>Ga0068862_100005259_pt1 | contig 10855 bp, 7 predicted proteins | sample KBSSwiS52_FD_66598 | JGI IMG/M metagenome (GOLD analysis project Ga0068862, IMG submission 66598) | Switchgrass rhizosphere microbial communities from Kellogg Biological Station, Michigan, USA - KBS Switchgrass S5-2 | ecosystem: Host-associated > Plants > Roots > Rhizosphere > Soil ... | reverse complement strand
GCTGAAATAGGTTTCGGCGAAGCGCTTGTGATCGCCATAGACCGTGCGCATCTGGCCCGGCCATGAGTCCGCGATGCAGAGATTGCCCTCGGTGGCGCCTTCCAGCACCTTGCCTTCGGCATCGACGATGATCGGCTGGATGCCGGGCAGTGGCTTGGTGGCCGAGCCGGGCTTGAGCTTGGTCGCGCCCGGCAGCGGCGAGATCATGATTCCGCCGGTCTCGGTCTGCCACCAGGTGTCGACGATCGGGCAGCGGTGGCGGCCCACCACGCGGTGGTACCAGAGCCAGGCTTCGGGATTGATCGGCTCGCCGACCGAGCCCAGCAGGCGGAGGCTGGTGAGCTTGGCTTTTTGCACCGGCGCCTCGCCCTCGCGCATCAGGGCGCGGATCGCGGTCGGTGCGGTGTAGAAGATGTTGACCTGGTGCTTGTCGCAGACCTGCCAGAAGCGCGAGGCGTCCGGATAGTTCGGCACGCCTTCGAACATCAAGGTCGTCGCACCATTCGCCAACGGACCATAGACGATGTAGCTGTGGCCGGTGACCCAACCCACATCCGCCGTGCACCAGTAGATATCCCCGTCGTGATAGTCGAAGACCAGCTGATGGGTGAGCGAGGCATAGACCAGGTAGCCGCCGGTCGTGTGCAGCACGCCCTTGGGCTTACCCGTGGAGCCTGAGGTGTAGAGGATGAACAGCGGATCCTCCGCGTTCATCTCCTCGGGCTTGCAGTCTTTGGAGACCTTCGCGGTCTCCTCGTGGTACCAGAAGTCGCGACCGCTCTGCATATTGACGTTGCCGCCGGTGCGCCTCACGACAATGCAGGTCTTGACCGTCGGGCACTGCTTCAGCGCCTCATCGACGTTGTTCTTCAGCGGAATCGGCTTCCCGCCGCGCAGGCCTTCATCCGAAGTGATGACGAAGTTCGAGGTGCAGTCCTGGATGCGGCCGGCGAGGCTGTCGGGCGAGAAGCCGCCGAACACCACGGAATGGATCGCGCCGATCCGGGCGCAGGCCAGCAGCGCATAGGCCGCCTCCGGGATCATCGGCAGGTAGACGGTGACACGGTCGCCCTTCTTGACGCCGTGGGCCTTCATCACATTGGCCAGGCGGCAGACCTGCTCATGCAGCTCGGCGTAGGTGACCTTCTTGTCTTCCTTGGGGTTGTCGCCTTCCCAGATGATCGCGGTCTGGTTGGCGCGCTTGGCCAGGTGGCGGTCGATGCAGTTGGCCGAGACGTTCAAGGTGCCGTCGTAATACCAGCGGATCTTGACCTCGCCGGTGTAATCGACGTCCTTGATCTTGGTATAGGGCTTGATCCAGTCGATGCGCTTGCCCTGCTCCGCCCAGAAGCCCTCATTGTCGGCGACCGACCGCTTGTAGAGTGCGTCATATTTGGCGGCGTCCACCAGCGCGTGCTTGGCCACGTCTTCCGGGACCGGAAATTCGGTCTGCTCGCTCATGCCTCTTTGCTCCCCATTTCAGGCGCATGAAAGTTCGGCCTTAACGGCCGGTTGGATCGATTATCGACGGAAAAACCCTTGAATTACAAGCAGAGGCTCGGCTGGTCTTAACCATTGTTCAACCCTAGCTGCGCTACAGAAGCTTTGGAATCTGCGTAGCAAAAATCGGCGCCGGCATTCGGCCTGCGTCAAAGGGATCCTTCCATGAAGCGCTTCACCATCGGTATTCGCGGCAAAATCGTGCTGACCAGCGTGCTGATCGCCGTGCTGGGCGTTGCCAGCGTCGCGGTGCTCCTGACCTGGCAGGCCGCCAACGGCCTGACCGATACCGCCAAACAGGTGCTCGCAACAGCGGCACGCCAGGAGGCTGAGCATGTCAACGGCGAGTTCGCCCGGGCGATCACGGCAGGGCGGGCGCTCGAACGCATCACGCTCGCCATGCGCGAAACCAAGACGACCGATCGGAACGCGTTCGAAACGATCCTGAAGACCGAGATCAATCCGGAGCAGGCTTGGTTTGGCATCTGGGGCACGTATGAGCCGAACGCCTTCGACGGCAAAGATTCGGATTTCGCGGGCGAGAAAGCACCGGCGACCGCGGTTAAGAGCAACGGGCGTTATGTTCCCTACGTCTATCGGACCGATGACGGCCTGGCGCTGGACAAGTCCTACGACTTCGACAACAGCAAGAATCCGCTCACCTACTATGAAGAGCCCATGAAGAGCGGAAAGCTCTATGTGACAAATCCGGTGGGCTGGAACTTCGGCACCGACGACAAGCCGAACTGGGTCTGGCTGATCAGCTTCTGTGTTCCGGTCATCGAAAACGGCAAGGCGCTCGGCGTCACCGGAGTCGATTTCCGGACCGACCAGCTGCTGGAATACTTCAACAAGCTCCGCCCCATGGGCGAGGGACGCGCCGCCTTAATCGATGCCGCCGGCAACTGGGTGACCAGCCGCGACAAGGAATTGGTCGGCAAACCGGTCGAGGACGCCTTCTACAAAGATCACAAGGATGCCGCCTTGCAGGGCGATGCGGTCATCGGCGAAGAAGCCTCGAGTCTGCTGGACGGGGACAGCTTCTCCGTCCTGGTGCCGATGCATTTCGAGGATTCGCCGGTCGTATGGACCCTGATGGTGACGGTGCCGCGCAGCGTCATCATGGGCAAAGTCGATAACATGGTGTTCTGGGCAGTCGTCATCGGCGGCGGCATCCTGGTGCTCTGCCTGCTGATCGCCTGGGGCATCGGTTCCGGCACCGCGCGTCCGGTGCGCCGCATGGCGCAGGTGATGAAGGAGCTCGCCTCCGGCAAGCTCGACGTCGCCGTCCCGGCCACTGCGCGGCGCGACGAGATCGGCGAGATGGCGCGGACGGTCGAGACCTTCAAGCAGGGCCTGGTCGAGAACCAGCGTCTGCAATCCGAGCAGACCGCAATGCTGCAACAGGCCTCCGAGGACCGGAAGAAGGCGCGCAACGAATTGGCCCTGAGCTTCGAGGCCGAAGTCTCGAAGTCGATCGGCGAGATGGCGACGACGACGCAGCAGATGGCCCGCTCGGCCGAAGCCATGTCGGGCACCGCGCAGGACAATGTTTCCCGGAGCGGCGCGGTCGAGAACACCGCGGGTCAGGTCTCCGACAACGTGCAATCGGTCGCCGCGGCGGTCGAAGAGCTCGCGGCCTCGATCCGCGAGATCAGCCAGCAGGTCAACAGCTCGAGCTCGGTGGCGAATTCCGCCGCCGACCGGGCGCGCGGCGCGGTGGAACGGGTGAATGCCCTGGTCTCCACGGCGGAGCAGATCGGCTCGGTCATCACCCTCATCAACGACATCGCCAGCCAGACCAACCTCTTGGCGCTGAACGCGACCATCGAGGCGGCCCGCGCGGGCGAGGCCGGCAAGGGCTTTGCCGTCGTCGCCTCCGAGGTGAAGAACCTCGCCATGCAGACCGCGAAAGCCACCGAGGAAATCTCGACCCAGGTGCAGGCAATCCAGCATTCGACCGGCACCGCGGCGGCGGAGATCTCGGAGATCGCCAAGACCATCGAGCAGATCAACCAGATCGGCGGCACGGTGGCCGCGGCGGTGACCGAGCAGGAAGCCGCGACCGGCGAGATCAGCCGCGCGGTCACTCAGGCCGCAACCGGTACGTCGGAGCTGCGCGGCAACATCCAGACCGTGGCCGAGTCTGCCCGCCGCAGCGGCCAGACCGCCTCCGACATGGCGAATGCCGTGTCGTTGGTGGGCCAGCGCTGCGACGAGCTGCAGGTGCGGGTCGGCGAGTTCCTGAAACGGGTGCGGGCGGGTTAAGCCGCCTTCTCTTTCCCGATGCGGTACCAGTCGATGTTGCGGGTCACGATCATCGCGGCCAGCAGCACCACGAACAGCGCGATCGTGCCGGCCAAGAGCGCGTAGTCGTCCATCTGCAAGAGATCATAGATATAGGCCTGGACCGCGGTGAGGATCGCCGCGACGGCGTAGCCGAGCTTGCGGCTCATGGTGCGCCAGGCATACCAGGCGATCAGTGCGATGTCGGCGGCGCTGGCGATGACGTAGGCTTGCAAGAACGCGATATGCTCCGAGAGCGAGAGCAGCAGCAGATAGAAGAGACAGAGCGCCGCCCCCACCATGAGATACTGGATCGGGTGCACTTTCTTTCCCCCTTTAGATTCTTTGGCGAAGAGTCCGCTGATGAAGATCGTCGCGAAGGTCAGCGCGATCACCAGCACGCCGTATTTCAGGATCCGGTCGGTCTGCTGATGCACGTCGCCGGGCTCGACGAAGGTGACGCCGACGGTCGTGTTCCAGAGCGTCTCCGGATTGGCTTCGCCGAGCCGCCAGGTTGACGGAAAGCCGCGGGTCAGCGCGCCCAGAGTCCAGGTCGCGTCGAAACCGGTCTCGCTGATGTTGCGCGCGTCGGGCAGGGTGCGGCCGGAGAAATCCGGATGCGGCCAATCCGCCTTGAGCTTCACGCTGGTCACATCGGCGATCGGCGCAAAGCGCAAGGCCGAGCTGCCGCGAAAGTCGATGCCGATCGAGAATGGAAGCGGCTTCGCCACGTCTTCCGCGCGAAGCGGCACGGCCAGGGCAAGGCTGGACGAAAGGCCGGCATCGCGCTGCAAGGCGTCCTCGGCGACCGGCAGCTGATCGGCGACGGCGATGCTCATGCCGCGGATTGCCGATGGATCGGCGATGCCGATCAAGAGCTTCGCGGCGCTCCAGTCGATCATCTCGGGTGCGACGTCGCCGCGCGGCTTCGAAAGGCCCGCGAAATCGCCGGTGAGCTTCGCGGTACCGCCATAGACCAGCACTTCGTAGATGCTCTTGGCGCGGCGCTCGGCCTTCACATCGGTTGCGATCTCGAGATGCTTCGGCAGGAAGAAGAGCTGGCTGGTGCCCATGCGCGGCGTGCCCGACGTCGCATCGCCGGCCTCGCTGACATAGCGATAGGGCACGACCAGGATCGGACCCAGGATGGTCTGCGGCCCGCCCCATTGGCTGGTGATCTCGGAATCGACTTCGAGCTTGCGGTTCTCGCGCTCGTAGACGAGGTCCTCGATCATGTTGAGCGGAATGAGCAGCACCAGCATCAGCAGACCGAGGAAGACGGCGCGCTTGGTCGCTTCGAATCCGGCGCTGCCGAGACCGAAGCCACGATGCCACGGTTGCTTCGGCCCGCGTGGTGCCGGCTCCTGACGCGGGATGTCAGGGTGTTGGTCGCTCATCGCTTTCCCCTCTTGCTCGGGTGTGTCCCCAAGAGGCAGGGTGCGGGTTCATCGCGTTCCGCGCGCGGCGGAACTAAGGCGAAACCGGGGAAATCCGGGTCCCGCATCATGACGGAGCTTTGAGAATGGCCAGCCAAGCCGAGAAAGCCGAGACCTTCCGCAAGCTGCACCAGAGCGGCACCTTCGTCATTCCCAATCCCTGGGACATCGGCTCGGCGAAGCTGCTGGAGGCCTGGGGCGCGAAGGCGCTCGCCACCTCCAGCGCCGCTTTCGCCTTCACGCTCGGCAAGCCGGACGGCGACAATGTCGTCAGCCGTGCGGAGACCCTGGCCAATTACGGCGCGATCGCCGCGGCGACCGATCTGCCGGTCAGCGCCGACCTGCAGGGCTGCTTCGGTCGGGATCCAAAGGTGGTGGCGGAGACCATCCGTCTCGCCGGTGAAGCGGGCTTGTGCGGCGGCTCGGTCGAGGATGCGGTCGGCGACATTCTGGATATCGGCTTGGCGAAGGAGCGAGTCGTGGCGGCGGTGGAAGCCGCGCGGGCGATGAAGTTCCCGTTCACGCTCACGGCGCGGGCGGAGAACTTCCTCTGGGGCAAAAAGGATCTCGCCGACACGATCAAGCGGCTGCAGGCCTTCCAGGACGCCGGCGCCGACGTGCTCTACGCGCCGGGCATCGCCACCGAGACGGAGATTGCGAGCGTGCTGAAAGCCGTCGATCGCCCGATCAATGTGCTGGTCGGCATGGGCAGCAAGCCACTGACCGTCGCGGATCTCACGCGGCTCGGTGCGCGGCGCCTGAGTGTGGGGAGCAGCCTTTACACCGCGGCGATGGGCGCCTTCCAGCACGCCGCCAAGGCGCTGCTGGAGCAAGGCGTGGTCGATTACGGCGCGGCGATGCCGTTCGGCGAACTGCAGACGGTGTTCGGCGCGAAGGGCTAACCCTTCACCCCGCCCATCTTGCAGACCTGTTTCCACTCGGCGGCCGTCACCGGCTGCACCGAGAGGCGGGAGTTCTTCACCAGCACCATGTCCTTGAGCGAAGGCGTCGCCTTGATCTCCTTCATGGAGACGGGCGTCGGCACCGGTGCCACCGGCTTGACCTCGACCATGCCGAACTTCGCCGTCTTATCGGTCGGGTCGGGGTGATATTCCTTCGCCACCTCCATGATGCCGACGATCTCCAAGCCCTCATTGGAGTGATAGAAGAAGACGCGGTCGCCTTTCTGCATCTTCTTCATATTGGCCGAGGCCTGAAAGTTGCGGACCCCGGTCCAGCCGGTCTTGCCGTCCTTGTTGAGCTGAGCCCAAGAATAAGCGGAGGGCTCGGACTTCATCAGCCAGTATTGCATCGCTGCTGCTCCTACTTAGGAAAGGCTTTCTTGACACCATGGACCGAGACCGACTGGAACAAGGCGGCCTTGGCGTAAGGATCGTTGGCGAGGAACTTGTCCATCTCGGCGCGGTCCGCGACGTCGAGGACGAGTAGGCTGCCGATCATCGCCTCGCCATCCAGCAGCGGGCCGGCGAACAGCAGCTTGTCGTTATACGAGGTGAGATACTCGACATGCTTCGGCCGGTTCGCCAGGCGGACTTCGAGTGCACCCGGCTTGTCGAGGCAGTAGGCCATGAATTGCATTGATGTCTCCTTCTTTATGCCTTCACGCCAGCGCCGCGGAGCGCCGGTGCATCATTGTCCAAGGGCCAGCGCGGGCGCGGGGCGAAATCCAGCGCGCTCGTCTCGCCGCGTTTCAGATGCTCGAGCCCGGTCCAGGCGATCATCGCGGCGTTGTCGGTGCAGAGATGGATCGGCGGCGCGACCAGCGGCAGGTTGCCCTTCGCTGCGGTCTCGGCGAGGCGGCTGCGCAAGCGCTTGTTCGCCGCCACACCGCCCGCCACGACCAGCGCCGTCATGCCTGGCGCCATGGCAATCGCGCGCTTCACACGGTCGGCAATGGATTCGGTGACCGCGATCTCGAAGCCGGCAGCAAGGTTGGCGACGGTCTCGGGCGAGAGCGGACGCAAAGCCTCGACGCGCTGACGGAGCGCGGTCTTCAAGCCGCTGAAGGAGAAATTGCAGTCCGGCCGGCCCAGCATCGGGCGCGGCAGGTCGAGTACAGGCGCAGCGGCGCCTTCGGCCGCGCGCTGGATCGCGGGGCCGCCGGGATAGCTGAGGCCCAGCAGCTTCGCCGCTTTGTCGAAAGCCTCGCCGGCCGCGTCGTCGATCGTGGCGCCGAGCCGGTGGTAGCGGCCGATGTCTTCCACCACCAGCAGCTGGCAGTGGCCGCCGGAGACCAGCAGCAGCAGATAGGGAAAGGCGACGTTGTCGGAAAGCCGTGCACTCAGGGCATGGCCTTCGAGATGGTTGACCGCATAGAACGGCTTGCGGTGCACCGCTGCTATGGCCTTGGCCATCGTCACGCCGACGATGACGCCGCCGATCAGGCCAGGTCCTGCGGTCGCGGCGATGCCGTCGAGATCGGCAAATCCGATCCCGGCCTTCTTCATGGTTGCTTCGATCAGGGGTCCCAGATGCTCCAGATGGGCGCGGGCGGCGACTTCTGGCACCACGCCGCCGTAAGGCTTGTGTTCGTCGAGCTGGGAGAACAATTCCTCGGCCAGCACCCTGCGCTGGTCGTCGACCACGGCGGCGGCCGTCTCGTCGCAGCTCGATTCAATGCCCAGAACGATCATAAAGGCGTGATTCCGTTGATTCCGGCGGAGGTTGCAATTCCGCGCCCCGCCCGGCTAGAAAGACGCCAAGTTTTCGAGGAAAAGCGGGCGCGGCGCAAGGTATGGCGGTTTCCGACCACCTGATCAACGAGAGGGCGATCAACATCGGCACCCGCGGTAGCCCGCTGGCCTTGGCCCAGGCGGAGCTCACCAAGGCGGCGCTGCTGGCGGCACATGCCGATCTAAAGCCCGAAAACATCACCATCGTCCCGATCAAGACCACCGGCGACAAGGTCCAGGACCGGACCTTGAGCGAGATCGGCGGCAAGGGCCTGTTCACCAAGGAGATCGAGGAAGCCCTCATCGATGGCCGGGTCGATCTCGCGGTCCACTCCATGAAGGACATGCCGACCTTCCTCCCCGACGGCCTTATCATCGCCGCGATGCTGGAGCGCGAGGACCCGCGCGACGTGCTGATCTCACCGGTCGCCGACAGCATCGCGAGCCTGCCCAAAGGCGCCATCGTCGGCACGGCCTCCTTGCGGCGGCAGGCGCAGCTGCTGGCGCTGCGACCCGACCTCAAAGTACAGCCGTTGCGCGGCAACGTCGGCACGCGGCTGGATAAGCTTGCACGGGGCGAGGCCGCGGCGACCTTGCTGGCGCTGGCGGGCCTCAAGCGACTCGGGCGGGTCGATGCGGCCACCGCAATTTTATCCACCGATGATTTTCTGCCCGCCGTGGCGCAGGGTGCGATCGGTCTCGAGATCCGCGAGAACGATCCGCGCGTCGCCGCTTTGGTGGCACCGCTCGACCACAAGCCGACCACGATCGCCGTGACCGCCGAGCGTGCCATGCTTGCGGTGCTCGACGGATCGTGCCGGACGCCGATCGCGGCCCATGCGGAAATCTTCGGAACCCAGCTCCGACTCCGTGGTTTGATTGCGCTTCCTGACGGCACCGAGTCGCATCACGCCGAGGACACCGGCAATGCCACGCTGGACGGCGCTGCGGCGCTTGGCCGCGCGCTGGGCGAGCGGCTCAAGGCGCTGGCGGGGCCGAACTTCCTGGCTTAGGCTTCCGACTCACCTCTCCGACCCGTTGGGGAACCGAGGAATAACCCATGCATGCATTGATCACCCGGCCGTTGGAGGATGCGAAGCCACTGGCCGAATTGCTGGCCGGCCGCGGGGTCGAATGCACGGTCGAGCCGCTGCTGGAAATCGCGCCGCATCCGGAAGCCGTGATCGATCTCGACGGTGTGCAGGCCTTGCTCTTCACCAGCGCGAATGGGGTGCGCGCCTTCGCCGCCAAGAGCTCGCGCCGCGACCTCAAGGTGCTGACCGTCGGTGACGGTTCCGCGACAACCGCCCGCGAGGTCGGTTTCAACGATGTGACCGCGGCCGGCGGCGATGTCGATGCACTGGCCGCCCTGGTCATCGACAAGCTCGATCCCAAGGCCGGTCCCCTGTTCCATGGCGCCGCCTCGGTTCTGGCCGGCGATCTCCAGGGCAAGCTCGAAGCCGCCGGATTCAGCTTGCGCCGGGTCGTGCTTTACGAGGCCAAGACCGCGACCACGCTCACGCATGAGACGCGGATGAACCTGGCGCTGGGCGGCGTCGATATGGTGCTGCTGTTCTCGCCGCGCACCGCCCGCACTTTCAGCGAATTGTGGCGCAGCGCGGGTGCGCCGAGCCTTGGCAAGACCACCGCTCTATGCCTCAGCGCCGCGGTCGCCCGCGAGATCGGCGATCTTGGCTTCCAGCGCATCGAGACTGCGGCCAGCCCGGATCAACCAGCTATGCTGACTTTGGTCGAAGCCGAGATCGAGCGCCGCACGCCGGCGGTCGAGGTGCTGCCGCCGAAGACCGAGGCACCGCAGGAGGCGCCGCGCGCCGAGGAGACCATGCAGCAGAACTTCACGCCGCCGCCGCTCTACAACCCACCGCCGCCGAAGGAAAAGTCCGGCGGCATCTTCAGTGGCGTGGTCGCGGGACTGATCGCCGGCGCGGCTGCAGCCGTGGCGGTCGTGTACACGCAGCCCTATTGGCATCCGCAGCAGCAGCAGGCGGTCCCCGCCGCCGATCAAAGCGCGGAACTCACCGCGCTTCAGAGCAAGGTCGATGCCCTGGCGCAGAGCGGCGCCAATCCCGGCGTCAGCCCCGACGCCGTCAATGCCGCGGTGAGCGACGCCAAGGCGGCGATCGCGCAAGAGGTCACCGCGATTTCGGATCGGGTCGGCAAGCTGGAGCAGAGCGTCAACACTTTGGCGCAAGCGCCGGCCACAGGCGCGGCGCCAGCGCTCGATCTGCAACCGCTGCAAGACCGCATCGCGAAGCTGGAATCCAGCCTCGCCGATGTCGCGCAGCAGGCGCAGACGACGCCGAGCACAGCGACGGGCCCGGATCTCTCCGGCGATGTCGCGGCGCTGAAATCGGCCAATGACGCGCTGACCCAGCAGCTCAATGCCGCGCGCGACGAGATCAAGGCGCTGCAGGCGCAGCAGAGCGAACTCTCCGGCACGGTCGGCAAGATGGCGGCGCAGCCGGCGGGCGTGACTCCCGCGGAGCAGCGTCGCACCGCGGCCGTCGTTGCGTTGAGCGCGTTGCGCGGCGCGCTGCCGCTCGACAAGCCCTATGCGTCGAACTTGAAGGCGGTCGATGATCTCGCCGCTTCCGATACCGATCTCAAGGGCAAGCTTGCGCCGGCGCTCGATCCCTTGCGGCCGTTTGCAGATGGTGGCGCGCCGACGCTGGCGCAATTGCAGACCAGCCTGCCGACTCAGAAGATCGCGGAGGCAGCGAATGCTGCGGCGACATCCGATGCGGTCGGTGCCGAGCCCGGTTGGTCGGAGCGGTTGATCAACCGCCTGTCGGAAGCCGTGACGGTGCGTCCGGTCGGCGAGAATGCGGAAGGCGACGGGCCGCTGGCGCATCTCGCGCGCGGCGAGGCCAAGCTGAAATCCGGCGATCTCGCCGCTGCGGTCGCCGAGATCAGCGCCCT
>Ga0068862_100005258_pt1 | contig 10855 bp, 8 predicted proteins | sample KBSSwiS52_FD_66598 | JGI IMG/M metagenome (GOLD analysis project Ga0068862, IMG submission 66598) | Switchgrass rhizosphere microbial communities from Kellogg Biological Station, Michigan, USA - KBS Switchgrass S5-2 | ecosystem: Host-associated > Plants > Roots > Rhizosphere > Soil ... | reverse complement strand
AGCGAAACCTCGTTGATGGCGTAATAGCAGTGCTCGCGCCCGTCGTGACCGATGGCGTGCATCTCCAGCGGGCGCACCGAAACGGCGTGGGCCTGCGCCACGCGCTCGGCGATGCTCCCGCTTTCGGGATGCTGGTTGTTCATCAGGAAACCGACGGTGCCAAGGTTCAGCCCATAGCAGGGCAGCACCCGTTGCCCGTCGAGCATCTCGTGCAGGACATGCAGCAGGAACCCGTCACCGCCGACCACCACCAGGGTGTCCGCCTGCCCGGGCGCGACCCAGTCGGCCGCATCGCGCAGCCCCTCGGCGCCGGCCTGTGCCTTGGCAGTGTCGGAGACGACCAGTGCCAGCTTGCGTTCCACGCCCTTGCTCCCTCGCAGGTTTTGCCCCGCTTCCGGACACCGGGCTGTCCAATTTGGACGTGTTTGGCAAGCGCTTTCCCGCTATGCACCGCCGATGAACGCGGGTGGCGCAAAGTACGACAGGGATGGCGAAAGCACGCCGGGGGCACAGCGCCGGGGCGGGCTGCGCGGCGAGATCATGCGCGACAAGGTCACCGGCATCCCCGGCCTGGAATCCGCGCGCGACCGCATCGAGGACTGGCTGGAGCGCGAAGGCCTGAGCGAAGGCAAGGCGCAGCTTCACGCGATGCTCGTCAGCCTGCGCCGCCTCGACGCGGTGAACCTGGCTTACGGCGAGGCCGCAGGGGACGGCGCTCTGGAGGAAGTGGCCGCGCGCATCGCCGGCTTCGCCTCGGGCGAGATCGAAGGCCGCTGGCTGGTGGCGCGCGCCGGGGGCGGATCGTTCCTGTTCGTGGCCAACGAGGCCTGCAGCCGCGAGCGCTGGCAGATGGTCGCGGAGGAACTGGCGGACGCCATCACGCGCCCCCTTGCCGTGCCGGAGGGTGTCCTGCGCCTTTCCCCGCGCATCGCGATGATCCGGGTGCTGGCCGAAGAGACGGTCGATTCCATGCTCGACCGGCTGGGGCATACCCTCAACGGCCCCCGCTTTTCGCAGCAAGGCGGGCGCATTGCCTGGGCCGATGGCGAGCTGACGCCGCCGGGCCACTCGGCCGCCCGGCTCGAAGCCGACCTCCTCGGTGCGATCGACCGCGACGAGATCGAGATCGTGTTCCAGCCGCAATTCGGCCTGCCGGACGACAAGCTGGTGGGTGCCGAGGCGCTCGCCCGCTGGAACCATCCGGAGATTGGCCGCATCGGCGCCGGGGCGCTGTTCGCCATCGCCGAGCGAACCGACCACGTCGCACCGCTCTCGCTCCACATCGCGCGCAAGGCGCTGGGCATCGCGCGCGAATGGCCGGCGCACCTGCGCCTCTCGATCAACGTCACCCCGGCGGACCTCGCGTTCGGCAGCTATACCCGCCACCTGCTCGACCAGCTACGCGAGACGGACTTCGCGCCCCGACGGCTGACTTTGGAGGTGACCGAGCAATCGCTGATCGGCGACATCGGTCTCGCCGCGCAAATGCTTGCCGAATTCAGCGCCCAGGGCATCCGCATCGCGCTCGACGATTTCGGCGCCGGGTTCTGCAACTTCCGCTACCTGAAGGTGCTTCCGCTCCACTACCTCAAGCTCGACCGCTCGATGATGGAAGGGCTGGGGCGCGACAAGCGCGATCTTGCGGTGCTGCGGGCGATCGTCGCCATGGCCCGCGCGCTCGACCTGGAGCTGATTGCCGAGGGTATCGAGAGCGAGCGCCAGCGTGCCATCGTCGCGCGCGAAGGCTGCGCCTTTTACCAGGGCTTCCTGCGCGCGCAGCCGATGAGCGTCGCGATGTTCGCCAAGCTGGTAGCGGACCAGGAATAGCTCTCTGGGCGCCGGGATCGCGCCTCCGGTAAATACCGGAAAGCCGAAAGAAAAATGCACCGGCGCCGTTAACTTCCAGCGACATCCGGGGCGCGAGCGGCAAGCCGCCAAAATCGGCGAAAGCTAGGTAATCGGCCCGATTGCGCTCTTGCTGCACATGCGAAAAGATGCGGGTCCTATCGACACTGGTTAATCCGTTCAGACACGCTTGCGGGAAAGCCATAGCTGCGGCTGAGGCCGGAATTAGGCGCCCCTTCGTCATCAGGAGGCAGCCCCGGCAGCAGCAAGCGGGGGATATTCCGACACAACCGACGGCAAACCCGACGCGCCTGCGCGCGTGGCTCGCTGTCGCAAGCAAAATGGGCGCGCGACGATGAAAAAACGACTGTTGATGACTGCTCCTCTGGTTCTCCTTCCCCTGCAGGCCGCCTGTGGCGGAGATGGCGCGGCCTCGACCGCCATCGCCGATCTCGCCACCACCGTGACCACGCAAGGCGTGACGACCACCGTGACCGCCGCTACGGCGCCGGTTGCCGGCTTCGGCGCCTGGGCCGATCGCCTCATGCGTGACCGGGTCAGCCCTATCGTCGCGGCGAGCGGGGATCTTACACAGGTGTGGCAGGGCGCGGACGGCAAGCAGGCGCGCGTGGTCGTCCGCCTGCCGCGGACCGCCGGCAAGCCGACGGTCTCGATCGCCGTTCCGGCCAATGGGGCCGACGCAACGCCGGTCTTCGAAACGGCGATCGCCCGGCTCAAGGCACAGGGCGGCGGCATCCTGGCGGTGGCGCCGGGCGAATACCGCTTCAAAACGCTCAACCGGACGGAGCGCCCCGGCAGCGGCCACATCCTGCTGAACCAGGCCAGTGACATCGACGTCCAGGCCAAAGGCGCGACCTTCGTGCTGGATCAGGACGACGACGGGTTCTACCTGCAGGACTGCCAGCGCATCCGCATCCAGGGCGCCACCATCCGCGCCTCGCGCGCAATGTCGGGCACGGGTCGCATCCAGGCGGTCCCCTCGGGCGGGTACAAGCTGGTGCTCGACAAGACGCTGCCGGATGGCCTTTCGATCAACTGGGTGCGCCCGATGAACGAAGGCAGCCACACCTGGCCCTACAGCCGCGTGCGCGCGATCTTCAACCCGGCGACAACGGCGCAGCCGACGCGGATCGACAGCCGCACGTTCCAGTCCTCCGCGTTCAACGTCCTTCCCGACAAGCAGTTCGTCTCCGTCAAGTTCGCCTACTACGGCGGCCGCGGCGTCTATATCCGCGACAGCGATACCGGCACCAACGACGACATCACGCTGGACGGCGTAAAGATCGGCTCGGTCGGCGGCATCGGCGTGCTGGTCTATTCGCACGGGCGCGGCTTCGCGATGATCAACTCGACGATCGTGGCGGACGACGGCGTGCCCTACAGCAGCAACTACGATGCCTTCCACGTCATATCGGCGGGCGGAGACATCCTGCTGCGCGGCAACTCCTTCTCGAACAACGGCGACGACCACGTCAACATCCGCTCGCTGATCCACAAGGTAAGCGGCGTCAGCGGCGACAATGCGACGCTGACGAACCAGTCGCGAATCGTGCGCGCGGGCGACGAGATGGCGTTCTTCGACGTGAATGGCGATTACATCGGCACGCGCCTGGTCGCGTCGGTGCTGAGCACTTCATCGGCCGACAAACGGCAATTCGCGTTTCAGCCCGGCATCGCTCTTTCCACCGCCGTTTACGCGCGCGATGTGCAGGCCACGCCCAAGCGCTTCGCAGTCTACCGCAACACCTTCACCGACAGCAGCGGACGCGCGATCCTGCTGCAGGGCGCCGACGGTCTTGCGGAAGGCAACACCATCCGCGTGCCCTCCACCGCGATCAAGCTGATGACCAGTTACGAGCAGTACCTGGAAGGGGGCGGTGCCGTGAACGTGCGCGTCACCGCCAATACCATCCAGAACGGCTATGCCGAGCAAGGCTTCTCGTACGTGCTGGGCAGCATCACGGCGATGGCCGAACTGGTGCTCAACAAGCTGACGGTGAACCCGCAGAACGGCCCGCTGCGGATCGACCACAACGTGTTCACCTCACCCAAGGTGCCCTGCGTCAAGATCTACGCGACGCAGAACGGCACCGACGAGGAGAATCGCTGCTCGTTTACCTGACCTGCGCGAAGTCGTCCCGGCTTCGTACACCGGAGCCGGAACGTCGATATTTGTGATCTGGTCGGGCACCTTCACAGTTGATCCGAAGTTTACTAGCGTAACATGATGTCGCCTCGCCAAATGATAGAAAACAGTCCGATCCCCGCGCTGGTCACCGATCCCAACCTGCCGGACAACCCGATTATCGAGGTGAATCATGCCTTCCTGACGCTCACCGGCTATGAACGGGAGGAGGTGATCGGCAGCAACTGCCGATTCCTCGCCGGCCCTGGGACAGAGGCGTGGGCCAGCGCCAAGCTGGCCGCGGCGGTGCGCGAACGACGGCCGACGCTGGTGGAACTGCTGAACTACCGCAAGGACGGCACGCCTTTCCGCAACGCGGTCATGGCTGTGCCGCTCTTCGACGACTCGGGCGTAATCCGCTATTTCCTGGGATCGCAGACCGAAATCCCCGACACGCAAGGCGCCGAAACGACCGCTGCCGAAAGCGCCGCCTTCGCCCGCGCGCGGGTCGAGACGCTGACGGAGCGGCAGCACGACATCCTTGTCCAGATGGCCGAGGGCAAGCTCAACAAGCAGATCGCCTTCGACCTCGGCCTCAGCGAGCGCACCGTGAAGATGCACCGCGCCGCCCTGTTCAGGGCGCTCGGCGTCAAGACAACCGCCGAGGCGATCCGCGTGGCCGTGGAAGCCGGCTTATAGCGCCCCGGCGTCGCGGGCCTCCCCGGCGTGCCGTGCAGATGGGACGGCACCCTCCCCGCAATTAGCCGCGCGAACCCTTAAACCGCGTTCGCGCGGAGCCGCTGCTGCTCAGCTCAGCGCGCCGTGGCAGTGCTTGTACTTATTGCCCGAGCCGCAGGGACACGGCGCGTTGCGGCTGATCGAGAGGTCGGCATAGGGGTTGTCGCCGAAGGCCACCGCCGCGGCCGCCTCGCCCGCCATCGGACTGCCCGCGAACGTGCCGAACAGCGCCGCCTGCCCCGCCGAGCCGTCGCCGTCCGCCGAATTGTCGAACCCGGTGAGCGGATCGATATGGCCGGTCAGGAAGTCGGGCAAGTCTGGCAGCTGCTGCGGCTCGGGCATGCGCAGCTCGCTCAGCGAGAGAATGCGCGTCACATCTTCCCGGATCGTCTCCAACATCCGCTCGAACAGGCCGAAGGCCTCCTGCTTGTACTCGTTGATCGGAGTCTTTTGGGCATAGGCGCGCAGGAACACGACCTGGCGCAGCGCGTCGAGCGTTGCCAGGTGCTCCTTCCAGAAGTGATCGAGCCGGTCGAGCAGGATGCTCTTTTCCACCTGCCGCCAGATCGCCGGATCGTCGCGCTCCATCTTCGCGGCCATGTGCGCGTCGGCCAGCCCGGTGATCCGCTCCTCTATGGTCTCGGGATCGATGCCGTCCTCTTCCATCCAGGCTTCGAGCGGGATTTCGATCCCCAGGACCTCGCGCGCACGCTCCTTGAGCTGCTCGACATTCCAGTGCTCGGGATAGGAGCTGGGCGGGCAGCAGTCCGCGACGATGGCGTTCACCGTATCGTGGCGCATGTCGAGCACCACATCGTCCACCGTCTCGGCATCCATGATGTCGGCGCGCTGTTCGTAGATGACCTTGCGCTGGTCGTTCATCACGTCGTCGTACTCGACGACCTGCTTGCGCACTTCGTAGTTGCGCGCCTCGACCTTCTTCTGCGCGGTCTCGATCGCCTTGCTCAGCCACTTCGAGCCGATCGCCTCGCCATCGGCGAGGTTGCTGTTCATCATCTTGGCGAACAGCGTGTCCGGCCCGAAGATGCGCAGCAAGTCGTCCTCCAGGCAGAGGTAGAACTTCGACAAGCCGGGATCGCCCTGGCGGCCCGAGCGGCCGCGCAGCTGGTTGTCGATGCGGCGGCTCTCGTGCCGTTCGGTGCCGATGACGCAGAGGCCCCCGGCGGCGAGCACTTGCGCCTTCTCCTCCGCCACCTCGGCCTTGACCCGCGCCATCACCGCGTCCCGCTCGGGACCTTCGGCAATGTCCTTGAACTCGTCGTCCATGCGGAAATCGACGTTGCCGCCCAACTGGATGTCGGTGCCGCGCCCGGCCATGTTGGTGGCGATGGTAACGGCGCCAAGGCGTCCAGCCTGCGCCACGATATGCGCCTCCATCTCGTGGAAGCGCGCGTTGAGAACATTGTGCGGCACGGCTTCCTTCTTGAGGAAGTCGCTCAGCAGCTCGGACTTCTCGATCGAAACGGTGCCGACGAGCACCGGCTGGCCGATCTCGTTCTTCTCGCGGATCAGCTTGGCGATCGCGGCAAACTTGTCGAGCGTGTTCTTGTAGAACTCGTCCTCCTCGTCGATCCGCATCACCGGCACGTTGGTGGGGATCGAGACGACGTTCATCTTGTAGATGTCGTAGAACTCGGCCGCTTCGGTCGCGGCGGTGCCGGTCATGCCCGAAAGCTTGGGGTACATGCGGAAGTAGTTCTGGAAGGTGATCGAGGCCATCGTCTGGTTTTCGGGCTCGATCTGCACGCCTTCCTTGGCCTCGACCGCCTGGTGCAGGCCATTCGACCAGCGCCGTCCGTCCATCATGCGGCCGGTGAACTCGTCGATGATGACGACCTTGCCGTCCTTCACGATGTAGTCGGTGTCGCGCTTGAACATGACCACCGCCTTCAGCGCCTGGTCGAGGTGGTGGACCACCTGGGTGTTCTCGATATCGTAGAGGTTGGAGCCTTCCAGCAGCCCCGCAGCCTCCAGGATGCGCTCGGCCTTTTCGACACCGTCCTCGGTGAGGACCACGCCCTTGGCCTTCTCGTCGGTCTCGTAGTCCTCCTCCGCGAGCTGCTTCACGATCGCGTCGACCTGGATGTACAGCTCGGACTTGTCGTCGGTCGGGCCGGAGATGATCAGCGGGGTGCGCGCCTCGTCGATCAGGATCGAGTCGACCTCGTCGACGATCGCGTAGTTGAAGGCGCGCTGCACCATCTGCCCGCGCTCGTGCTTCATGTTGTCACGCAGATAATCGAAGCCGAACTCGTTGTTCGTGCCGTACGTTATGTCAGCGAAGTAGGCCTCGCGCCGCTCGTACTCGTTGAGGTTCGGCACGATCACGCCGACCGTCAGGCCAAGGAAGTTGTGCAACCGGCCCATATGCTCGGCGTCGCGACGGGCAAGATAGTCGTTGACCGTGACGACGTGGACGCCCTTGCCCTCCAGCGCGTTGAGATAGGTGGCGAGTGTCGCCACCAGCGTCTTGCCCTCGCCCGTGCGCATTTCCGCGATCTCACCGCGATGGAGCACCATGCCGCCGATCATCTGCACGTCGAAGTGGCGCATCCCCAACACCCGCTTTGCCGCTTCGCGCACGGTGGCGAAGGCCTCGGGCAAGATGTCGTCCAGCGTGCTGCCTTGTGACAACTGGTGGCGGAACTTGGCAGTCTGGGCCGAAAGCTCGTCGTCGCTCATGGCTTCCATCGTCGGCTCTAAAGCGGCGATCTGGCGGACGGCCTTGTCGAGCGACTTGACGTAGCGCTCGTTGGACGAGCCGAAGATGGTCTTGACGATGGCCCCAAGCATGGCGGGTTCCCTGTGATCTGTAGATGCGTGCGCAAGAATGCGCCAAAGCCGCCTGCGCTCCGGCGGGCGGCTGGATCGGTCTCAATTCAGGCAGGCGACGCTATTCGCGCGCGCGGTCGATCCCGGGAAGAACCGGGCGCGCGCGATACGCGACCGGAGCCAACGATCCGCCCGCATCCGCGACGAGCCGGGCACCGCGCCGTCCCGGTTCGGGCAGGCGGGCCAGCTCGGCCGGTGCCGCCGCGGCGCGCGCCGGAGCGGCCTCCGAAGGCGAGACCGCCGCCGCCTGCTCCGCGCAGACACGCGCCTGCGCCGGCGCCATTTGCGCGGCCAGGCCCGTCAGCAGGGCAAGCAGAGTCAGAAACAGCCGGTTCGCCATCGTCGCCGAGATAGGCGCGATGTATTCCCGTGTCCACCGCCACCCACGAAGGGTTACTTGGCGGCCTCCACAGGATCCACCGTGGTCACTGTGCGTACGGTAACACGCCGCGCCACGGGGTTGCCCTTCTCGTCCCTGTAGGGAGTGTAAGACATCCGACTGCAGCCGTCGCTTGTCTTCGCCCAGGCATATTGAGGCGTCTGTGGCACGTCTGGCGTGCAGCCGCTCGTCTTGCCATCAACACCAACCACGAAGGTGAAGCTGCTGACCATCGGTGCCGGTGGTGGGCCGTCCGGCAAAATCCAGTGCACCTTGTCCGAGTACACACTTTGAACCGCCGTTCCATGGCCATCGCGCCCCGGCTCGAAAGTCGCACGTTGCATGATGAGAGCACAAGTCTGCTTATCGAGACTTTCGGATCCGCTGCTCGAGGTAATGGCGCAGTCCATCGGAAGGCCATCTGCCCCGACCTGTACCCGAAACGCGACCCTTCCTGTCACGCCCGCCTCCAACGCATCTGCGGGATAGTCGTCCGAAACGACCCAGGTGGCTGGATCGGATGCCGGCTCAACCGTCGTCGGTTTCGCTGCACTCGCAACAGTTCCGGTCATCAAAGCGGTAATGACGGCGACGCTCGGAAGTAGAAAGTTTCTCATGCAATCCCCTGCACAGAACGATGCTCGCACGGAGCCTGTCAGCGCGACGATGATAAATACTTAGATCAACAGGAGCGCAATGGTGGCTGCAGTGCCGCCCTCCCACAACGCAGCGAGCATGAGGAGCCAACGGAGAGTTGGGGGGCGGGCGGCTTCGGCGCTGAGCGCTGGCGCCTAACTTGGCTCACGGGAGCCCGGCCGCCGGCGGCCGGACTCCCGACGGCCGTATATGTACAGAAAGGACCTTGCGCACGGCGCGCGCCCGGCCAAAGTTTGCGCCATGAGCAGCTCTCCTCCGCCTGTCGTGGTCACCGCGCCGGCGCCCGACCGCCGGGCTCTGGCGAAACTGGGCGAGCAGGTCCGTTCCCGCCTCGCCGCGGATCCCAGTGCATATCGCGTGCCGGTGGAGAACGCGGAGATCTATGCGGTGGGGGAGTTTCTGGACCTGCGAGAGTGCGCGCACGTCATCGACCTGATCGATGCAGTGGCGCGGCCATCCGAACTGGTCCGGGTCGAAGGTTATGACAAATACCGCACGAGCTACTCGGGCGATGTCGACCAGGCCGATCCCGTGGTCCGCGCGATCGAGCGGCGCCTGTCGGATCTTATCGGCATCGACTTGTCATGGGGTGAGACGGTGCAGGGCCAGCGCTACCAGCCGGGACAGGAGTTTCGCGAGCATTGCGACTGGTTCGACACCGCGGCTCCCTATTGGCAGGACGAACTGGCGCGCGGCGGCCAGCGCAGCTGGACGGCGATGGTCTACCTCAACGATGTGGAGCAAGGCGGCACCACCGAGTTCCCGCGCCTTCATACCAGCATCCCCCCGCAGGCGGGCGCCTTGCTGCTGTGGAACAACAACCGGGAGGATGGGCGGCCCAACTACGACACCCTGCACGCGGCGACGCCGGTGGTGCGCGGCGTGAAGTACGTCATCACCAAGTGGTTTCGCTCTCGCCCCTGGGGGTAAGCACTTCCGTACTCAGGGATCGACCTTGTCGTCCTCTTCGTCGACGCTCTCGTCGCTGCCGTATTCCAGTGCGTTGAGCAGGCGGTCGAAACGGCGTTGAAGGCGGATGATCTCCAGCTGGGTGCGCAGGTTCACCTCGTAATCGTGCCGCGCGGCGATGCGGTCCTTCTGGGACTGGCGGTTCTGGCTCATCATGATGACCGGCGCCTGGATGGCAGCCAGCATCGAGAGCATCAGGTTGAGGAAGATGAAGGGATAGCCATCGAATGCCGGCAGGCCCAAATCCTCCAGGATCCGGCTGTTGACCAGCATCCACGACAGCAGAACCACGGTAAAGGCGGTGATGAAGCCCCAGCTTCCTCCCACCGCCGCCACCTTGTCCGCCATGCGCTGGCCAAACGTGGCGTGGATGGCGGCGGCCTCCTGCGCGTCGAGATCTTCGATCTGGCCCGCAGCGATACGCTCCAGGACCCGGCGTTCCTCCGCGTCGACCTGGTCGAGCTTTCGCCCGAGCAGATCCTCGCAAAGTTCCTCAGCCGTTTGCGGGGTTCGGCGCATGAGATAGAGCCTCGGCGATCAGCTTGCGGGTCTCGGGGATGCCGTAAAGCGCGATGAAGCTGCCCATGCGCGGCCCCTGCGACGAGCCGAGCAGCGTCTCGTACAGAGCCTTGAACCAGTCGCGCAGGGTTGCGAAGGCATAAGCCTCGTCCTTGCCGATCTCATAGACCGCGTTCTGCAGTTCCTCGGCCGAGGCGTCGGGCGCGGAGCCGGCCAGCACCGCGTCGAGTGCCTCCAGCGCCGCCGCCTCGGTCGCCGTCGGCGCGCGGCGGTGCAGGGTCGGGGCGATGTAGTCGCGATTGGTGGCGAGCGCGGCGGCGACCATCGCCTCCAGCTCCGGATGGGCTTCGGGCGTCGCGTCGGCGACGTAGTTCGCGAGATACGACCAGACCTGCGCCTCGGTCGCCTCTGCGCCCAACACGCCGACCAGGTTCAGCAGCAGGCCGAACGTGACCGGCACCGTATCGCCCGCGCCCTCACCCGACCCGTTGGCGCGCAGCAGGTGCCACACGGGATTGCCGAGCTGCTTGTCGAGGTCCTGCGCAGCCAGGTTGCCGCGGAACTGCCAGTACTCGTCGATCGCCTTGGCGATCACGCCGATGTGGAGCTGCTTGGCGCTCTTGGGCTCGCGGAACAAGTAGAAGCCCAGGCTCTCCTCGGTGCCGTAGGTCAGCCACTGTTCGATGGTGAGACCGTTGCCCTTCGACTTGGAGATCTTCTCGCCGTTCTCGTCGAGGAACAGCTCGTAG
>Ga0068862_100005256_pt1 | contig 10859 bp, 8 predicted proteins | sample KBSSwiS52_FD_66598 | JGI IMG/M metagenome (GOLD analysis project Ga0068862, IMG submission 66598) | Switchgrass rhizosphere microbial communities from Kellogg Biological Station, Michigan, USA - KBS Switchgrass S5-2 | ecosystem: Host-associated > Plants > Roots > Rhizosphere > Soil ... | reverse complement strand
GTTCGGACTGCTGCGTGCGCTGATGGTGCCGTTGGCGGTCGCGCGACACCTTCTCCTTGAGCTGGAGGATGCCGTACATCAGGCCCTCCGGCGTCGGCGGGCAGCCCGGGACGTAGATGTCGACCGGGATGATCTCGTCGATCCCCTGCATCACGTGGTAGGCGCGGTAGAAGCCGCCCGAGCAGGCGCAGGCGCCCATCGAGATCACCCACTTGGGATCGGCCATCTGGTCGTAGATCTTCTTCAAGACCGGCGCCATCTTGTCGTTGATGGTGCCGGCCACCAGCAGGACGTCGCTCTGGCGCGGCGAGAAGCGCACCACCTCGGAGCCGAACCGGGCCAGGTCGTAGTGGCTCGACAGGGTGCTCATGAACTCGATGGCGCAGCAGGCGGTCCCGAACGGGAAGGGCCAGAACGAGTTGCGCGTCGCCCAGTCCTCCAGGCTCTCGAACTTCGTCGTGACCCAGCTTTCTCCGATCATGGTCATAGCGTCTTCCTACCTCGGCGGCAGTCTACCACCGATTCGTGACGGTCGTCACAAGCTCCATAAGTGGCTTCATGTCAGTCCTTTGGCCTGGGCATAGACCGCCAGCTCCAGGCGCCCGTCGACCGCCAGCTTCTGGTAGATGTTGTGCAGGTGGATCTTCACCGTCCCCTCGCTGATCAGGAGCTCCTCGGCGATGGCGCGGTTGCGCAGGCCGCGGGCCACCATGCGCACGATCTCCAGCTCGCGGGGGGTCAGGAGCCCGGCGGCTTCCCTCCTGCCCTCGTCCTGGTGCAGGAGCTTGGTCACGATGCGGCTCACCGAGCCCTTGTCGAGCCAGCTCCCGCCGCGATGGACCTCGCGCACGGCCTCGATGAGCAGGTGGGGCGCCATCTCCTTGAGCACCACGCCGCCCACCCCGAGGCGCAGCGCCTCGACGAGCTGCTCCTCTTCGACCGCCGCGGTCAGGAGGACGATGCGGGTCGGGATCTCCTCCTGGCGGAGCGTCCGCAGCACCTCCAGGCCGTCGCGGCGCGGCATGCGGACGTCGAGCACCAGGACATCCGGCTGGTGGGCGCGCACCTCCCGCAGCGCCTCCTCGCCGTCGCGGCAGCGGGCCAGGACCTCGAAGTCGGATTCCACCCGGAAGAGCTGCACCAGGCCGTCCAGGACGATGGGATGGTCGTCGGCGAGGATCAGGCGGATCCTGTCAGGCTTCATGGCAGGGCCTCATGGCAGGGAAGCTCGATCTCCAGCCGCGCCCCGGCGGCGCCGGACTCCAGGCCCAGGCTGCCGCCCAGGGACGAGACTCTCTCGAACAGGTTGCGCGGCCCCATGGACCCCTCGGCCAGCGCGGCATGGTTGAGCCGGCCCTGGAAGGGGAAGCCGCGGCCGTTGTCGGCCACCGTGATGAAGAGCCGGCCGCCTTCCCGGCGGATCGCCAGGCGCACGGCCGAGGCCTCGCCGTGGCGCGCCGCGTTGACCAGGGACTCGCGCACCACGTTGTAGACCTCCCGCGCCAGCGACTCCGGCATGGGCTCCTCCAGGCCGTCGGCGCTCAGCTCGGCCCGCAGCCCCCACTCCAGCTCGATGCGGTGCACCAGCTCGGTCACCCGGAAGACGAGGCTCACGTCCGCGAGCGACCGCGGCTTGGGCTTGAGCTCCTGGATGAACAAACGCAGATCGCGCTGCTCCAGCGTGAGCAGCCGCTGCACGGACTCCAGCGTCTGCCGCGCGGCGCGGGGGTCCTTCTCCATCAGGCTGCGCACCGCCGCGAGCCGCAGGCCGATCCCGGTCAGCGACTGCAGCACGCCGTCGTGGAGGTCGCGCGCCACGCGGATCCGCTCCTCCGTGGCCGCCGCCTCGGCGTACAGGAGGGAGATCTCGCGCCGGGTCCGCTCCTCGTAGAACCCCATGTAGCCCAGCAGGACGGCGGTGAGCGCCAGATAGATGCCGCGCACCGCGAGCGGTTGGGCGTTGAAGCCCGGCTCCTCCAGGATCAGGTAGAGGCCGATCCCGAGGAAGGAGGCCAGCGAGGCCGCGGCCGTCCACAGCGCCCCACGCCATTGCCAGCGCAGGGTCGCACAGATCACGGCGAAGGTGAAGTAGCCGATGAACGGGTTGGTCGTGCCCGCGGTGAGGAGCAGCATCAGCGAGAAGAAGATCAGGTCGACCGCCTGGGTGACCAGCCGGTGCCGCTCGGAGCTGCTGCCCGAGATCCAGACCAGGACCGCGACCGCGAGAGCATAGGCGACGTAGCCCGCCAGCAGGGCATACGCGACCTCCGGATGGCGGGCAGGCACGGACGGATCGAACCAGACCGCGACCGCGGACACGGCCGCGAGCACGACCCGGCCGGACGCGATCAGCCTCTCGGCCCGGCTTTCGGGCGAATCCGAAGACGCCATTGCAGGGGGAATCATAGACCCTTGCCGCGCCGCGGCTTTAACCAAGGATAGATTTCCCTGCCACCCTTCACTGCCTATACTCCAGATCGTTTCCGGATTGGGAATCCAGGTCCGAGTCAATTCGTTACAGGCGTTGTCTCCTTTGTCGGATGCCGGGCAGCGTGGGTCGGGGCAGGCGTTCGAATCTTTCAGCTCTTTCGGAATCAGACTGTCCCGCCGCCGGAGCGCGGCGGCACTGTGGGACTGACGTCCTTTGCAGCCATCGGTCGAACTTGTTGGTGTCTCGTAACCCAAGCTGGATCCCTGAGATCCGAGGAGAGAGTATGAAACGGTTCTTCGTTCTGCTCGCGTTGTGCGCTGCCCTCGCCGTCCCGGCGCTGGCCCAGGAGGCCGAGGCCATCGCGCCTCTCGAGCCGGCCCAGATCGCCGATCCCGGCGCCACGGAGGACTTCGCCTCCGCCTGGTTCGTGGAGCTGCGGGGCACGCCCGCGGCCGACGGCGGCTCCCTCGCCGACCTCACCGCCGAGAAGAAGGCGTTCCGCGCCGCCGCCAAGGCCGCGGGCGTCACGTACCAGGAGCGCTACAGCTTCGATACCCTGTGGAACGGCTTCTCCGTGCAGGTTGACGAGGCGAACCTGTCGAAGCTGACCCGCCTTTCCCAGGTCAAGACCGTCTACCCCGTGGTCTCGGTCGCCATGCCGGAGACCCAGCCCGGCGACAACCCCGACCTGGCCACAGCCATCGCGATGACCCAGGCGGACATCGCCCAGAACACCCTCGGCCTGACCGGCGCGGGCGTCCGCGTGGCGATCATGGACACCGGCATCGATGTCGACCATCCGGACCTGGGCGGCTGCTTCGGCCCGGGCTGCCGGGTCGAGATCGGCTACGACTTCGTCGGCAACGCCTACAACAACGACTCCACCTCTCCCGGCTACAACCCGGTCCCGACCCCCGACAACTACCCGGATGACTGCGCCGGCCATGGCAGCCACGTGGCCGGCATCGTCGGCGCCAACGGCACCGTCAAGGGTGTGGCCCCGGGCGTGACCTTCGGCGCCTACCGCGTGTTCGGCTGCGCCGGCTCGACCAGCGCCGACATCATGATCGCGGCCATGGAGCGCATCCTGGACGACGGCGCCGACGTGCTCAACATGAGCATCGGCTCGTCCTTCCAGTGGCCGCAGTACCCGACCGCCGCCGCCGCCGACCGCCTGGTCAACCACGGCGTGGTGGTGGTGGCCTCGGCCGGCAACAACGGCGCCAACGGCCTGTTCGCCACCGGCGCTCCGGCGCTCGGCGAGAAGGTGATCTCGGTCGCCTCGGTGGACAACGCCTTCATCCGCGCCCGCGCCCTCACGGTCACCCCCGACGACAAGGTGATCCCCTTCCTGCAGGCGACGGCGGCCCCGGCCGCTCCGTCCTCGGGCACCTTCCCGCTGGTCCGCACCGGCACGGCGACCGCCGCGGCCGATGCCTGCGCCGCGCTGCCCGCCGGCAGCCTGACCGGCAAGGTCGTCCTGATCCGCCGCGGCACCTGCGGCTTCAACATCAAGTCGATCAATGCGCAGAACGCCGGCGCCGCCGGGGTCCTCATCTACAACAACGTCGCGGGCATCCAGAACATCACGGTGGCCGGTCCGCCGAACGTGACCATCCCGGTGGTCTCGGTCAGCGCCGCCGACGGCGTGCTGCTCGACGGCCGCATCGCGGCCGGCCCGGTCAGCATGACCTGGACCGGCGGCATCGCCTACACCCCGAACGTCACCGGCAATACCGCCTCGGCCTTCAGCTCCTATGGCCTGTCGCCGACGCTCGACATCAAGCCGGATATCGCGGCTCCGGGCGGCGCGATCTACTCCACCTATCCGCTGGAGCTTGGCGGCTATGCCATCCTGAACGGCACCTCGATGGCCTCTCCGCACGTGGCCGGCACCGTGGCGCTGCTCCTCGAGGCGCGGCCGCACACGCCGCCGGCGGCGGTCCGCACGATCCTGCAGAACAACGCCAACCCGATCGTGTGGTGGGGCAACCCGGCCCTCGGGTTCCTCGACAACGTCCACCGTCAGGGCGCCGGCCTCGTCCGGATCGCCGATGCCGTGCTCTCCACCACCAAGATCGAGCCGAGCAAGCTCGCCCTGGGCGAGAGCCAAGCCGGCGCGGCCACCCGCACCCTCACCATCTCCAACAACGGCCCCGCGGCCGTGACCTACGACCTCGGTCACCTTTCGGCGCTGGCCACCGGCCCGAACACCTTCGTGCCCGCCTTCTTCATCGCGCCCGCCTCGGTCGCCTTCAGCGTTCCGTCGGTGACGGTGCCGGCCGGCGGCACGGCCACGGTGGACGTGACCATCACCGCCCCGGTCGCCCTGGCCGACAAGAGCATGTACGGCGGCTACATCGTGATCACCCCGCAGGGCGGCGGCCTGGACGTCAAGGTCCCGTACGCCGGCTTCAAGGGCGACTACCAGTCGATCCAGGTGCTGGTGCCCACGGTGAACAACTATCCCTGGCTCGCCAGGCTGGTCGGCGCCAACTACGTCAAGGCGGCGGCCAACCCGACGTACACCCTGGTCGGCAATGACATCCCCTTCATCACGGCCCACCTGGACCACCAGTCCCGCGAGGTCAGGATCGAGGTCATCGACGCGGTCAACGGCAAGGCCTGGCACCGGGCGTTCTCCGACGAGTACTTCCCGCGCAACACCGGCGCGGCGACGTTCTTCGCCTTCGCCTTCGACGGCCAGACCACCAGCGGCAACAAGGTCTATACGGTCCCCGATGGCCAGTACGTGCTCAAGCTCACGGTCCGCAAGGCCCTGGGCGGCCCGGCGGACTTCGAGACCTGGACCTCGCCGGTGTTCACGATCGACCGCCCGTAAGGGTTCTCTACTGAAACGCGAAGGCCGGCGGGGGAAACCCTGCCGGCCTTTTTGTTGGAAGGGAAAAGTTTTACGAGGCAGGCGCAGAGGGCGCCGTGCCCCGATCGACTTCCGCGGGCACCGCCACATCCCCCCCGGCCGAGTTGTACGCCTCCCTCAGCGACTCCAGTCGCCGCAGGTGCTCCTTCTGGGCGTTCACCACCTTGAGGAGCACGTCGGCCACGCGCTCGTTGACGTCGCGGATCATGCGCGGGTAGAGCGCGTCGTTCTCGTAGCGCTCCTCCGAGATGGCGTTGCCGAGGTCGGCGTCCATGCCTCGCACCTGCTCGGAGGCGTCCAGCAGCTCGATGGCCAGCCGGTCCTTCTCCTCGGCCAGGGCGCGCCAGTGGCGGGCGAGGTTGGGCAGGCCGTCGCTCTCGGCGCGCACGGCATAGGCCCGGCTGCGGGCGGCGCTCGCGGCCTCGGCGGTGAAAGCGGTCTTCAGGTGCTCCTGGAAACGCGGGATCCTCGACACGATGTCCTCTCCTCCTGGTTCACGCTAAGATGCCGGCGGCGCTTCCGCGGCCGGCAGGCCATTCTATGACAGGGACAAACCCCGCGGGGAAACCTTGCCCCCGTCCACCCGTAGTCCCCTTCGGGGGAACCACCCGACCGTGAACGAACGCCCGCCCCGCCCCGCCCGACGCTATCGCGCGATCCTCACCACGGCGATCCTCGTCGCCGTCCTGCCGCTGGTCGTGCTCGCGTTCCTGGGCCTCCCCTACGTCACCCCCGCCAGCCAGGTCCTGCTCGCGGGCATCGCCGTCCTCGGCATGCTCTGGCTGCTGTGGAAGGTGTACCGCTCCTTCCTCTACAAGGTCGGCCGCCGCCTGGCCTTCTCCTACTTCCTGCTCGGCGCGCTGCCCATCCCCCTGGTCGTCCTGCTCCTGACCGTGGTGGCCTACATCCTCGCCGGGTTCTACCTCGGCCAGCTCTACCGCGACGCCCTCCAGGACCTCCACGCCGAGCTGCGCACCCTCGCCCGCGAGCGCGCCGCGGTGTTCTCCGAGACGGGACGCCCACCCCTGGCGGGCGAGGCGGACGTCGCCTTCGCGTACTACCGCGGCGGCCGGCGGGTCGGCGGCGATCCGCGGCTGCCCAAAATCTGGCCGGCCTGGCTGGGGACGGAGCCGGACGCGGTCCATCTCGTCGAGCCCGCGGACGGCACGGCCACCCTGGCCGCGGCGGCGTCCCGCGGGGGAGCCGGCGTCGTGGCGCTCTGGGCCGGCAGCCTGGACCAGGAGATCAGCCGCCGCGGCGACCTCTGGGTCGAGATCACCCGCCCGGACGATCCCAACGTGGTCCGCATCGAGATGTTCGGGCGCCGGCTCCCGCTGCGGCGCATCAACCGCGAGAAGGAGGAGGCCGGCGAGCTGGAGAAGTTCTTCAAGCACCGGTCGCGCGGCGAGGGCTACTGGGACCGGCCCCTGCTCTGGTGGGGGGACATGTCCGGCCCGGTGCGCGACATCGCGAGCGGGCGGATGGTCCTGAACCGTCTCTCCGTCACCCTCACCTCCACCCCCCGCACCGTGCAGCGCCACCTGTTCGTGAGCTCCGGCGAGGTCAACTCGGCGGCCTGGGGAACGCTGGTCCTGTTCGCGGCCCTGCTCTTCGACGTCTACGTCATCGCGGCCCTGATGGCGGTCTTCATGATCGTGGGCCTGTCGCGGGCCGTGAACCGGCTGAGCCGGGCCACGACCGCGGTGCGGGCAGGGGACTTCGGCGTACGCATCCCGGTCAAGCGCCGCGACCAGATCGGCGACCTGCAGCGCTCGTTCAACGCCATGGCCGAGCACCTGGAGTCGTCGGTGGCCGCGGCCGCGCAGAAGGAGATCCTGGAAAAGGAGCTGCAGATCGCCAGGAACGTCCAGACCAGCCTGATCCCGAGCAACCTGCCGGCCGGCGAGGGGATCGAGTTCGCCACGCTCTTCGAGCCGAGCGCCGCCATCGGCGGCGACTACTTCGACGTGCTGCGCCTGACTGACACCGAGATCGCCGTGGTCATCGCGGACGTGTCGGGCCACGGCCTCTCGACCGGCCTGCGCATGGCCATGCTCAAGGCCGCGCTGCTCATCCTGATCGAGGAGACGCAGGACCCCGAGGAGATCCTCCGCCGCCTGGACGCCGTGGTGCGCAACAACGACGACCGCACCTTCGTCACCGCCACCCTGGCCATCGTCGACCTGGCCCGCGGCACCCTGCGCCTGACCAACGCCGGTCACCCCCCCACCTACCTGATCCGCGGGCGGCAGGTGCAGGAGATCATGCTTCCCGGCTCCCCCCTCGGCGGCCTGGGGCACACCTACGGCAAGGCCACCGTGCCCATGCAGCCCGGCGACCTCGTGGTCTGGCTCTCCGACGGCCTGATCGAGGCGGTCGGAAGCGACGGCGAGCCGTTCGGCTACGACAAGGTGGCGGAGACCCTGGCAGCCGGCCGCGTGGGGCAGACCGCGACCGAGGTCCGCGACCGGCTGCTCGCCGCGATCGGGCGCCACGTGGGCAGCCTGCCGCCGGACGACGACCGCACCCTGGTGATCATGCGCTACCGCTCCAGCGGCGCGCTCACCGGGGAGATCCCGCTCGCGGACATTGCCGCGGCCCTCGAAGAGGCGCGGGCAGGGTTGCAGGCTTAGAAGGACCCCGCCCAGCCCGAGGCGTCCTGAAATCCATTTCAACGATCCTGACCGTGGTACGATCAAGGTCATGCGATTTATTGAAGCCCGCTACGAAGAAGGTCTGCTCAAGCCGGAGACGCCTCTGGCGCTCACGCCGGGAGAGCGTGTAGCGCTGATTGTGGTCCGCCATCCAGATCCGAGACGATGGGACCTCAAGCGGTTGGCCAAGAGCGGGGCAGGAGACGATCGGGGGCTTGCCGAACAGGGGCTCGCCGAGTGGGCCGACGCGCTGGACCGGGAGGATCATAGTTGAGACGGGGTGAGGTGTGGTGGGCAGACCTTGGCCCTTTCCGACCGCGTGAACAGACTGGCCGCCGCCCTGTAGTCATCTGGCAGAGCAATGCGCTGACAAGCATCCTCCAGTCAGTTCTCGTGATACCACTGACCACCAACTTGGATCGCGCCAACTTGGCAGGGACAGCGACCGTGCACGCTTCGCCGATAGACGGTCTCCCTGAAGACTCGATAGCTCTCGCTTTCCAGATGCGGGCTGTTCCGAAGACCGCTCTCGACTCGAGAGTGCGTGTCCTCACTGAGACGGAGCTCGCTGAGCTTGAGCTGGCCACCGACGAGGCTCTCGGACGGATCGAATACGCGGCCGATCTCTGAGACGTGCAACGCTGCTGCCTCTCACCGGCGGGTGACGAAGTCAGCCGTCCGGTGCAGAGGCCGGGTTGGCGGAACCCAATGTTTCACCGGGCTTCACCCGCAGGTCGGCTGGCGCGAGCTCTAGTCGGCGCGCGCGATTCGCAGTACTTGTGTGGCAATGTCTTCGGGGGACAGGATGAAGTCGATGCAGCCGCTTGCAATGGCGCTTTCGGGCATATCCGGCTGGCCGGCTGTGTCGAGCTTCTGAGCAATCGTAGTACCACCCACTTCCTTGATACCGCACAGGGCGGCTGCTCCATCCCCGTCATAGCCGGAGACAATGACCGCGATGAGCTTCCCGTCCCAGTGCTCTGTCAGGGACCGCAGGAAGACCGTTATCACGTCGGGCCATCCTCTTGGCTTCGATATCGGCTCCAGGCGGAACTCCCCATCGAGCACGTGCAGGTCACGCTGTTCCGGGATGATGAACACGCGGTCCGGCTGGATGAGCAGCCTCTCCGTGATCAGGTCGACTGGCATTCCCGTGAAGCGCGGCAGAATCTTGTGCAGCTGCGTCGCGAACGTCCTCACATGATTGACGATGACAATTGCAACGCCCATATCGGCTGGCAGATGCTGGAGCAACCGGATGTATGCGTCCAGCCCCCCGGCCGAGCCGCCCACGCAGACCACAGGAAAGGATTTCGCAGAACTGCTGCTCTGTTTCAAGGTGCCCTCCACATCTTGAGGAGGGTACGCCCATGCCCCCATGCCGTCAAACGGATGTGAAGCCTCCAGCATGGCGGCTGACGCGATCAAGGAGGGCCTGGTGGCCCGGGTCGAGGACTGGCCGGGCATCAGCCTGATCAAGTCCATGCTCAGAGGCGAGCCCGTTCGGGGTACCTGGTTCGACCGAACCGAGGAACACCGGGCTCGGCTGCGGGGCGAGGAATTCGAGCCCCGGCGCTATGGGACCGAAGAGACTGTCGAGCTCTCCCAGCTCCCCTGCTGGCGCCACCTCAGCCCGGAGAGGTATCGCGAGCTGGTCGCGGGACTGGTCCAGGAGATCGCGGCCGATGCCGCGGCCGAGCGCAAGCGTACAGGACGTGAGCCTCTCGGCGTGACAGCGATCCTGCACCAACACCCGCACACCTGTCCGAACAAATCGAAGAAATCTCCTGCGCCGCGCTTCCATGCAGCGAGCAAGGCGACTCGCGAGGCCTTGCGGAAGGCTTACGGCTTCTTTCTTGCTGCCTTTCGGGAAGCGGCGGAGAGGCTCAAGGCTGGAGACCGCACGGCGAGATTCCCCAACGGTTGCTTTCCGCCGGGTCTGCCTTTCGTCCGTGCGTGAGCGATCGTATCGCCACAGATGAGGATCGGCTTCACTGAGCGCTTCGAGTCCAGGGAAATTTCAAGACTCGATGACCTCAGGAAGGGAGAGGTGTGTCCAGCGGTCGAGAAAACGCGCCCGGCAGGCCGGCGGCAATCTCATCAGACCACATTTTCCAGGCAGATCGGCCAAGCGGAGGCAAGCAGGGCGCTGCAGGACGTTGCTCTCGGCGGTCGGAAGGCACGTGGGCAACCTGCCGCCGGACGACGACCGCACCCTGGTGATCATGCGCTACCGCTCCAGCGGCGCGCTCACCGGGGAGATCCCGCTCGCGGAGATCGCGTCGGCGCTCGAAGAGGCGCGGGCAGGATCGCGGTGAACGGGCCCGCGGCAGCCCCCTCGGCTTTGATCTATGGCATCCCTCCTCTGGCGTTGGCGTCCTTGGCGCCAGGTTCGAGGTAATTCAGCCAGACACGGCACTTCGAGCCGCCTCTTTCCCGGACAAACAATCGGAGGTTTGTAATAGACAGCGGCCCATCCGGGCTCGGCAACGTGACGACGTTTGAAAGAAGAATGTCCTCGTCGCTCTTGTGCAGGACAATAACGCAATCGGACGGCTGCCGGTTCTGGTTCTGAAACCCTCTCAGCAGGAATCTTTCCTTGTCAAGGACCTGCCCCTTCATCGTGCGGAACGTCAAATGCTCCGAGAGGAAGTCCACGAAGAACTGAGCATTCCCATTGTCTTCGTGCACAGGGACGGCGAGGTTCTGCTCGATCAAGGCTATGTCGTCGGTGAGATCGTGCTGCCAAGGATCGGGCATCACTGGCACCCACATCAGGTACTTGACCCCGCCGGCGGGGATCTCGACGTCATGAACCTCGCCGCGCGGAATCTGCAACACGTCACCGTCACCGAGCGGATACTTCATCCCGCCCGCCGAGATGAAGGTGACC
>Ga0068862_100005255_pt1 | contig 10860 bp, 7 predicted proteins | sample KBSSwiS52_FD_66598 | JGI IMG/M metagenome (GOLD analysis project Ga0068862, IMG submission 66598) | Switchgrass rhizosphere microbial communities from Kellogg Biological Station, Michigan, USA - KBS Switchgrass S5-2 | ecosystem: Host-associated > Plants > Roots > Rhizosphere > Soil ... | reverse complement strand
GGGTACATCGGCAGCAACCACAGGCAATCAACCCCGAGGTCCCTGAGGTAGCTGAGCTTTCCGGTGAGGCCCTTGAAATCGCCGACACCATCCCCGTTGCCGTCAGCAAACGTCTTGACGTGCAGTTGGTAGATGACCGCATCCTTGTACCAAAGCGGTTCAGAGGTTTTCGGCACTGCAGTAAGTGAGCTGCTCATACGAGGTTTGGCGGCCTCCTCGCTGTGTGGCCGCGGGCGGAGAGCGCATGGGGTGGTGGCATCAGTGATGTTCCACACGAAGGATGTGGCCTCGCTCGCCACTGAGGACGATAGGAAACATTTAGCCAGGTGAAGTTTACCGAATTCCTCGCGATGCGTTCCTCACCCATATGCGTAGCCACGCCGGAGGACCGCAAATGATCACATCCGAGCGTAGCGACCAGAATGACCCCATGATCCAGCCAGACATCGCCTGGGAAATCGCCCAGCACCAGGATGATCTGATCGGGCGTCGCGATTGGTGAAGTTTCGGGGAGATACGCGGCCATCAGCATTTCGCTTGATGCGTAGATCGTCAACGGAATGTCCGCCCTACGAACATGTCCGCCATCGACTGCTACTCAATGGCCGTCGAGGGATCGGTCGGCTGCTTTTAGCGACCGATGACCAGGGCGTGTGCCAAGGGTATGAGCAAACGTCGATGCCCCCGAAGTCCGTTGACAACACCACAGTCGAGACCATGTAGTGTCATCCCGATGGACGTGGACGTGGACGTGGATGTGGGACGACGGCGTTGATACGGCGCTGTTTGATCGCCAGTCTGCCAGGTGTCACGGCGCGTGACGTCGCCCCTAATGCGAATGGTTCGACACCATAACCTCAGCGTTCGTAAGTAGGCAACCAACGCGACGCGTTTTGCCGGAGCGGGCTGCCGATCGAAATGCACGCCGTCGGTGGACGCGAATGGTGGCACGACGCCGGGTGCGGAATTTGCTTGTGTCGCTGCGCTGTTGTTGTGGAAATACGAAGCGGTGTTGCTCACGCCGCGAAGCGCGGGGATGTCCGTTTTTCCCAGTCATCTGTCGGCGCCGCATCGCCCACGAATCCTGTCAACAACGCGTGCCGATTTGTCGCCGGATCACGGCGAGCGCGTAAGGTGCATGATACGGACGCGAGAAGATTGGATTAGCGCCGGCGAGCGCGCCTTCCGCGAGGTCGACAGCTTCTGGAGCCGCACCAGCGATTCGCAAGCGATTGCTCTGGCCCGCGATCCGCAATCGTTCACGAACGCATTCAAGCTGCCCGATGGTTCGGGCCCACGGGCCACGCTGGGTCGTGACCGATCAGGGCGTGATGCTGTCGTGGGTCGCTTGCGCCAACTGTCATCTCTCAAATCGCCGTGACGGGACGGTTGGTGTCGGGGGCCCCCGCGGGCCGCGCCCGCCGGGATCGTTGCTGCTCAATCCGCGCGTGCCGGGCGCCCAGGGATCCCCGCCGGTCCTGCAACGCTACTTCGTCGGTGATTCACGGGGGACCATCGTCTCGCGCATGTTCGCAACGCCGTGGGCGCTTGACGATCGCATCGAGCACGTAAAGAACGCCGGACCCGAGGAACTGTGCGAACTCGCGAACGGCGACCCCGGCGTATTCAATCGTCCGCGTGGCAGTCCGTACCGACCTGCAGAACCTCCGCTACAGCCGCTACATGGATGCCACCGGCACGATCGTCTTCGCGGCCCCGAGGACGTCGCAAGGTATGCCGCGTTCATCTCGGGCGCGGACCCAATGCAGTTTGGGTCGTATCACATCCTTTCAGATGCACAACGCAGCTTCGGTTTCGCTACGCGGACGAAGTGCTGTTCGCGATCGGCACTTATTTGCTGTCGCTCGAGCCGCCGCGCAATCCCGACGTGGCGACACCCGACGTGCTTGCCCATGGCGAACGAGTGTTTTAGCGCGAAGGTTGCGCGACCTGTCACACGTCGCCCCCCACTACACAAATGCCAAATTGACGCTTGCCGAGGGGTGGCAGTCACCGCTCCCAATCGAGCAGACGTCCTGCCGCTGTCCGTTGGCACCGATCCGGGTCTGCCGCTCAGGACCCGCAAGGGCAGGGCTTCTACAAGATTCCGTCGTTGCGTGGTGCGTGGTACCGGCCACGGCTGCTGCGTGACGGATCGCTCGCGGATCTCGAGGAGACGTCGATCCGGCGCGCCTGAACGCCGACTATCTGTCAAAAGGAGCGTCGGCATTCTTTCTTGCTTCTTCCCGTTCGTGCGGTGGGTCACTCCCTATATATACTGGCAAGCATGCGTACCCTAGGTCAGCTCTGCGACAGCTCAACGACCAGACCCGGCGAGGTGACCGCAGGCAAGAACACGGTGAACGTCGCACCGTGCCCGGGAGTGCTCTGTACCTGCAAGTCGCCCTTGCTCTGCTTGACGATGCCGTAAACCGTCGCGAGGCCAAGTCCGGTGCCGCGCCCGAGCGGTTTCGTGGTGAAGAATGGTTCGAAGATACGTTCCCGAATCGCCGGCTCGACGCCCTCCCCAGTGTCCTCCACAAGCAGCGCAACATAGTGCCCGGCCGGTGCGTCTTTTCCGACCGAGGAGCCCTGGTGGTGGCTCATCACGTTTTTAGTACGGATCGTGATCCGGCCACCATGCGGCATCGCATCCTTCGCGTTGACGACTAGATTCATGATCACTTGCTGAACTTGTGAGCGGTCAGCGCGTACTACCTCGAGATTGGGCTCAAGCTGCACCACCAGCTCGATGTTTTCGCCAATGAGCCGTCGCAACATTTTCTGGATGTCGTCAACGACTTGATTGAGATCGAGGTTGACCGGCTGGAGCGTTTGCCGACGGCCGAACGCCAGCAGTTGCCGAGTGAGCGACGCGGCTTGCTCGCCGGAACGTCGGATCTGCACGATCCACTCGTGTATTGGCGTGTTCGGTCGTTGCTCCTCTTCCGCCAGTGCCGCGAATCCGAGGATTGCCGTGAGCAGGTTGTTGAAGTCGTGTGCGATGCCGCCGGCGAGCTTGCCCACCGCCTCCATCTTCTGGGCCTGTCGTAGGTTCTCCTCCAGACGGCGGCGATCGGTGATGTCCCGGCCGATCGCTTGGATGCCGATCGGGACGCCCCCGCGGCGCTGCAGACTGGTAGAGAGCTCGAACACCACGCGGTGTCCGTCGTGAGTGAGCACCACGACCTCGGTCCGCCCTGAAGTCGAATCCGTGTGGCCGCTGGTGAACAACGCTTTTGCATGTTCGCGCGACTCTGGTGCGACCACGTCGATCAGCTCTCGTCCCACGATGAAGTCTTGAGTGTAGCCGGTGAGATCGAGTCCCGCTTTGTTGATGGACAAAAGTCGGCCGTCGAGATCGCAGGTGCAGATCAGGTCGCGGGCGTTCTCCACGAGCTCGCGGTAACGGAGCTCGCTTTCGCGGAGCGCGGCCTCCGCGTGGCGACGCTCAGTTACGTCTCGAAACAGCACGACATAACCGGTGAGGCGCTTAGCATGGGTCCGAATAGGCGTAATGAGTACGTCGTAGATTCGAGTGCCCTCGGGTCCCGACAAGGGGAGGTCCTGTCGGATCTCGGTGTCGGTGTGCGAAGGCCAGTCCGGCAACGCGCGCTCGATCGGTTCGCCGGCGACGCTGGCACGGTCACGTCCGAGCATCGCTTCGGCGGCGCGGTTCAAATCGGCGATCTGGCGGGCACGGTCCAAAATGACGAGGCCGTCACCAATCACCTCGATGCGCGCATCTCGCAGTGTCGGAATCGGTTCGAGTACGCCGTAGCGGAACACGGCGACTGCGGCGATGACGGCCGTGCAGCTGAAGAGAAATGGCGTTGAATCGATCGTGCCGGGGGCTTCACCGCCGGCGACGAAAATGAGGTTGCCAATCCAGGGCAGCACCGCGGCCAGCACCAAGATAACTGCCCGCTTGCGATACAGGTAGGGCGACCGAACCGCTTGACCAACGAGGATCGCGAGCCCTGCGAAGAGTACGGCGTAGGTGTAGGCGACATTCAGCCAGAACCCCGGTCCCCGACCGGCTAATGTGGACAACGCCCCAGGGTGGACCGTCATTCGGCCCCAAAACAGCCCGTGCGTGTCGTTCGTCCAGGCAGCGAGCAGCGTTACGACGGCGACCGCAGCCATCCCGCGTTCTATGCGTTTCACGACGGTCGGGTCCCACGCGACGAAGTTCAGGATGAACCCGAGCCAGGCAACGGGCAGCGCGGTGACCCCGAGATACTTGATCTTGAGAGCCAGTAGCTTTTGGGCAGGGTCGTCAACCACGAGTTCCACTGCGTAAACGCCACTCCAAAATGCGATCGCAAGCAGGAGAGTGCCGTACCACATCGCCCCGTGGACCTCCCGACGCTTAAAGGCGTACAGGGCCAGTGGCAACAAGATGGCCGGTCCGATGATGAGCGGGACTAACCCCAGCACAGTCCTTGTTAGAGATAACGCTCCAATCGCTTAGGTGGACACAGAACTTATGGTTGAGCTTGCTGCCATTGCACAAAAACGGCCTTTACGGGACGACCTGACGTGACCGCGCGCGCCCTACTTCATCAGCCAGATATTCCCTGTTGTCTCCGTTAACGACATATACAGATAACCGTCCTGCACGTCGTTCATCGCGGTTGTGCCGACCGCGACGCGCAGTCGGGGCTCGTGGAAGTGACGTACAGGTCTCGGTTCACCGAGCGGACGCTTCGTACGCGGATCGACTGGTTGGAGCCATGCGCAATAGAACCCGTCACGCGAGGAGAAGTAGTAGATGCCGCTGCCGTGAGGCGCCCAGCTCGGATAGATTCCGTAGTCGGTCACGATCGGGATCCAGGATTCGACTGGGACGCTGGTTCCACTCGTCGCCGGCACGGCGTAGATCTGCCTGACGACCGGTGTGTTCGTCGTGTGAAACACCACCCAGTCATCGCCCGGCGAAAAGCGCGGCTGCAGCAGATTCCAGTGGGGGTGTGCCGCAAGGGCGGTTTCGACCTTGGTGCGGACGTCGATCACGATTCGCCGCCGCGGTGTGCCGCGTCCAAAGATGAATCGCGTCCCGTCCATCGACCACGCGCCCTCGCCGCAGTTCTCGCAGAGCCGCGATGGCTCGCCGCCGCCCACCGGATAGAGATCGATCTCCCCCAGCATTAGCGAACTCACGGCTACCATCGTTCCATCGGGACTGATTCGAGCGTCCACTGCTCCGGACGACGTGAGCTGACGCTCGAGGCCCGTGTGCAGATCTTTCAACCAGACTTCGTCGCGCTGAGCGCGAGAAGAGACGAACACCATCGTCCGGCCGTCTGAACTCACATTCTCCACGCGATCAGTCGAGGCGTTGTCGGTGATCCGCTCGAGAGCACCGTCGGCGATCCCACTCACATGATCCAGCGGCACACGCCATACATCAACGTTCTCGACAAGGCTGTCGAAAACGAGTAGTCCGTCCTTGCTGATCGATGGCGATCGCTCGACTGCCGTCCCGAGCGTGAACTGTTTCGGTGAACCACCGACACGGCCGGTCGCTGGCGACACAGCAAGTTGCCAGACGTTGGCGGCCTGATCCGTCTGGGCAGTGAACAGCACATCGCCGCCGCTCGTCCATGCCGCGGGAACGGGAATGCCCTCCACGCCGGAGCGCGCCAGTACGTCGATTGCGCCCGTGGGGCCCGGGGTGCCTCCGGCGATCGGCATTACGAACCAGTCCAGGGTCGCGGATTCTTCGCCCTCGCCATGCTCGCCCAGAAAGAGAATCGAGCCACTGTCCGGCGACCAGATGGGATATCGTGCACTCACGAAATCCTCTGCCACCGCTCGAGCAAGTCCTCCGGCCGATGGCATCAGCATCAGCGAATTAATGATCCCGGGCACACGCGGGCCGGGCAGACCTGTCGGGGAGGTCTTGAACGTCTGCCCTGTCCAGAACGCCACCCAGCGGCCGTCTGGCGAGAAGCGGGGTGTTCGCGCGCGCGTCGCCGGCATCAGCAGCTTCGCGGCGCCACCGTGTGTGCTGACCACGTATATACCGCCCTGCTCACGTCGCGAGAAGACGATCGACTCACCGTCTGGCGAAAAGGCCGGCTCCACCTCGTCAGCGGCGTCGGACGTGAGCCGCATCGGCTCGCCGCCATCGATCCGTCGCATCCAGATGTCGAAATTGCCGCTGCCTGCGCGATCCGAGGCGTAGGCCAGAAGTGAACCATCCGGGGACAAGGCCGGATCGACGTTCACGCCCTCGGTCGTCAAACGGGCCAGGTGGCCGCGTGCCACAACGCTCACCTCGCGGCCACGGCTATCGCGGAGCGTGCGCCAGGCAAGGAGGGACACCACCACGAAGCCGAGCGCCGCCACGGCAACCCGACGCCGGACGGCCCTGGGTTGTCCGTCCGGCCGTTCCGCGCGCGTCGCGTCGCGCTTGGCGGTATCGGTGACGTCCTCGACTCGGGCAATGAATCGATAGCCGCGCCGAGGGATCGTCTCAATGAACTGCGGCGTCGTCGCGGAATCAATCAGGATGTCACGTAATCGTCTGATCGCGGCGTTCAGACTGTGTTCGAAATCGACGAATGTGTCTTTCGCCCACAGCTCCCGGCGCAACTCGTCTCGAGTCACGAGTGTACCGGCGCGGCGCAGCAGGATGGCGAGAATACGAAACGGTTGGTCGGGAAGGATGATCCGCTGATCCTGTTTATAAAGCTCGCCCGATTGCATGTCGAGCGTGAACTCACCAAATCGCACGAGGACGGAACGTGGTGCGCTCATCCAGGTGGCCCGGCGGGAAAAGGGATGCTAGCACACGGCTGATCGACCGGGCCGTTACCTACATTTCACCTATTTTTCCTCCATTCATCATTGAGCGCCAGGGTTCATCTGCCTAGAGTCAGGCCACAACGACCCTCTGACGGAGGCCACCATGTTCGACGCCGACTCATCATCTCGCCTCAAGCTCCTCGCGGCCATATTCACTGTCTCGGCTGCGTTCGTTGTAGCGTGCACAGGAGGCTCTACGCCGAACGGACCAACCAACGTCGGTTCGGGTTCGTCGCTGTCCCATGTCGGCCACGGGATGGCGACCGCCGGCACCACGAACCCGAACGCCGGTTCACTCGACGAACACGGGTACATCGACGGTTGGTTCCATGGCGAAACGGTCCAGCTGCATTACACGAAACTCTTCTTCTGCGCGGAACCACCGGCGAGTGGCGCACCCAGCAATTGCGAAATTGGCGCGGGCGCGGAGATCGATCCGCGGCCGGGCCCAATTCCGACGATTTACGCCATCGCAGCGGCGGGCATTCAACCGGATCCGTCAACGCTCGCCTGTCCCGCCGGCAGCCCCTGCCTGGATCACCCCGCAATGATCGACATCTCGCGTATCCGCCCCGGCGTCACCTCTGCGCCCGGACTGCCTCATAGCCATATCGTCACGGAACGCCACGGCGGCTGGTTCAACACGGTCAACATCCGCGTCACCAACCTCGATGTCTGGAATCAGATCGCCGCGGCAAAAACGTTGGAGAAGGTACGCGAGCTGCAGGCCGATCCGAATGTCGGTGGCAAGGGGCTGATCAGTCAGGACACGCCGACGAACATCTTCTTCTTCATCGCGTCCTGGCGTTAACGACAGGGGGCTATTCCGCGCACGGGCGATTTAGCCAGCATGCACCTTATGGCGGATGAGGACGCCGCGAAGAACGTCAGCTGTTTCTTCGTCGCTGCCGCCGTGTTTTGTGCCTCATGTCGTGGATCCTCGGAAGTTCCGACAGGTCCTACGGCACCCGCGACTACGCCTCCTTCTCTCAACATCACGGGGGTCGTTCGCGATCTGTTTCAACAACCGATTCGCGATGCGACGGTCACGATTGCAGACGGACCGTCTGCCGGTGTCTCAACGGCGACCGATGCACGCGGCGAATTCGCGCTCAGGGCCCCGACATCCTCACCCAATGGAGTCTTGATCGTCATCGCGCACGATGGGTACGGACCGGCAAACATCCATGTCATGTACAACGGGAATGTGATGATCTATCTGCAGGACGCCGCGTTCGCCGCACTCGCGGGATCCGCGACGCTTACGTTCGTGGCCGATGCGTCATGCACATCACTGCCGCCCTCTGTCCGGGCGCGGTCGTACAGCGCCGTCCTGTCCCCGATGCCGTCGAACGCGTGGGCGATGAAAACAGTGCTGAGCGGAACAGATTTCTACGATGGCCTCGACTCGATGTTCGTCGGCAGAAACCGCGATGGGCTCTGGTTCGGCGTCTACAGTTGGGACGCGGTGGAGCGCTGGCTGGAGGAGTATCCAGTCGTCGAACGCCTCACGCGGACCTCGTATCTCGCGATCAGGGGAAAGGCGACAGCTCCGTTCCCGAACTCGCAACCGACAGTTACGGTCGCACTCGATGGAACGTTCGCTTATTGCGGGCAATCTGTGGAGCCGCAACAGTCAGGGTCTCCGCCGACATGTGCGATTCTGCCGGTCGACTGCACGTCGAACGGCCATCGGCTGACGTTTACGCGATAGTGGCACGAGTCGACAGCGGGTGGCGGTGACCACGATGAAGAAGTCACAAGCTCGCGAATCGGTTGTCGCTACTGGCGGTCCAGCACGAACGCCTCTACAGGGCCACTTAATTTCGGAGAGAGGCTCCTTTCCACTGTGTTGTATCCGGGCGCGGAGGCGCGAAGCGTCACTGCCACTCCGGTCGTCAAATTCCTCAACATAATGCCGCCACCATAGTCCCACACGCTGCACGGCGTCTCTTGACGAATGATGTCGCCGCTCGGACTCTGGCCGCTCACGATCTCAAAGGCCGCGTCGGCGACGCACGCCCCAGTGCGTTCGACCGCCATCGCCCAGATCCACCCATTAGTGGCCGCATCCGCCGGGTTTGGCGAATCAAGAGTGGGAGTCGTTGGATTGGCGGTCGGTGATGAAGGTACGGCGGGTGAGCACCCTGCGAGCGTCAAAGCGATGAGGGCGGTCACTGGGAACTTCATGACGCCTCCACGCGACCCACTTGAGAATCCAATGTAACACGATGTAGCGGCCGTTGTTGCATGACCGGATTCGCCGCAGGGTTAAGAAAGCACTGCATTCTTCCCACCGATACCTCGGGACCAGCCGCACTGGCTCGGCCTAGGTCTCGAGGTGAAGCTCGGTGGACCGTCCCGCCAGCCTCAGGCCGATCAGAATCACGGCGCCGATCGCCAGCCAGATCAGGCCGCCGACCTTCGCGTGGACGTCGGCGTTCACCAGCACGAAGCCGATGATCGCGAAGCCGATCACTGGCGACAACACATGTGCCCCGAACGTCCACGTGCGCCGCTTGATCACGAAGAAGACGACCACCGACACGTGCAGCATCAGAAACGAGAAGAGCGCTCCGAAGTTGACGAGTGACGACAGCAGCCCCACCTGACCAACAAAGAACAGGCCAAGGACTAGACTCACCGCCGCGACAAAGAGCAGCGCGCGCTCGGGAACGCGCCGCACTGGATGGACGTGCGCGAGCGCGCGCGGAAGCTGACCGTCGCGTGCCATCGCGAAAAGGAGTCGCGCCGTCGCGGCCTGGGCCACCAGCGCATTCGCGATCGCCGCCGACAACGCCGCGGCCACCGCAACCATCAACTTGAGCGCCGACCCGCCGACCAGCGCAGACACCGTGTAAAACGCATCGTTCATCGCGGAGTCGCCGACGAACTCGGTCCGGGCACCGACGAGCAGCGCTGCGATGTAGGTCTGAAGGATGAACAGGCCCGCTGCAAGCACCAGTGCGATCATCGTCGCCTGTCCGACGACGCGTGCGCCGCCCTTGGTCTCCTCCGCCAGCGTGGAGATGGCGTCGAAGCCAAGAAAGGACAGCACGGCGACCGACAGCGCGTTGAAGATGATGCTGGCGCGGAACACGCTTGGATCGAAGAAGGGCCGCAGGCTCCAGTGCGACCCGTTGACGCCGCGGCTCACCGCGATCGCGCCGAGGACCACGAAGACCGCGAGCACGATGAGCTCCATGACCAGAAAGAGCCGGCTCGCGCGGGCTGTGGTCTCGATCCCGAGCATGTTGATCACCGTGTTGAACGTCAGGAAGCCGATCACCCATAGCGGCTGCGGGATCGACGGCAGCACCGCGTGCATGGCGACGGCGCCAACCACGTAGCACAGCGTCGGGATTAGGAGATAGTCGAGCAGGATGGCCCAACCCGCGAGAAAGCCGGCCGACGGATGGAGACCGCGGCCGGCGTACGCGTAGACCGAGCCCGCAACCGGAAAGGCTTCTGACATCTCGCGGTAGCTGACGGCGGTGAACACCATCGCCACGACGCCGATCAGATACGTGAGCGGCACCATGCCCTTCGACGCGTTGAACACGATGCCGAAGATGGCGAACGGCGCGATCGGGACGATGAACACCAGTCCGTACACGAGGAGGTCGCCGAGCGTGAGGCTGCGTCGGAGCTGCGAGTCGTATCCGAAGTGTGAAAGATCGGCGTCTCGCACGGCGGGCCCGGCCTGTTGGTCGGTGGTCATCGGTCGTGCTCGTCGATGAACTGCTGCGCGAGATTCATGTAGGCGTGGTGATGCCTAGGTGCGGCGGCGAACGCACGCAATCGCTTGATTAGCACTATTTCGAGGAACGTGGGCCAGAGCGGTCAGGTTCTGTCGTGAATTTGGGTCCATCGACGGTCGGGCTCATTGGGTTGCGCACACTCCGTTGAGGGCACCGGCGGGACGTCGACAAATTGACTGGACCGGGGAGGTAAGGAATGACCGGTTACCAGAAACGAACTTCATGCGGAGACCGACGTCGATTGTACGTGATGCGACCGAGCCATTGTCTGCCATCGAACCGAGGA
>Ga0068862_100005246_pt1 | contig 10866 bp, 11 predicted proteins | sample KBSSwiS52_FD_66598 | JGI IMG/M metagenome (GOLD analysis project Ga0068862, IMG submission 66598) | Switchgrass rhizosphere microbial communities from Kellogg Biological Station, Michigan, USA - KBS Switchgrass S5-2 | ecosystem: Host-associated > Plants > Roots > Rhizosphere > Soil ... | reverse complement strand
TGCTCGCTGCGCTCGCTTCCCCCCGAGGGGGAGCGAGCCACCTTGGGACGGCCCGGCGGTGTCTCATCGCGCCGCCGTTTCCTCGGGCCGCGCGCCCAGCGGTTGCACGCCCTGTGCGCCCAATGGCTCCACCTTGGGCTCGCGCTGCGGCAGCCACTCGACCCAGCGCGGAAAGTTGTGCAAGAAGTGGAAGACGAAGAAGCCGCGCACCTGCGCCAGCGCCGAAGACCAGCGCGTGGCCGGTGGCAGGCGCACGGCATTGCAGTTGTTGGCGATCAGCGCGTCGAGCCGCTCGCGCAGCGCGCTGGCAAACGTGGCATCGCGCACCACCACGTTGGCCTCGAGGTTGAGCGCCAGGCTCAACGGATCGAGATTGCTCGAGCCCACGGTGGCCCACTCGTCGTCGACCACCGCCACCTTGCCGTGGAACGGACGCTCGCAGTACTCGTGCACCCGCACGCCGGCGCGCAACAGGTGCGCGTACAGCATCTTCGCCGCGAAGCGCACGAATGCGAAATCGGGCTCGCCCTGCACGATGAGATCCACGCGCACCCCGCGTCGCGCGGCGCGGCGCAGATCCTTGAGCAAGTGGTAGCCGGGGAAGAAATAGGCGTTGGCGATCACCACGCGCCGTCGCGCCAGACGCAGCGCGGCGCGGTACTGCAGCTCGATGTCGCGCCGATGCTGGTCGTTGTCACGCGTGACGAGCGCGGCCGCACCGGCGTCGCGCTGCGCATGCGCGGCCTGGCCGTTGCGCGGCGCGCGCCGCCAGTGCCAACGCGCGGCGTACGCGCGCGGCTGCGGCGTGTGCAGCGCCTCGCGGCAGAATGCGCGCACCGCCTGGGCAAGCGGCCCGCGGATCTCGATCGAGTAGTCCTGCTTGGCCATCGCGCCGAAATCGGCCAGATGGTCGATCGAGTAGTTGATGCCACCGACGAACGCCACCTCGCCGTCGACCGCCACGATCTTGCGGTGCATGCGGCGAAACACGTTGATGCGACGCGCGAACAGCCCGCGCAGCGGCTCGTAGGCGCGCACGTGGACGCCCGCGTCGAGCAGTGGCCGGAGCATGGCCGGGCCGAGGTCGGGCGAGCCCCAGCCGTCGACCAAGACGTGCACCGCGGCGCCATTGCGCGCGGCCTGGATCAATACCTGCTGCAGCTCGCGCCCGACCTTGTCGTCGAACAGAATGAAGGTCTCGAGAAAGACCTCATGTCGGGCACCGGCAATGGCCCCGAACACACGCGGGTAGTAGCCCTCGCCGTTTTCGAGCAGCGTGATCTGGTTGCCGTAGGTCCAGTCGAGTTTCATGTGCCGGCCTCAGAGCTGGATCTCGGCCGCAAGCGGCGCATGGTCCGACAGCGTGGCCCACGGTCGGCGCGGCAGCGGGAACGGGTGTGCGGCCGACACACCCCGCACGTAGATGCGGTCGAGCCTGAACAGCGGCAGCCGTGCCGGAAAGCTACGCGCGTGCTCGCCATTGGCGAGCTGGAACACCTCCACCAGGCCGCAGCCGCGCAGCATGGCATCGGCACGGCCGCGCCAATCGTTGAAGTCACCGGCCACGACCAACGGGGCGTCATCGGGCACCTCGCGCGCCAGCATCTGGAGCAGGCGCTCGAGCTGGCTGCGGCGATGCGCCTCGCGCAGCCCCAGGTGCACGCAAACGCCGTGCATCGGTTCTGCGTGGCCGGCGATACGCATCACGCAATGGAGCAACCCGCGTGCCTCGGTGCCAGGCACCGACACGTCGTGGTTGGTGAAGCCGAGGATCGGAAAGCGCGACAGCAGCGCATTGCCATGTTCGCGCCCGGCGATCACTGCGTTGCGGCCGTAAGCGTGCTGGCACCAGATCTGGTCGGCGAGATACTCATAGTGCGCCACCGCGATGCCGTTGTGCCGCGCGCCGTTGTGCGCCGGCTCGTCGGCCGGCGAAGCACCCGACACCTCTTGCAGGAACACGAGGTCGCTGCCCACCGTGCGCACCGCTTCGCGCAACTCATGCAGCATGAAGCGCCGGCGCAACATGGTGTAGCCCTTGTGGACGTTCACGGTGAGCACGCGCACGAGCGGCGCCAGCGGGGGGCTCGCCATGCGTCATCGTCGCGTGACAGCGGGGTGCGCGCAGTCGGGCAATGGTGCACGCGGTTGTAGGACAAGCGGCAGCGCAGCTGCGATCGTTGCAAATGAAATTGAATGAGGCTCGACGTTCACGGCACTGAAACCATGACTCGCCAGTCTGTGATCCATCGGTGTGCGTCCCGTGCGCCGGTGAAACAGGAGAGATGTTTGATGAAAGCCTTTCACACCAGCCCTCGTCTCATTGGCACCGCAGTGGCGCTTGCCGCGACCGCGCTGCTGGCCGCCGCCCCCGTGTACGCGCAGCAGCCCGAGCAGGGCCAGCAGACCGATGAGCGCGCGTTGACGCGCGCCGAGGTGAACGCGCAGACCCGCGAGGCCATGCAGAACGGCGCGATCGTCTCCGGCGAGGGCCGGCCTCAAGGCCCCGAGACGGTGGTCACACCGACCAAGACGCGCGAAGAGCGCAAGGCCGAGACGTTGCAGGCGCGGCGCAACGGCGAGATCCCGAGCGGCGGCGTCGGCACCTACAAGACCAGCCTGTCGCAGCAGACCGCGACCAAGAACTCGACCAAGACCCGCGCAGAGCGCAAGGCCGAGACGATGCAGGCGATCCGTGAACACAAGACGATGCAGCCGGGCGAAACCGCCTGACGCAGCGTCGGCGTGCTCGCGCCGAGACTCAGGCCGGCGCCGACGCACTCGCCTGCGTCGGCGTGCGGCGCCACCACACCAGCGCCGCACTCGCCAGCAGCAGCAGCGCGATCGTCAGCACGCTGGCCTCGGGGCCATAGTCACCACCGGTGAGCAACCTGGGGCCCTGGTCGATCAGCCGCGTGATCAGCGCCGGCTCGATCGGATTGGTGCCGCTCAACGGCAACTCGAAGCCGATGCACAGCAGCCAGTTCCAACCCGAGTGCCAGCCCATCACACCCCATATGTGGCCAGCTCGCAGCGCCCAGCAGCAGGTGAACACCGAGAACATGAACGTGCCGACGAAGGCCAGCGGCTGTCCGGGCGTGTGATGCAACAGGCCGAACAGCGCTGACGTGAACAGCACCGCGATCGGCACGTTGAGTTTGCGCGCGACACCCGACAGCATCCAGCCGCGGAACACGATCTCCTCGACGCTCGACTGCACCGCGAAGCCGAACAGCAGCAGCAGTGCGCCACCCAGCGCACCGGCCGACGACAGCGCAGGCAGCACGCCGCTGGCCTTGTAGCCGCCGGCCAGCGCGATCAGCCCCACCGCGAGCAGCACCCAGCCCGCGCCGATCAGGTGGCCGTGCACGAAACGGCGCGCAGCGCGGAGTCTGACGAGGCCGATGGTGTCGAGCGCACGTTTCTCGATGCCGCGCACCCAGGCCCACGTGACCAACGCGATCAGCGGGAACGACGACAGCAGCAGCGCCATCACGCCGCCCACGCCGACCGGACCGCGATCGTTCACCAGCCCGAAGTGGTCGAGCATCAAGCCCACGCCGATCGACGGCGCCGCCATGAAGACGAACGCCAGCACCGGCACCAGCAAGCCCCACGGCAGCCAGCCGCGCACGGCAGCCTGCGAATACAGGATGCGCGGCGTCATCGGGCTCAGGCGCGCCGCAACGGCACGTCGAAGCCGCGCTTCACGCCGGGCCGCGCCATCAATTGCTGATACCAGCGCTGCACGTGCGGGTAGTCCGCCAGGTCGACCTTGTGGCGCGGGTGGCGCCAGGCCCAGCCGACGATCGCGAAGTCGGCGATGGTGATCTCGCCGCCGGCAAAGAATTCGTTTTGCGCGAGACGCGTGTTCATCACCGCATAGAGCCGCCGCGTCTCGTCGCTGAAGCGCTTGAGGCCGTAGCGGCGCTCGTTCTCGTCCTCGAGTGCGATGAAGTGGTGCACCTGCCCGGGGATCGGCCCGAAGCCGCCCATCTGGAACATCAGCCACTCGAGTGTCGCCACATGCGCGGCCGGATCGTCGGGCCAGAACAGGCCGGTCTTCTCGGCCAGGTAGAGCAGGATCGCGCCCGACTCGAACACGCTGATCGGGTGGCCGCCCGGCCCATCGGGATCGACGATGGCCGGGATCTTGTTGTTCGGGCTGATGCGCAAGAACCCGGGCGCGAACTGCTCGCCCTTGGTGATGTCGACCACGTGCACGCTGTACGGCAGGCCCATCTCCTCGAGCGCCACGCTGATCTTGCGTCCGTTGGGGGTGTCGAAGGCATGCAGTTCGATCGCCACGAAAGTCCTTCCGCGAAACTGCGCGGCATTGTGCGCGATCGCCGCGTAGCGCGCTGTGCTAGCGGCAGGCCCTCAAGTTCGGCGCCGTCATGTCGCGCAGCGTGCCGTTTTGCTGCCGCTCGCGCAGCAGCACGTCGTACAGATCGTCGCGGTAGGTCGCGTCGATCTCGTAGCGCTGGTCCGGCCGCGGCGTGATGAATACCTGGCGGCTGATGCTGCCACGCGAGCTGCCGAGGAAGTTGGAGCTCAGGAACCGGAACGTGAGCAAGCTGCCGTGCCCGGCGGGCAGGCTCACCGCCACGCTCGGCTGATCGAGTTGCAGCGTGCCGAGGTAGCGCGTCGCGCACGCCGCATCGACGCCGTGCACATCGAGCTCGACCTTTACGCTGGAGAAAGCCGAGGCTGCGCTGGCGGCGGTGCGGATCGTGAGGTTCTTGATCGGCAGATCGTTGGGATAGGGCTTGAGGCTCGAGCACCCCGCAGCCAGCATCACGGCCACGGCCGCCACGAGCCGCTGCGCGACTCGCCGCACAGTCACTTGCCGATCTTGGTGAGGTCGGGGCAGCCGAGGTTGTCGCCCGCGGCCCAGCCGCGTATCGCGCGGTACACCACGTCGTAGCCCATCGACGGACCGTAGAGTTGCATGCGCGTGCGGTTGCCAGGCATCGGGTACGCATCGGCCACGATGATGTACGCGCCGCCTTCGGGCGGTTTGCTCGGGTAGATCACGCCGCCGCCTTTGTGCAGTTGCTGCAGGTGCAGTTCGGCGCGCTCGTCACCCGGCACGACCGTGGCCTTGTATTCGGTCAGGATGTTCTGGTAGCTCGTGCTGGTTTGCGACACGGTGCGCACCGCCATGTTGAGGCACTCGGGCGCCTTGCGTTGAAACGTGGCCGCCACGTCGCGATAGGAGCGGTTGATTTCGTAGCTGTCGGTCTTGCCCAGCATCGCGCCCGGCGCCGCCTTGCGAAACTCCTCGGCGTTCTGCGGCATGTTGCCGCAGCCTTGAAGCAGCGCCGCAGGGGCGGTGGCGGCGAGCAGCGCGACAAGCTGCTTGCTTTTCATCGTCATCATCGGGAGCCTCCATCGATGGGAGCGCATTCTCTGGTGCGCCCCGGTACGGCAGTTCACTTCGGTATCGTGCGGTTGTGCGCGATGCTGCAAAGTTCACACGGCGTGCCGACACCACCTGTCACACCCGCGGCCCAGTGCGCCGGGACAATCACGCCCTCGGAACCGGCGCGCTGTTTCGCCGGCGAGCAAGGAGCAGGAAATGAATCCGTCGATGATGAAGGGCGTGATGGTCGGTGGCATCGCCATGGTGGTGCTCGGTGCCAGTGGCGTCACTTACCAGCAAATCACCAAGCCCAAGTTCGCCCAGGTGGTCACCAGCAAGGAAGTGTTCGAGACCGTGGTCACGCCGCGCGAGCATTGCGAAGACGTGCAGGTGAAGAAGCAAGCACCGGTGAAAGACGAGCACCGCGTCGCCGGCACCGCGATCGGCGCCGTGGCGGGCGGCCTGATCGGCAGCCAGATCGGCGGCGGCAAGGGCAAGACGCTGGCCACCATCGGCGGCGCCGCAGCGGGCGGCTACGCCGGCAACCAGGTGCAGAAGAACATGCAGCAGAAGGACGTGGTCACCAGCACCGAGCGCCAGTGCAAGACGGTGCAGGAAAAATCGCAGAAGCTGGTCGGCTACAACGTGACCTACCGCCTCGACGGCAAGGAAGGCACCGTGCGCAGCGCGATCAAGCCGGGCGACACGCTGCCGGTGAAAGACGGCAAGGTCGACACCGCGGCGCTCGCGCAGACGAAGTCGTAGCCGTCGGCTCGCTCCACCTCAACGTGGATTCCACCTCGGCACGTTGAGGTGCGCACCTCGAAGCGCTGGCGGACCCGCGCGTGCAGGTCACGCTAGTGCGACTGTGCATGCTCCAACGCGGCCGCGCCCGCTGCTCCAGCCGCAGCGGCAAGTGAGCCGCTGTTGATGCGCCGATAGTCGCTCGGCGTGGTGCCGGTGGCCGCCCTGAACACGGTGGCGAAGTGCGAGTGGCTGGCGAAGCCGGTCTCGAGCGCAACCGTCGACAGCGAGGCATCGGTCGTGCGCAGCAGCTCACGCGCGCGTTGCAGGCGCCGTTGCTGGATGTATTGGTGCGGCGTGGCCGCGAAAGTGACCTTGAACTCGCGCAGGAAGCGCCCCAGGCCCATGCCCACCTTGGCGGCCAGCGCAGCCGTCGACGGCGGCTCTTGCAAGTGACCGTCGATCAGGGTCTCGACGACGTGGCGTGCCTCGGCCTTCAGGCCCATGCTGTCGGGGTGGTGCGCGTCGAGTGCGAGCTGCAGCCGCACGATGCGGTCGACCAGCGTGCGCGACACCGCGCCGTTGTAGGCGCGGCCCAGCGGCTCGCCGTTGCGATGGTGCGTGATGAGGCGCCACACCAGGCGCCGCAGCTCGAGATCGGCAAACTGAAAGCGCGAGCGCAACCGGATCTGTCCGTCGGCACCGTCGTCGGGCGGCATCCACGCGGCGGGCAGCGCCACCACCAGGCTCTTGGTGGCCGGTCGGTCGCTCACCGCGTCCATCACCAGGCCGGCGGGGAACAGGTCGAAGCGCAGCGGCGCCTGGCGGAAGGCAACGCGTCGTGGGCCGTCGTTGAGCACTTCGACCTGGGTGCCGAGGTCGTCGCGCGTGATGAGCACCGGCGTGTGCACGTCGAGGCGGTACAGCCCCGGGTCCATGTTGCACATGAGCAGCGGAAGACCCGACCAGTGCTCGTCGGTGATGGGCGTTGCCGGCATCGCGCAAGCATCGTGCGGCTGGCCGCCTGACAGCGTGCTTACAGCGCGCACGGCCCACGTCATCCACAGGGTTTCCCCGACAGCGCGGCATCGCGAATTTGGAAGACAGCGGCCGAACCGGCCGTCTCCAATCGTCCGGCTCGATCCGACAAGACCGCTCGACAGGAGACAACAATGACCACGCAAGCATGCATGGCCAAGGCCGTCGTGCTGGCCGCCGCAATTGCGGCCGCGCCGGCACTCGCGCATCGGCCGCCGCCACCGCCGGCCACGCCGATCTGCATCGATCTCGCCAACAACCCCGTCTGGGGCCTCGCGGGCAATCCGGCGATCAGCGGACTCACCGCGGTGATCGCGCCGGCCACCGCCACCAATGCGGCCTATTGCCAGGTGGACTTCACCGACATGTCGCTCGAAGGCGCCTTGTGGGGCTACCAGCATGGCCAGACGTCGAAGTACCGCATTCGCGTCGGCCTACCGCTCAACACCAATGATGGCGGCGCGGGTGGCGTGCAGGGCGCCTGGAACGGCAAGGTCCAGTCGCGCGGCAACGGCGGCTTTGCCGGCAACGTGAGCGGCGTGACGCCGGCCACCAACGGCGGCTACGTGGGCACCGGCACCGACACCGGCCACAACGCCACCGTGACCAACCCGATCCCCAACCCCAACGCGCCGCCGGCCACGGTGGAAGCGCCACCGAGCGAAGCCGGCGCGGCGTTCGGGCTCAACCCCGACGGCACGATCAATTACGGCCGCATCATGGACTACGCATGGCGTGGCCAGCACCACGCCAACCTGTGGGGTCGGCACATCGCCAAGGTGTATTACGGCCGGGCGCACACGCGCAACTACTTCGTCGGCTGCTCCGACGGTGGGCGCGAGGGCCATGAGATGGCGCAGCGCTTCGGCGAAGATTTTGACGGCATCGTGTCGATCTCGCCGGCGGTGCACTGGGACCGCTGGGGCTTCTCGGCCGGCTGGGGCAACTACGTGGCCAACCAGGAGCTCGGCACACGCGGCCTCGACGCCGCCAAGTTCGCCGACGTGAGCCGGCGCGCGCTCGAGGCCTGCGACGGGCTCGACGGCATCGTCGACGGCATGATCCAGGAGACGCGCCGCTGCAAGTACGACGCCAACGCCGCCGTGTGTGGACAGCCCGGCGCCTCCACCGACCCGGCGCTGTGCCTCACCGCCGCCGAAGCCACGGTGGTCAACAAGGTGTGGGACGGTCCGCGCAGCACCAGCGGCAAGAAGCTGTGGGTGGGCTGGGAGCGCGGCGCACAGGGCATCTTCGGCCTCACGCCGGCGGCCACCGGCGCGCCCACGCTGTTTGGCGAGCAGATCAACCGCTACTGGGTGCACAAGGACCCGCTGTTCGACTGGCGCAGCGTCGGTGAGGCGGAGTTCGAGAGCGAGCAGCGCAATCTCACGCGCCAGTTCTCGCCCTTCATCGGCTCCGATTCGCCCGATCTGAGCGATTTCAAGTGGAGCGGCGGCAAGATGATCGTGACCTACGGCAATCTCGACCAGATCATCCCGCCCAATGGCCACTACAACTACATGCAGCGGCTGTTCGCCGAAATGGGCGGCGTGAAGAGCACGCAGCAGTTCTATCGCTATTACGTGTTTCCCAACGCCACGCACTGCGGCGGCGCCGGCATGACGGAGTCCGTGCTGCTCAATGCGCTCACCAACTGGGTCGAGAAAGGCATCAAGCCCGACCACCTGGTGGCGCAGGTCAACCCCACGCGCACCCGCAAGGTGTGCATGTATCCCAACACACCACGCTATGTCGGCAGCGGCAGCACCGACGACGAGGCCAACTTCGCTTGTGAGTTCCACGCGCAAGACGATCCCGCGCTGCTCAAGGAAGAAGCCGGTCTGCTGCAGGGCAATGGGCCGTTGCGCCTGAACCTCGACATCAACCGCGTGCCGCTGCCGTCGCGATGAAGATTCACAACCAGGAGACGATGTTGACCCCCACGCCCACTGCGTTCGCTGCCCGCCGTTGGGGCTTCAGCCTGCTGGAGGCGGCTCGTCGGAGGCTGACGATTCACCCCCACCGCCGGACCTTCCTCGCCACCACGCTCGCGCTCGGCCTGACCGCCTGCGCCGTCGCAACGACCGCGCCACCGGCGCAGCCGCTGCAGCTCGACAGCGCGCGCCTGAGCCAGGTGGTGAGCTGGGTCAAGGCCGATGTCGACAAGGGCCGCTACCCCGGCGCCGTGGTGCTGGTGATGCGCGACGGCAAGGTGCTGCTGCACGAAGCGATCGGATGGGCCGACAAGGAGCGCGGCGTGCCGATGGCGCGCGACAGCATCCACCCGATCGCGTCGTCGACCAAGCTGGTCACCACGGTGGCGGCGCTGCGCTTGTTCGAGCAGAACCGTCTGCGCATCATGGCGCCGGTGTCGAGCTACCTGCCCGAGCTGGCCAATCTGCGCGTCGCAAAGCGCGATGCGAGCGGCAACCCGAGCATGACCGAGACGGCGGCGGCAGCTCGCCAGCCCACCGTGCACGACCTGATGACGCACCGCGCCGGTTTCACCTACTTTTTCTTCCCCAAGAATGCGCTGCGCGATCGTTACCGCGATCTCGGCATCGACCGCATCGACGGCGATGCCGCGCCCGAGATGCTGCGCAAGCTGGCGACGCTGCCGCTGGCCTTCGAGCCGGGCACGTCGTTCGAGTATTCGATCGCCACCGACCTGCTCGGCCACATCATCGAGCGCGTCACCGCCAAGCCGCTCGACCAGGCGCTCAACGAACTGGTGCTCGAGCCACTGAAGATGCGCGACACCACGTTCTTCGTGCAGGGCCCCGCGCTGCAACGCTTGGCGCGGCCCGGTGCCGGCGACCCCGACATGTGGGTGTTCGACTGGCTCGACGTGACCAAACCGCCCAAGCGCTTTTCCGGCGGTGCCGGCATGGCATCGACCGCGAGCGACTACGCGCGGCTGCTGCAGATGATGCTCAACGAGGGCGAGCTCGATGGCGTGCGGCTGCTCTCGCCGGCCACCGTGCGCTGGGCGATGAGCGACCAGATCGGCGCGACGCGCGGCGTGGCGCACCCAGGCGACGGCTACTCATGGAACCTGTTCAACCCGGTGCGCACCGCGCAAGGCGGTCCGCTGTTTCCGGGCAGCGTGGGCGACATCTTCTGGGGCGGCATCACCGGGCCGCGCTACTTCGTCGACCCCGAGCAGCGCCTGGTCGGCGTGTTCTTCATGCAGCGGCCGTCGGAGCGCGGCGCGGTGCACGCGGAGTTTCGGGCGGTGGTGTATGGGGCGCTGAAGTAGCGCCAGCGGCTGGCGCCGCTTCACACAGCTTTACGTTGTGCGCGCCACCGCCGCGTGCGCGATGTTGCAGTGCTCCGCGTTGTTCTGCCATGGCCGCCGATGGCCAGCAACGCGGAGACATCATGAGCATGAACAAGTTTCTTGCTGCGGCTGCACTCGCCGCCACCGGTGCATTCGGCGCGGCCGACGCCGAGGCGCGCGACGTGGGCGTGCAGTGGTCGGTGACCATCGGGGCGCCCTTCTTCGCGCCGCCGCCGGTGTACGTGCCGCGTGTGTATGTGCCGCCGCCGCTCTATGTGGCGCCGGCGCCGGTGTACTGGCAGCGCGGCTATCACCAGCCGCGCTACTGGGACCGCGACGGCGATGGCATCCCCAACCGCTATGACCATCGCTACAACCCGCGCTGGGATCGCGACGGCGATGGCATTCCCAACCGCTACGATCGCACCCCGTATGGCCA
>Ga0068862_100005245_pt1 | contig 10867 bp, 11 predicted proteins | sample KBSSwiS52_FD_66598 | JGI IMG/M metagenome (GOLD analysis project Ga0068862, IMG submission 66598) | Switchgrass rhizosphere microbial communities from Kellogg Biological Station, Michigan, USA - KBS Switchgrass S5-2 | ecosystem: Host-associated > Plants > Roots > Rhizosphere > Soil ... | reverse complement strand
AGGACCTTGCAGCGCTGAAGGCAGTTTACGAGCGATTACCGGAGGGCTTCAGTACTGCGCTCGTCAGTCGTGCGCGGGAGATAATTCAGAAAGGCCAGGTGCCTGTGTCCGATCCGGTGCTGCGGCCCAACCGTCAATCAAGCTGAGCAAGCAGCTTCTTCGGCGCGACCTGCTTATAGGCTTCGCGCAGCGCCAGCCCGACTGCGGCCCAATCCAGTTTCGGCAGGTCGAGCCACACGCCGACCCAGCCTTTGCTGCCGACGTACTTCGGAATGTGAAAGTGCGCGGGAACGAGGCGCTCGAGCATGTCGTGCATCTCTACCGACGCCTTGCAGTTGAGCTGGACGCGGCCGTCGCCGTGATGGTCGGTCGTGAACCAGCCGAAGCGCTTGCCGCGCACTTCAAGGCTCAGGTGCTGGCCGATGGGCTTTGCTGCGCCTTCCGGGAAACTCTCGACGATCTTGGTGATGCGTTTGCGCTGTGTCTCGCCGTTCACCGCCTTGCGGACCGGCTTTTTCGCTCTTGGTGCAGAAACGCAGTGGAATCGCACCAGGTACACGTTCGTGCCGCTGCCGTGCTTCGCGATCTTCAACAAATCGACGAGACCGTTGAATCCCGACTCGCGCGCGAGCTCCGCAGTGACATCCGACATCTCGATCTGCTCGATCGAGTCGATTTCGATGTGCCCTACTCCAGTGCTGTCGTAGCGGTTGCCAACCTTCACGCGCGGCGAATGCCAGATGCGGATGCTGCACGTGATCTCGCCGCGCTGGACGCCCGGACGCAGACGCTTGGTGAAGTCCATGGCGCGAGATTGTAGACCACCTTGACACAGGCCCACCGGCACGGCTTGATTGGCTCACTTATAAATAAGCGGGTGCGGCGATGGACATCGTGATTCCGAGCGGTCAGAACCTGTTGCTGTTCACCGGCGCGGCCATCGTGCTGCTCCTGATCCCTGGCCCGGCAGTGCTGTACATCGTCGGACGCTCCGTGGCGCAGGGTCGCAAGGCTGGGCTCGTCTCGGTGCTCGGCATTCACGTCGCGACATTCATTCACGTGTTGGCAGCAGCGCTGGGTTTGTCCGTGCTGATCCTCTCCTCCGCACTCGCGTTCAGCATCGTGAAGTACGCGGGTGCGGCGTATCTGATCTGGCTCGGTCTGCGAAAGATCTTCGGGCCTGCCGAGAACGGCGGCGCGAACGGCGAGATGCCGCGCTACAGCCACGCGCGCCTGTTTCGCGATGGCTTCGTCGTGAACCTGCTCAATCCGAAGACGGCGCTGTTCTTCTTCGCGTTCCTGCCGCAGTTCGTCGAGTTGGGTCGCGGGCACGTCGCGATGCAGATCACACTGCTTGGAGTGATCTTCGCCGTGCTCGGCTTCTGCACCGACAGCGCGTGGGCGCTGCTGGCAGGCACAGCCGGCGGCTGGCTGAAGCGCAGCCGTGGTTACTTGAGATTCGAGCGCTACGGCAGCGGCATCCTGTTCATCGGACTCGGCCTGGTCGCAGCGTTCTCGGGCGCCGAAAAGAAGTAGACAGCACCTGGCTTGGACGCCGCACCTCACTTAGTCCTGCTGCCAGGACTCGACGGCACGGGCGAGCTCTTCGCGCCGCTGCTGCATGCGTTGGACTATGAATTCCCGACGTCCGTCGTGCGCTACGGCTCAGAGCTGACGTTCGATGAGTACGTCGAGTCAGCGGGCAAGGCACTGCCGGATCAGTGCGTGCTGATTGCGGAGTCGTTCTCTGGTCCCGTCGCCATCGCACTCGCGGCTCGTCATCCCGGCAGGATTCGCTGTCTCGTGCTCTGCGCGACTTTTGCGATCAGTCCGTTTCGAACGCTGCTTGGTGCAACCAGATTCGTGCCGAAGCGGTTGTTCCGCCCGACACCGCTGCTGCCGTCGGTGGTGAATCACTTCTGCTTCAACGGCGCATCGATAGCTGTGCGGCCTTCGCCTGTCGCGGTGGTAAGCACAGTTCCGCCAGCCATCATGCGCGCTCGACTCGCGTGCCTGGCTACGACAGATGTTCGTCCGTTGCTCCCGAACATCGCGACGCCAGTGCTCTACCTTCGCGCGTCCAACGATCGAATCGTGAGCTCGCGACGCAGCCTCGAGCTGACGTCGCTGCTACCCAATGTGAAGGTCACGGAAATCGACGGCCCGCACTTACTGCTGCAAGCGCGGCCGCGCGAGTGCGCGGCCGCTATCACCGACTTCGTTCAGGCCTGCACGCGGCCCGTCACCGGCGGATGCTGTTCCGTTTCGCCTTCGAGCAGTGATCGATAGACGAAACCTGCCAGCGCAGCACCGACGATCGGCGCCACCCAGAACAGCCACAACTGCGCGGTCGCCCAGCCGCCGACGAAGATCGCCGGCCCGGTACTGCGCGCCGGATTCACCGACGTGTTGGTCACCGGAATGCTGATCAGATGAATCAGCGTCAGCATCAAGCCGATCGCCAGCCCGGCAAAGCCAACCGGTGCCCGCTTGTGAGTCGCGCCGAGAATCACGATCAGGAACATGAAGGTCATCACGACTTCGCTCACCAGCGCCGCCGTCAGCGAATAGTGACCCGGCGAGTGCTCGCCATATCCGTTCGACGCGAAACCGCCTGCGAGACTGAAGTCCGACTTGCCGCTGGCAATCACATATAAGACACCGGCCGCCACGATGGCGCCTGCCACCTGCGCAACGATGTACGGCAACAGCTGCCCGGCCGGAAACCGGCCGCCCGCCCACAAACCGACCGAGACCGCAGGATTGAAGTGCCCGCCGGAGATCGGCCCCAACGCATACGCCCCCGTGACGACCGTCAAGCCGAAAGCGAGCGAAACACCGAGTAAACCGATACCGACATCCGGAAAAGCCGCAGCGAGCACGGCGCTGCCGCAGCCGCCCAGAACCAGCCAGAAAGTCCCGATGAACTCCGCAGATAGCTTCGCGAACATGCCGCACCTCTGCTTGTTGTTGGAGATGTTCGCGGCGGATCTTATGCCTGCGGGTGAGCGCTATCTAGCTCCCTGCCCTTTGCACGTAACGCGTGCGCCATTCGACCAGCTTTTCCAGCACGTCGCTGAGCAGCGCGTTGCAGCGATCGAGGATCCGGCCGGTGAAAGGCTGCTCGCCCGAGAGTCCTTGGCGTCGCGCGTACTCGGGCATGTACCCGATTTCGATCACGGGCGCGTCATGCAGATAGCGCGACCGCGGTGTCGGGTCTGGATTGCGAATTTCGATTACATGAATGACACAGTCCTGCCAGAGATTCGCGAGGCTATGATGAAACGATGGTTAATCTTCATTTACGGTGTGGCGTGTTACGCCATCGGCTTCGTCACGCTGCTCTACGCGATCGGCTTCGTCGGCAACGTGGTGGTGCCGAAGTCGATCGATTCCGCGCCCCGTGTGTCACTGGGCCTGGCGCTGCTGATCGATCTCATCGTGCTCGCGCTGTTCGCGATTCAACATAGCGTCATGGCGCGACCGGCGTTCAAGCGCTGGTGGACGCGCATCGTGCCGAAGTCAGCCGAGCGCAGCACTTATCTTCTGTTTACGTCGATCGCGCTGACGGTCCTGTTCGTGTTCTGGGAGCCGCTCGGCGGCAGTGTCTGGGACGTGCGGTCCGCCATCGGTCGAGGCCTGCTCTTCGGCGCGTTTGCGTTCGGCTGGTTCCTGGTGTTTTTGTCGACGTTCCTGATCAACCATTTCGATCTGTTCGGCTTGCGCCAGATCTGGCTGCAGCTCATCGGCAAGCCGTACAAGCCGCTGCCGTTCAAGACGCCGATGCTCTATCGCATCGTGCGTCATCCGCTGTACTTGGGACTTGTGCTCGCGTTCTGGTCGACGCCGACGATGACGTTAACTCACCTGGTGTTCGCGATCGCGACGACCGCGTACATCCTGATCGCGATTCAGCTGGAAGAGAACGATCTGCTCGCCGCGCTTCCGGAGTACGCGCAGTACCGGAAGCGTGTGCCGATGCTGGTGCCGTTCTCGAAGCGATCGGCGTAGCGGCTCACCGGCGCGTGCCGTAGCGCGCCTGCCATTCGTTGAGCGTCTTCAGCACTTCATCGAGCGGCGCGTTGTAGCTGTTCGGTATCGCACCTTCCATGCCGGAGAGATTCTCGGCGACGGCGCGACCCATCTTCTGTCCTTCGTAATGCGGCGCATAGATGATCGCGATCATCTTGGCGCCGCGAATGGCTGCGAGCTCGAAGCCGGCGACGTCAGTCCACTTGATGCGCGTCTTCTTCACGAACGAGCCCATCTCGAAACCTTCTGTGTCGAGGCGCAGGTAGGTCGAGTTCGGCGAGAACAGCATGATGAGGCCGACGGGAATGCCGAGGCCGAAGAAGATCATGCACGCCCAGCCGATGAACGGCTTCTCGAGGCGCATGAAGTAACCGATGGCGACGAAGGCGATGGACGCGAGCAGGACGAATGCCGCCTTACTGCGGCTGGCGGTGAAGGTGAGTTCGTCTGCCATCGATGATCTCCCCGGGTGCTGTGTTGGCAGCTATTGGTTCTGAGTGTCCATGTCGGCGTGATTTGGGTCTGAGATACAGTGCGCACCTCAGCGATGCGCACACTTATTTTTCAAGTTGATGCATTCACGCGGCGGCGCTTCGCTGGGAATCCTGCCGCCGTGATGCCGCTGGACGAGTTTCCTGCGGACGAGATCATGCAGGTCATCGCTGCCGAGAACAACCTGGCCGAGACCGCGTTCATCGTGCGCCAAGGCGAGGACTTTCGGATTCGGTGGTTCACGCCCACCGTCGAAGTCCCGCTGTGCGGACATGCGACGCTGGCCAGTGCAGCGGTGGTGATGGAGAAGCTCCAGCCGGGTCGCGAGTCGGTCGTGTTTCACTCGATGAGCGGGCCGTTGCCGGTTCGTCGGACGAGCAAGGCATATGTGATGGACTTTCCAGCCAGGTCTTCGGAGCCGGTACCAGCTCCGGCAGCGCTCGTCGCTGCACTCGGCACGACTCCCGTCGAAGTGCGCGCGAGCGAGTTCAACTATATGGCGTTGCTGCCGAGTGAGCAGACTGTTCGCGAATTGGTGCCGGATATGGCGGCGATCGCGCGATTGAACCGCACCGGCGTGATCGTCACTGCGGCGGGCAGTGGTGAGTTCGATTTCGTCAGCCGCTACTTCGCACCGGCGAAAGGCATTCCCGAGGATCCAGTCACGGGTGGCGCGCACTGCATGTTGGCGCCGTATTGGGCCGAGCGGCTGAACCGCAGTGAGTTCCGCGCTTATCAGGCGTCGGCGCGCGGCGGCGAGATCGTCTGTCGTGTGAAGCGCGATCGGGTCGAGCTGGAAGGCGCTTGCGTGTTCTATATGGAAGGGACGGCCGAGATCTAATCACGGACCGCCGTCGCGCCCGTAGCGCCGGAAGCCACTGCGCTCGGGCAGGCGCGCGTAGTAGCGATCGACGTTGACGTACGTCGGACGCGCGATCGGTGTCGAGAACCAGCGATGGATGGAGAGGCCGATCGCGATGTCGGCGACGGTGAAGTTCTCGCCCGCTATGTACGCGCCTGTGCGGCCGAGCTGCGCATCCACAATGCCGACCATGCTCGCGAACAACTGCGCTGACTTCTCAATCGCCTTCGCGTCCTGAAAGTCCGGGTTCTTGCGCACGAGTGCCTGAAACGGCACGCGCCAGCTGTTGTTGAAGTCGGAGGCTTGCCAGTCCATCCACTGCTCGACGTGCGCGCGTTGCAGCGGATCAGCAGGCAGAAGATCCGTGCGGCCGTGGCGAGCGGCAAGGTATCGCACGATGACATTCGACTCCCAAATGATCGTGCCGCCATCGTCGATTACCGGCACCATGCCGACCGGATTGAGCGCTCTGAACGCAGGCTCGGAAGTCGAGCGAAAGCCGCCGCCCCAGTCTTCGCGCTCGAACGCGAGTCCGAGCTCTTCGCAAGCCCAGAGAACCTTGCGAACGTTGATGGAGGCCGCGTAGCCGTAGATTTTCAGCATGGGCTCGAGGATACAATCCCACGGCATGAAGCACATCGTCATGACTCTCGCCCTGATCGCCCTCTCCACCTCGGCACCCTCTGCCGAGCCGGCGAGACCCTGTGACGCAAAGGAATTCCGTGCGTTCGACTTCTGGATCGGCGAATGGCGCGTGACCTGGAAGACGCCGCAAGGTCAACCGGCCGAGGGCCGCAGCTCGATTCAACGAATCGTTGGAGGATGCGCGATCGAAGAGCACTGGCAGGGCAAGGATGGCAGCGAGGGCAAGAGCCTCACCTTCTTCAACCCGGCCACGAAGAACTGGCAACAGACCTGGGTCGATGCTACGGCGCAACCGCTCATGTTCGAGGGCAACTTCGAAGGTGAGTCGCTCGTGCTGAAGACGAAGGTCGAGCACGGCGATGGCTTCGTGACGTATCACCGGATCACGTGGACGCCGCTGCCGGGCGGCGTCCGCCAGCACTGGCAGCAGTCAGCGAACGGCAAGGCGTGGGACACAGTGTTTGATGGCCGGTACTCGCCGGTCAAAAGTCCCTGACACACGCAGTGCGATAACCACCGACAGCAAGATTGCCGGTGGATCCTTTTCTGGTCGCGTCTCGTGTGACGGGTATGACCAGAACAATTCGCACGATCGACGCCCTCCTCGTCGAGCACCGCTCAATCGACGCCCAGGTCACCCTTTCGGCGCTGCGACATGCAGCAACCGCCGATGCAAGATTTCTTCGGCTGAGAGATGGCAATGAGGCACTGCGATATCTGTTCGCCGTGGGCGAATTTGCGCGGCGCTCGCCGGCGCTGCCGGGACTGGTGCTGCTGGATGCTGAGATGCCGGTGGTCAGTGGGCATTGCGTGCTGGATGTGATCCGCGGGCATCCTGCAACGAGCGGCATGCGGGTCGTGCTGCTGACGACGGATACGCGGCCGAGATTTCAAGAACAGAATGAGTTCTCGCCGGATGGATATCTGATGAAAGCGCAGGACTTCGATCAGTACTGCGCAGCGATGGAGCTGACGCTGAAGCGATGGCTGCCGAGGATTCTGAAGGAGCATCACCAGCGGGCCTGGCCGGCGATCCAGCGGTTGACGCTGCGGAGCGTGTGAAGCGAGCGCCGGCGAAGAATCCGCCGGCGCTCTGCGTTCCTATAGCTGCGACGGCGGCCGCACGACGTGCCCGCGGTTCCGGCGTCCGCGACCAGGGCGGAGTGTTTGAAGAGGGGCGCCGGCGAACAGTCCGCCGGCGCCCTCCTCGATCAGCCGTGATCGTGATCGTCGTCGTGATCCCTGCCGAAATCGAACATATCGAACAGATCACCGATCGCCGGCATGTTCCTCGGGACGTACGGATCGTCGCCGCGCGTCTTCGGGTTCGGCAGGTTGTCGCGGCTGCGCGAGCTAAGCGTCCCATTCAGCTCCCAGTTGCGCTCAATGAACTTCACTACCGACGCGTGCTCGTTGTACACGTGGCTGACGTGACCGCCACGTGAGAACGGCGACACCGCGATCATCGGGATGCGCGGACCGGTGCCGAAGAAGTCGACTGGCTGGATGAAGCCCGAGTCGTAGTAGCCGCCGCCCTCATCGACCGTGATGAGGATGGCCGTCTCGGCCCACTGCTGCGGATTGCTTCGTGCGAGGCCGACGATGTTATCGACGAACGCTTCGAAGATGCCCCACTTCGACGAAGCCGGGTGACCGTCGATCGCACCGTCCGGCTTGACGAACGACACCGCCGGCAACGTCCCTGCGGAGAGATCAGTGAAGAGATCCGTCACGTCGCGCATGTGATCGGCACGCTGCGAAGGATAGTTCGCCTGGTGCTCGAACGGATTGCAAATCGTGCAGTAGCCGTTGACCGGATTGCCCGCAACGGATGCGTTGTAGCCGCCGCCGTAGTACTTCCACGAGACGTGGCGATCGTTGAGCGCGTCGCCGATGCTGCGCTGAGTGGTCGGCGGAATGATGTTGTTGGTCGGATGATTGTTGTCGGGAACGCCAGTCGGCACGCCGGCGGGTGTGAATGCCGGGTTGACGTTCACCGCCGGATAGTAGTGACCGGGCTCGCATTTGCTCGAGGCGTGGTACGGGAGCGCATCGAGGTAATCGCGAATCGCGCCGATGCCAGGGGCGTTGCGATCCGAACAGTTGAACCATTGCGCGCGCGTCGTATAGGTGTTGAGCGTGCCCGCCTGCGGATCGGGGTTGTAGATGCGAGCCGCGGGCGGAGTCACTGCATTGCCCTGCCCGTCGCTGAAGAACACCTGATCGGCGAAGCCGAGCGCAAAGCTGTCCGGCCCGGTGCCGCCCATGACGGGCTGATGGTAGTTGTCGCTGATCGTGTATTCGTCGGCCAGTGCTTTGGTGATCGGCGCGTCGCCATGCTGCATGTCGAAGATGGCCATCGTCTGGCCTGTGTCATGCGGCGTCGCGCCCGGCGGTGTCGCGAAGGTCGTTGTCACTGCGGATTGCAGGTCGTGCAGACAGCCGGTCGGGTTGTGACGCGAGACGTGTTCGCGATCGATTGCGCAATCCACCTGCTGATACATCTGGAAGAACTGGTGGATCGTATCGGCAGTGAACGCGTCGTAAGGAAGTGTCGAGGAAGTCAGGCGGAAAGGGCCCGGCGGCAGCGCAGTCACGTTCGGGATGCGTGTGTCGGGACCGAGAGTGACAGCGAGGCCCGTGCCGCCGGTGCCGAAAAGGAATTGATCTTCTGCACGCAAGCCGGGATCGCCGCCGGGAATCGTGAGGATGAACGCGAGCGGCGAGACTTTGGGCACGCCGCCGATGTCAGGCGGTGGGAGCACCGGATAGAGTTGCTTCTCGCTTTGATCGGCGCTGACGAAGAACTTGCCGCCGTTCGGAGCTGAGGTGAGTTGGTACTGCTGGGCTTGCGCGAAGTTGCGGCCGGGCGTGCCGTCGCTGTTAACGATGCCTTCCGACAGCAGGTTGAGCACGCGCTCGTGCTTGTGCCTCGGCTGATACGTGGCGAAGAGATGATCGAAGCTACGATTCTCGCCGACGATGACGATCACGTGCTTGATCGGGGAGACTGTCTGGCGATCTGGATTGCCGTGGCGGTTGTCGTCGCCGTCATGCGCAGAAGCACCGACAGCGAAAACGGTCAATGCAACTGCACAGGTTTGCGCCGCGAATGTCGTGCGACGCTCAAGTCCGTTGAGTCGAGTCATCATGCCGCTACCTCCGACTGTGAGGGTGAGGGGGCGGCAATCGTCACGCTGGTGTGTGACGATGAGGTGATGCTGCGATGGCAATCGCGGGCCGCGATTGCGAACATGCACGAGGTGTCAGCGCACGACGGACTCAGAGATCAGTGGTTGCGTCGTCGTCAGCGTGCGGAATTGCTGGCGAAGTGGTCTGTCGCTCGATTCTGCGTCGGACGCGAGGACCTTCGGTGCCTCGATGAAGTTCTCGTAATCTGGTTGGGACTGCTGCGTCGTCCTGCGTCGCGCGATTGTTCAGGCGGATGTAGTCGAGCCAGGTTGGTGTCTCGTAGCGTTCGATCCAGAGACGTGGATCGGAGAGGTCGCGCAACAGCCGCCAGTTGCGTGCGCCATCGCGGCGGCGCATGCGGCGGCGTTCGTTCATTGCGCCGAGGAATTCATCGACGTCGGATTCGTCGATGAGGTATTCGACGGTGATCACGACGGGGCCGGTGCGCTCGTCGACTGGGACGGAAGTGGACGGTGCGTTCCATAGTTGGGAACGGAGTGGATCGAGGTTGAGCGCGCCGGCTTGAGACAGTGGAGCCCAGCGGCCGATGACTACGCCGATGAGCACGACACCTGCGGAGATCAGCAGCGACGCCTCAATAGTTAGATCTGCAGCAAGTTCGCCCCACAGCCAACTGCCAGCGGCCAATCCGCCGAACGCAGCCATTTGATACAGCGCCAACGCGCGCGCGACAACCCATCGCGGGGCGGACAGCTGCACCGAGACATTGAACGTCGACAGGCTCAACACCCATCCCGCGCCCGCAAGCAGAAGCGCGGCCATCGTCGCGACCATGAATGTGCTGACCGCCACCAACGCAGCAGCGAGCGCCATGATGCAGCCGGCCCATCGCACGATGGCTTCAGTCGACAACAGATCGCGCAATCGCGCGGCGCCGAGCGCGCCGGTCACGGCCCCCACTCCGAACGCGCCGAGCAGGAGGCCGTAGGTAAGGGGTCCACCCGAGACGAGATGCTTCGCGACGACAGGGAGCAGCGCCAGGATCGAGCTCGCACCGAGACCGAAGACGGCAGCGCGAAGCAGAACCGTGCGAATGTGCGGCGACATCGCGACGTAGCGAAGACCCGCCGCCATCGCGATACCGAGTGTCTCGTTGGGCAGCGCGCTGGTGCGCGGCGGACGTTTCCACCGAGCGAGTACGACGAGCAGCGCGATGTAGCTCGCGGCGTTGACTCCGAATGCAGCCGCAGCTCCGGCCGCGGCGACGATCGCGCCGCCGATCGCCGGCCCGACGCTGCGCGCGATGTTGAAGCCCATGCTGTTCAGCGCGACGGCGCCAGGCACTTCCACTCGCGGCACCATGTCGCCGACCGATGCCTGCCACGCCGGCGCGAAGAACGCCGCGCCGCAGCCGATCGCGAACGTGAAGAGGAGAAGAGTCCACGGACCGACCAGTCCCAACCATGTGCAGATCGACAGCGTGAGGGAGACGGAGAGCATGACGATCTGCGCGAAGACCATGACGCGTCGACGATCCATGTTGTCCGCCATCGCGCCGGCGACGAGCGAGAGCAGCATGATGGGAAGGGAGACCGAGGCTTGCACGAGCGCGACCATGTCGGGCGATGGCGCGATCGAGAGCATCATCCAGGAAGCGCCGACGGATTGGATCAGGCTGCCGAA
>Ga0068862_100005238_pt1 | contig 10877 bp, 4 predicted proteins | sample KBSSwiS52_FD_66598 | JGI IMG/M metagenome (GOLD analysis project Ga0068862, IMG submission 66598) | Switchgrass rhizosphere microbial communities from Kellogg Biological Station, Michigan, USA - KBS Switchgrass S5-2 | ecosystem: Host-associated > Plants > Roots > Rhizosphere > Soil ... | reverse complement strand
ATGTTGAAAACATCAAGATTGATCGGCTCGCTCTCGGTGGTCTTAGTGTTCTGTTTCGCGATCGTTGCCCAGACAGGCACATCGAACATCAGCGGAACGGTAAAAGACATCGGTGGTGCAGTGGTCCCCGGCGCGACGGTAACTGCAAAGAACGATGCCACCGGCGTAACTAACACCCAAACCACAACTGAATCAGGATTGTTCTCCTTTGCTTCGCTTCCGGTTGGCTCTTACACCATCACGATCGAGAAGCAGGGATTCAAGACTCTACAAAAGACAAACAACACTCTGCAGGTCGGTGAGCCTCTGACTGTCGACGGCTCGCTGGAAGTTGGTTCCGTCTCCGAAACCGTAACGGTCCAGAGTGGGGCAGAGCAGTTGCAAACTGCCAATGCCACGATTGGAAACGTGGTCGAGCAAAAAGCAATCGAAGCGTTACCCCTAAATGGTCGCAACCCGCTCACACTCTTATTGCTCGAGCCGGGGGTGGTGCAGAGATCCTTCGGCGGCGCTGGTTCGGGGGTGCACGTGAACGGCGCGCGCGATCGTGCTTACAACGTCACCATCGACGGAATCGAAGCGAATGAATCTTCGGTGCCAAACCCGGTAAGCAATCTCTATCGCATTACTCCTGACAACATTCAGGAGTACAAAGTCACGACCAACAATGCGACGGCTGAAGAAGGACGCAACAGCGGCGCTTCGATTTCAATTGCCACGCGCGCCGGCACCAGCGAATTCCATGGGACCGGTTTCTTCTTCCTGCGTAACGAGGCACTGAATTCCAATGAGTGGTATCAGAACGCGCAGAAGAGTCCGAAGCCTCTGATCAGAATGCAGCAGTTTGGGTACGAGATGAGCGGACCCATTAAGAAGAACAAAACCTTCTTCTTCGGTAGCTATGGATATAACCGGGTGGATTTCACGCAGCCAATTGATCAGACATTCGGCTTCCCAACTGTGTATACGCAGCAGGCGCTCGCCGGAAACTTTCGTTATTTCTTTGCCGATCCGACGTGTAACGCCACGACCGGTGCGGGCAACTGCTTCAGGCTCGGAAGCAACAACACAATCATTACCAGGAATAACACCTTACTTGTGAACCCCAGCACGGGTGCATACGCCGCCGGCGTTCATGATTGTGTCGGCGCGGAAACAAATTGCATCCGCACCTACAACCTTTTGGGAAACAACCCGGGCAAAGTGTTCGATAGTGCAGTAGCTGGGCTGTTGAAAGCCTATCCGCTTCCTAACAACTTCGCCGCGGCCGGAGATGGCTTAAACACCGGGACATTTATTTGGAATCCGCCCACGGCCGTTAGGGGTCCGGCGATCAACGCGCGGGTTGATCACAACTTCAACGCAAATAACAGTATGTTCGTGCGTTATCTCTGGTCTGACTACAACACTTTGAAGGGTGACCCGCTGAATGGGCGGCCCCAGGTTTATCCTGATAACCCACCGCTGGGTGAAGTCTTCCGGCGCACGTCGAACCTGGCGATCAGCTATCGCAAAGTACTCTCATCGCGCATAGTCAATGAGTTGACTGTGGGTTATGGACGCTTCGGCTTTCTGTTCACGCAAGGTGAAGCGAACCCCGCCTGGCCAGACGTACCGCCGTGGGACTTCAACAACCTGAGCGAGCCTTATATCAACACGCCTCGGACCGCGCGTTGGGTAACAACACCACAGCTCCTGGACAACGTGAGCATCGTTCATGGTGCGCACGTCTTTCGCGGCGGCGTTAATTTCCGCTTCTACCGTCACGTCGATCAGCGCGGACAGCCCGGCGGCATAAATGTGACGCCCGCAGTTACGTTTGCCTCCGGCAACCGCGATCCGTTCAGCGCCGCTGGCGGATCATTTGCCGCGGCGCCCGGCATTAATACTTCCAACGACAATGTCTTGCTCGGCAACGTGATAAATAACCTCTACGGCCTGCCGGCGCGAATTTCCCAGACCTTTATTTCGGACCTTAAGAGTGACGTGTTTCTGCCCTTCAAGACAGGCAACAGCATTTCTTTGTATGCGGAGAAGCACAACCTCGATCAGTACAATTTTTATTTTCAGGATGAGTGGAAGGTTCGCCCCAATCTTACCTTGAACTATGGCGCACGCTGGGAGTACAACCCGCCGGCCAATACTTCGCCAGGCGACAATGTCTTCGTCCCCGCGACGCCGATTGTGGGAACTCCGCTTGCTGGCACGCCAGTACCGAATCAGCCCGGCGCAGTTACCTTCGTTAAAGCTAAACACTGGTACGAAGGCAGTTTTGCCGGCGCGATTGGTCCAAGGTTCGGATTGGCCTGGAGTCCCGATTTTAAATCGGGCGTTCTGCACACCTTATTTGGTGACGGGAGCAAGAGCGTTATTCGCGTTGGCTATGGACTAGCCTTTGACACTATCTCCTCTTTCCAGGTGACAGCCGCCGCCGGAAGAATACCTGGGCTCGTGCAAAGCTGCACGACGACTTTTCCCTTCACGACCATAACGAACGGTTGTGTGAACTCGCCTGACGTTAACAAGACGGTTGCCGGAGGTTTTCCGACGCAACTGCCGGCGCCTTCACTGAAGCCATCAACGTTCTTCAGGCCGCCGCTGCAAACCAGAACCAATGCGCCGCCAATTACCGTCTTTGACCCACACATGAATCTGCCTACGGTGCATGAGTGGAACTTTAGTTTTCAGCGCGAACTGCCATGGGATCTGGTCATGCAGGCTTCCTATATCGGCCGCCGGGGCGAACGCTTGTTCATGGCCTATGACGCGAACCAGATTGCCGTTGAGCCCATTCTTCCTTCGTTCGTGCAAATGCAGCAGGGCGCGCCGCGCACTTCGACCCCTTTGTTCGCGCAGCTCGTCACGGGTTTTATCGCTAACGGCCGAACACCTGCCCAGGCCACCGCAGACGCAACCAGTTTCCTCAACTCCTCGACCACGACGGGAGAGTTGACGACAAATAACATCGGCAACTTTGCCAGACGAATTGAGGATTCCGTGCTCAGTCTCAGACTGCGACCCAATCAACAGTTCGGCGTTATTACCTATATCTCTAACGAGGGTGATTCGAACTATCATGCGGCACAGTTCACTTTGCGACGGAGATTCAGCAGCGGGTTGGGGTTGTCCATGGCCTACACCTTCGGCAAGTCGATCGATAATCAGTCTGTGGATCCCGTCGGAGCCTCGTCAGGCGGCGGTCTGTCGACCACAAACTCAAGGACGCCGACCGACATTCGCAATTTCCGTAATGAGCGCGGCCGCTCGGACTTTGACCGCACTCATGTGTTGACCGCGGCTTCGGTTTGGGAGCTCCCGTTCGGCAGGGGACAACGTTTCTTCAATACGCCCTCGGGCCTGGTTAACCAGGTCGTGGGAGGTTGGACCATCAATGCAATCTACACCTTCATGACCGGCGAGCCCTTTGCCGTCCGCAGCGGGATATTCACTGCCAATGGAAGTCACGAAGGTCGCGCCGGCGTCCAGCAGCCGGTCAAGGCTGAACTGCGGGAGCCGCCCGGCCTGCCTCTGCCTGGGCCCGTTCTTTTCAAACCTCTAACGAACCCTACGACCTGCGGCGTCGATTTAACTCAGGCCTTCTGTATACCGTCGCCTGGCCATGACGGCGCGGGCCGAAACATCTTCACGGCGCCGCATTATTGGGACTTGGATCTCGGCTTGATCAAGACCTTCCCGATTAACGAACAGTGGAAGCTTCAATTCCGCATGGAGATGTTTAATGCCCTGAACCATCCAAACTTCGACAATCCACGTGACGCCTCGACGGGTTCACCGAGCATCAGATCGAGCGTTTTTGCGTCGGCCTGCTGTGCGACCGTGGCGCCACCTTCAACTCAGACGATCGTTCAAACTGGTGAATCAGCCCGCGTGATTCAGTTCGGATTTAAGTTCTTGTTTTAAACGATCGCCCATGCAGGAGCAGCGAGGCATCCCTCAGATGTCCTCGCTGCTCACACTTTAAGCACCATGAAAATCGCGCGATTAGTTAAGCCGTCATCGATTCTCCTGAGCGTCTACCTGACTCTGGTCCCCGGCGCTGCGGCTCAATCCCCAAAGGCCGACAAGATCAAACCTGAAGAAGTTGTGGCCAGGCACCTTGAGTCAATTGGAACTGCCAGGGCCCGCGCCGCCGTTACGACCCGCATAATTGCCGGAACCTCACAGGTAATCATTCGCACCCCACCGCCGGGACAGGCGGTCGGAAAAGCAGTACTCGCCTCCGAAGGAGTGAAGAGCCTCTTCGGAATGAGTTTTCCCAGTCCGGTTTACCCGCGGGAACAACTTGCGTACAACGGCAACACTTTCATGGCGGCCTTCTCGACTCCCGGTGTGCGCTCGGGGTTGGGCAATTTTCTGATGATGCACGAAATCATTTTCAGGCACGGCTTAATGGGTGGAACCCTTACTTCGGCCTGGCCGCTGCTTGATCTCGAGTCGCATCACGCCCAGCTCGAGTACGCCGGCACAAAGAAATTGAATGACGAGTTGTTGTATGAACTTAAGTATCTGCCGCGCGGTAATTCAGATTTGAAAGTTACTCTGTTCTTCGAGCGCGAGACTTTTCGCCATGTGCGCACCGAATATGAACGGACGGTCTCAGCGCCCATGGGAAAAGTCGAATACACAAATATCCAGGAGCGCGAAGCGCGCTACAAGATGGTCGAGGAATTCTCTTTATTCAAGCTTGAAGGCGAACTGACGCTGCCGCATATTTACAAGATCAAGGTCTCAATCGACACGGTAAATGGGACGTATGTGGCGGAGTGGACGATCAAGCTAACGCAGTTTGAATTCAATCAGAAGATTGATCAAACCGCATTCAATGTGAGCGCCAACTGAAGGCAAACAAAAAGAGGGCCAACAGGTTGGCCCTCTCTGTTAAGTCCAGGTTTGCCGCTGATTTCAAACGGCGTTAGTCAGGCGTTAGAAGAGGATCCTAAATCCAAACCGCACCGTTCTGGGCGACTGGTAGAGGAACGGCTGCCGATAGCGTATGTCGCTTCGGTCTGCCTGCGAAGCGATACGAGCATTAATCGCGGTCAGCAGAGTTCCGCCGGTGTAGCCGTTGGCATATGCCACATTGCTCACTCCCAGAGCCGCCGCGTTGACCGGGGCACTGCTGGGATTCATCGTAGTGTAGATGCCGGTCACCGTTGCCTGATCGAAGAGGTTCAAGAAGTTTAGATCGAAGGCCAGGGTGAACCGGCTGTCCTGACCAAATCTATAACGGTGGGTTAGGTTCAAATCCGTTTGAGAAAAGACTGGACTGCGACCCAGGTCACCGCGTCCCAAAAATATCTGCGGCGTTACGGTCGAGGCGCCGTAAATGGTCGTTGTCTGAGGTTGTCCTGAAGTGACGGTCTGAAAGACTGATATTTCAGTTGAATTTGTACGGCGCCCCATCCAATCAAAAATATAAGCGCCGAAGATGTTGAAGACGTGAGGTCTATCGGTCTGGAGCCTCCCGTTGTCCTTCACGCCATTGGCCGTAAATCCGATGAACGGTAAGTCAAACGCCCGGCTAACTCCGGGAGCAAGCCGCCCGTCAACCAGATGCGGCTCGTCAGAGCTGGCCAGTCCGGAATAGTTACCAAACAAACGGCTCAGCGTGTAGTTCGCGTTGAAATACCAGTTCTTCGATAAACGCTTGGCGAGCACTAACTCCAACCCGTCATAGCGGCGCTGCGGTCTGGTCGATTTTGTATATCCCAGGGTTTGCAGTGTCTGCAGATGGAGCCCGCGGCCGGGGTTGCCAATAATGTAGGCTTCGCTGCCCGCCGCATTGATTATGCCTGCGTCTTCAACTGCTTCATCGACATTCTTATAGGTATAACGAACGCGCAAAGTGTAATCCCTGCTCAGCTCCCGCTCTGCGCCGACGGTGAACTCAGTTTGTCGAAACGGCCTAAGATCAGGATCGACCGCCCCATTCAGGAAGGCCGAAGCACCGGGCTCGTTCGCATTTACTCGCAAGTTCTTTTGACATCTGCTGCGAGCACCGGCAGCGATAAAACCTGTCGTGGGACAAACACTCGGCCCGGTGAAATCGCCGACGATATTTACGATATTGAAACCCGTGGACGTATCGCCGGGGAAGAGCTCAAAGTAATCCTCAAGAAAAATATCACCGCCGAATAAGCCGCGGGGAAGCGCAAATTTCACCCGGTCGAAAAACCTGCCGTAGCTCGCAAAAAGTTTGGTCCTGCCGTTACCCGAAAGATCGTAGGCGAAACCAAGTCGCGGAGCGATCTTGTCGCCCCAGCCAAAATTTACCGCACTCGGAAATTGGTTGAACGAGGGCAGGTCCTCTTTTTCGATACGAATACCAAGGTTCAACGTTAAGCGAGCAGTCGGCTGATACTTGTCCTGGATGAAAATGCCCTGGCTTAGATTCGATCCGGTTCCGTTGGTTCCAGTACGCCGGAAAGTAGCAGACCCCACCGCTCCGGGAGTAGCGGTTACATTCCCACCGATCAGCGTGGTTATGGAAGTTCCGTAACTGTAGGAGATACGTCCAATCGAGTTATTCCCCGACTGAACATCGTTGAAAATAGTGAAGCGCTGATATCCGCCTTTCAATTCGTGCTGTCCGCCGGCGTTAAATATGTAGGCAGCGGAAAAATCATACGTCTGCCGAACGGAAACGTCTTTGTTCGTAATGGTGTTTGCACCCGTCGTGGCGCAGGGAAAAGCGGCATTCGGAGTCCCGCAACTAAAGATCTGAACGGTCTGAGGAATAAAATAGTTGCCCAGCTTTTCGTTTAGAAAACCACGACTGTAGCGCCCCTCAAATATCAGGTTGTTCGTGGCTGAATAAACACCGGACAGGGTAACCAGATTCGAGCTCTGACGCCCGCCCTGGTGGTCGGTAAAATTATGTCCGGTCAGGACGCCAATCGGGGAGCCAAAGTTGGCAGTCGGCACATTGCCAAAGCCAAAACCAGCTGAACCCACATTCGTGAAGCTGCTGGTCGGAATACTGCCGTCATCAATAACGGGATTCCAAAGAAATGTACCGCTAAGCCTCAATTTATTGATCGGGTTCGCGTCAAGCCGGGCAAACGCGTATTCGTACTTTCTCGTTCGCGTGTACCTTTCGGTTGTGATGAAGGTTCTTTGTGCGGCCGGCAGGTTTGTAAAGTATGGCGTGCGGACGTCGGTTTCGAAGATCTGGGGCGTGTAGCTGGTGAAAAACCACAACCGGTCTTTTATGATCCTTCCCCCCAGGTTAGCCGTTGGAAAAGTGTTTGTTCCTCCTGGTTTGGCGGGATTGAAATACTCAGCAGTTTGTACGAAGTTGTTGGTCGCAACCGAACCTGAAGTGAAGCGTGTCAGGAGCGGACGCGGCGTCCCATTGAGTTTCGCTACTTCGAACTGCATGCCGAACTCGCCGTGAAAATCATTGCTGCCGGAACGAGTAACCACACTGACCACGCCGCCGGTCGCACCGCCGTAGTTCGCATCGAAACCGCTCGATTGAACCTGGACTTCCTGAACCAGCTGGGTCGGCACGTTGTAGGTTTCGTTTAGAGTGCCCGTCCGATAATTAGTTACTTCCTGGCCATCTATGACAAAAACGTTTTCGCCTCCGGATGCACCATCGACCGAAAAACCGCCCGCGCGGCTTTCGGGACGCGTGCCGGGTACGGTCTTTAGAAGACCCGTAAAACCAGTACTCTTAGGTATTAACTCACTCATCTGGGCGCTAATAGTCGTCTGAATAGCGTTACTGGTAGTATCAACCGTGAGCGTATCTGAAGCGACAACATCAACGGTAGATACATTCTTTCCCGCAGTAACCGTTATTGTCAGCTGGGTGCTTTTTCCGATAGCAACCGTAACGTTTTCGTATCTTGCTTCGCCAAATCCGCTGGATGGAGTTGTGACCAGGTCATATAGTCCTGGCGGGACCTGCAACACGCGGAAGTTTCCTTCTTCATTGGTGTTAATTGTGCGTTTGAAACCGGCACCAACACCGGTGGTCGTCATACTGCTGGCAGCAGCTTTCGCGTTCGTTATTGTTAAAGTGATGTTAGGCACCACGGCCCCGGCCGCATCCTTAACAGTGCCTTCGATACTGCCAGTTGTTTCCTGTCCGAAAACAAGCGAGGACGTGACTAGTACGATTGCGGCGAGAAGAAACGCCCTTGCGGTTTTATACATATGTTGAACTCCTTATGGCAGTCGAGCTGAGTTGGAAAAGCAAAGGGTCGGAAGCTGAAATCGCTCAAGACCGCACTTCGTAACTACGACCAGACCACTTCAGATCGCTGGAAGCAATCGACATTGGTCCATCGTTAAAACCCCTGAATGTCGTTGGTAGGCGGCAGGAACCTGCACGCGCCCGGACCGGTAAAGCGGCGCTATTATACGCGTGTTACCAAATAAGAAAAACTAAAGCTTCTTATTGCTGGGATAAGTCTGGCTGATGACGGAAGGGGCGGAAGGTGAGGTCAAAATGTCTCGGAAAGCGAAGTGCCAAGTAGATAGCGGCTCAAACCCGCCAGGGATTGAGCCGCTATTTTTTTTGTTTATGGCGTCAGAGACTCAGGCAGTCAAATAAGCTTTCTGCACGCCCGAGAGGAAATCCCAAAGCGCTTCGGCCGCCTGGCCAGCGGCGTTCACGACCGCCTCCTGATCCTGAACGTCTAAACATTTCTTTTTCAGTACCGACATTTCGGATTGGCGGTGCACCAGATCCGCGTCTTCGTGAACGGTGAAAAAGGAAACGGCGCGGGCCTCATCGATCCCGTAGAAATCTTTCAACCCCGTCCGTTTGGTTGTCGCTACTTCAGGAATTTGTGATTCGTAAGCATAAAGCGCGGCGATTCCAATGCGATAATCGTCGTTGCAGGTCAGCGACTTGAGCCGTGAGACCGAGTCGGCAGTTGACGGCAACAGCTCGGCTTCCTGTGCTTCGCGACGAGATACACCCAAGCCCTCGGCAAATCGCAGCCATAACTCGGGATGGTTTTCGCCGCCACGTTCCTCTTCGATCAGGTTCTCGAGCAGCAGCTGTCGTACTTGCAAGTCGTCGCAGCGCGAGTGCACAGCGCTAACGTAGGTTGGAAACGCTTTCACGTGGGCATAATACTGTGCCGCATACTTGCCAATAACCTCGCGGTCGAGTTTTCCTTCGGACCACGTTTGGTAAAAAGGATGACTCAACATCGCATGTTTCGCGACTGCGGCGTCGATCCGTTCCTGCAGACTTGCTTGTTCCACTATTAATCCTTCCCCTTGTCGTTTGATAATCGAAAACGCTTACTTCCAACTGCATGCGTAAAGCGCGCCCTGGGATTTGGCGATTTCCGCAAAACGCTCTTCATAATCCTTTGCGTATTCTTCGACCGCCCGTTTGATCTTGCCAAACAGCCGGCAATGAAACTTTTCCTTTGACACGCGATCGCGCAGAAACAGCATCGCGTTGGCCTCACCCCAGTACTCACGGTCTTCCCAGATCTCAACCGGGTTGCCACCCATCTTCTGGGCCAGGTCAACCAGCCGCGGGTCATTCACGTTATACCCGTTGCTGAGAAAAATCTTGTTGTAGATAGGCACCAGTTGAAGCTGAAGGTGATAGACATCGTGCGGCGTGCTGGAGATCTTCATCACGTGTCCGAATTCATGCGCGATTTTTGTCGCGGCCAGGACACTGCCGCCAATCAGGTTTCTTGATTCGAAAGGTTCCAGGGCATTCATCACCGGATAATACACAGCGCTCGGATAGCCTTCGTTAATCCGGTCCCCGAGCATGATGGTAGCCGCAATGAGCTCGCCCTTCTCGTTCCACTTGTATTTTCCGGTTCCGGCGCCTTCCGCGTTTTTGCCTCCGACGGTAATCGTCAGTTGCAGATAAGGATGGCGCGCGTACATCTCCCATTGGGCCTTCCCGATGTCGGTCGAAAGGAACTCTTCCTTCCACTCCTGATATCGTTTCGCATATTTCTCGGGAATGTCTTCACGGAGACCACCGGCCTCTGCTCTGGACGTAACATGCCGGTCACCACCAGCAGAATTTCGCGTTGAAATAGTTTGCTGGGCGATGACGGCTTGTGAGCCGGTTAGCGCAACCAGGACAGCGAGCAAAAGCATTCGGCCAGATCTGGAACAAATATTCACGACGAGATCCTCCCCTGCATGGAACTGCGTTTGAATCTTCTCGGTTGAGGGCTATGCGGACTTTTAAACTATCTGGTTGATCAAGTCAACCCAATTTAGAAGCCTTTTAGCATAAAATTAACATATGAGAGCATAAATGCCTTTCGACTGCGCGTCCGAGATTAGGGCGCCGCTCGGAATGGGGTACGACAGTCAAGAGTGAAACTATCTGCCCCGGATTTGGATTTGGAAAAGTATGAGCCAAGCGCAGACTGGACAGTCTGCGCTACATGAGGCAAAGGACGCTGTTATTGATAAAGGAGAGCACGCTCGCGTATGCGGCGAAAATTGGTTAACGGCGCGGTCCAGGAACGCGTCATCTCTTCAGCGCTCTCGCCACGTTTTAACCGCTCGAGCGCGTCGGAATTCACCAGCAGGCGCAAATAGCTATCGACCTTCCACTCGGTGGCGAAGAGGGAATGCAACGCGACGGCGATCTCAATTCCGGTGAGCACCGGCTGAAATCTGGCGCGGTCAACGATTACAATATTTACCCCGCGGCAGTCTTCATTCTTAAAGACGGAGGCGTTGGGCTTGAAAGTGATCGGCAGAAAACGCACGCCCGGCAACCGCCTCGCATTCATGTGCGCTGCAAGTTTCTGCCCGTCCAGCCAGGGCGCGCCAATGATCTCAAACGGTGTGTCCGTGCCCCGACCGACAGAGAGGTTCGTCGTCTCAAGCAAGCCAATGCCCGG
>Ga0068862_100005235_pt1 | contig 10881 bp, 14 predicted proteins | sample KBSSwiS52_FD_66598 | JGI IMG/M metagenome (GOLD analysis project Ga0068862, IMG submission 66598) | Switchgrass rhizosphere microbial communities from Kellogg Biological Station, Michigan, USA - KBS Switchgrass S5-2 | ecosystem: Host-associated > Plants > Roots > Rhizosphere > Soil ... | reverse complement strand
GGTTCGGGCTGCCGGCATGGGTGCCGATGGCGCGGTCGACCTTCGCTTCCGAGCGGCCCGACCTCAAGCTGGACTTCCCGCCCAATCGGCAGGAGCGCCGGCCGCTGCCCAACGGGACCGATTTCTTCAACGTTTCAGGCACGATCACCAATATCAGCCAGAAGCGGCAGCCGGTGCCGATGCTGCTGATCGTGCTGCGCGACAAGTATAACCGGATCGTCTACTCGGTCGAGGCGCCGCCGGCGCGCGGCGTGCTGGCGCCGGGCGAGAGCGAGACGGTGAACCAGGCGATCATCGATGCGCCGAAATCGGCCAGGTCGGCGGAGATCGGCTGGAAGCCGGATTGATGTGCCAATGCGGATTTCGACGCTTGCAGGCACCGGGACCATTTGCTAGGGGCGCCCTCCTACCCAGCCGGGGCGGCCAACTGAAGTTCATTTGGTGCCTTGACGATGATGCGGTCGTGGCGGAACTGGTAGACGCGCAACGTTGAGGTCGTTGTGGGCGAAAGCCCGTGGAAGTTCGAGTCTTCTCGACCGCACCAAACAGTCCTGAAAAACTTCCCCTCAAGGGGACCCTCAAAGGTTCGGCGGCAGGAAGGGCGCAGTTCGGCGGCACTGGCGCGTTCGACTGCTCCGCATCTGCAGTCAGAGACGCGCGCTGCATAGCCAACAACGGCGCCCAATTTGGGCGCCGTCTCTGTCTGGAAAATCCTGACTGCAGTTGAGGTAGGGGCCTGCTAGGCGAAGCCGAGCGTCGTTCGCTGATCTGCCCATGCGAGCGGCAGGTCGCTGTCCTGCAGGATGCGAGCGGTCAACGCGGCAGGGTGACGGCCCTCGACGATGGCCGTGACGATGTCAGGTGACAGGCAGGCGAGCGCTGCCAGCTTAGCCAGCCGGGTCCGACAGCGGTTGGCACTGGCAGCGATGGTGGCGATCGACTGGTCCGGCGCTGCCAGAATAAGCTGCCGGGCGGCATGTGCCTCAGCGATCAGTGAGACGAGTTTCTCGTCGCGGTTGGCGGGCGGTGAGGTAGGTTGTGAAGGGCCGGGAATGACCAAGCGCAGCTGATGCCCACGCCGCACCTTGGCCGCTGTCAGGGAGAGCAGGATCGGTTCACGGTCGGCGACGGGGAGACCGAGTTGCTCGGCTAGTCTTGCGGGATCGATGGTGAGTTCGATCGCGGTTTCTGCAAGATCGATCCGGCTGACGATGGCGGCGAGCAGCGGTGCCCGGTCGCGAGCAGATCCACTGCGCAGAGTGGCAGCGGCAAGGTCCGCCTGCTGCAGCATAGCCTGGATTGCCTCAGCGCTGGCATCACCGGCCAGCCGGCATAGCGCCTGGAGATCGGTCAGAAACTCCAACAATCGTGTGCAGACAAGGCCTTCAAGATCATGAGCAGAGACGCGCCAGGCCGGCGTGCCACCGAGTTGGTCCGGTCGGGTGATGTAGTAGCGGTAGCGCCGGCCGGGCTTGGTGGCGTGATTGGGGGTCATCGCCCTCCCCTCGCCATCGAACACGAGACCCACCAGCAGGCTCGGCTGCTGTCTACGCAGCCGCCGCGATGTGCCATTGGCATTGGCCTTCAGCTTGGCCTGCACCGCGTCCCAAAGCGCGTTCGAGATTATTGCTGGGTGCTCACCAGCGAAGTGCTCACCCTTGTGCACGATCTCACCCAGATAGATGCGGTTCGACAGCAGGTGGTAGAGCGTGCCGCGGCGGAATATGCAACCACCGCGATGGGGTCCGCTGGCACCTTGCTGCACCTTGGTGCGATGGCCCTGGTGGTTCAGTTCCTCGGCCAGTTCCACTACGGAACCCAGTTCGAGGTAGCGCTGGTAGATCTGACAGACCAGGCTGGCCTCGGGCTCGTTGACGGCCAGTTTACGGGACTGGACATCGTAGCCCAGCGGCACCGGGCCACCCATCCACATGCCCTTGCGCTTGGAGGCGGCGATCTTGTCGCGGATGCGCTCGCCGGTGACCTCGCGTTCGAACTGGGCGAAAGAGAGCAGCATGTTGAGCGTTAGCCGGCCCATGCTGGTGGTGGTGTTGAACGACTGGGTGATTGAGACGAAGCTGGCACCGGCCTTATCGAGCACATCGACGATCTTAGCGAAGTCGGCCAGGCTGCGGGTCAGGCGGTCGATCTTATAGACCAGGATGATGTCGATCTTGCCGGTGGCAACATCGGTCATCAGCCGCTGCATGGCGGGGCGCTGCATGTTGCCGCCGGAGAAGCCCCCGTCGTCGTAGCGCTCGGGCATGAGGACCCAGCCTTCGTGCCTTTGGCTGACCGCATAGGCAGCACATGCCTCGTATTGGGCATCGAGGCTGTTGAACTCCTGTTCGAGGCCATCCTCGGTGGACTTGCGGGTGTAGACCGCGCAGCGCAGGAGCTTCTCAGCCATGACGCTTCAGCCCGAAGAAGCGGGGCCCGGACCAGTGCGCGCCGGTGACCTCGCGGGCGATCTCGCTCAGCGAGCGATAGGGGCGCTCCTCCCAGCGGAAAGTTCCATCCTCAGCGACCTCGACGCCGATGGTGCGACCGTTCCATTCGCGGATCAGCCGGGTGCCGGGTGTGAGCGGAATATCGCGACGAACCCGAGCAGGCACCACCGCAGACGGCTGCGCCACTCTTTCCAGCTCCCGCACCACCATCTGGGGCAGTCCGCCATGGCGTTTCTCCTGCAAGCGCTGGGCGAGTAGGCAGCGGAGCAGTGGCACCGGCACCGATGGCGCCGGCGCACCGCCTGCCTGCTCCCAGCGTTCGCGAAGTTGCGCTGCCGACATCGCCGGCAGTGCAACCAGGTCCTTCTCGAGGCGCGTCATTGGGCAGCGCTCGCCGTGATCGCGTAGCGGGTCTCGCCATCAATCTTGCAGCGGGCGATGTCGTGGCCCTTTTTGCGCAGGCCCGTCAGGGCGGCCCGTGCAGTGTGCGGCAGCCAGCCGGTTGCCTCAGTGATTGCAGCGAGTGACGTACCACCTCCCTGGCAAAGCAGGTCGAGAACCAGATTCTGCTTGGTGGGGCGTTTGGCGGCCGCAGCGGGCCGATCCACAGGGGCGGCAGTATCACCCACAGCGTCAGACGGACCGGTTACATCGACATACGGCGGGCGGGCCGTGCGGCGCGGCTTCTTGGGGGACATCATTTCTTACTCCAGGTCTGGAGCATCGCCCCCGACTCACTGGAGCCGGACACAGGGCGCGCTTCCACCACCCAGAGCCCCGCCAATGGTTGGTCGGGGCATGCCGCGGGGCTATCCCGCTGCCGTTATCGCACCGACCAATGCTCGGATCCGAGACGAAGTCGAGTGCTGGTTTTGCAACTCGGCGTCGGAGCAATTTCCGCTTCGTTGGACGATCCGGAACGGCGGCTTCACGGACACGAAAACGGGATAACAGACATCGGAATGTTGTTGGTCGCCGCAGCAGGACGACGAGCGTTCAAGATGATGATTGCTACGATAGGACTGATTCTTTTCACCCCTTTGAAATGTCAATGGGCACGCTCAGTCGCCTAATTAGGCCGACGCATTGAGCGTGTCGGACCAGAGGTCTAAGAGTACCATTCTCCCGTTCTTGTCAGGACCGCAAAAATGACAACTGTCTTTGCGCGCTGCTGATCTTCGAGCGTGGACGCTGGGCTGATGCCATGGAGAAAGAGACATATAGCAGCTCGAGGCGGACTGGTTTACCTCAAAGCGGACCAATTCCAGGGCAAGTAGTGCGCCCGCGAGGTTAGAAATGAAGGCCAGGGGAGCAACCGCTTGTTGACCCGCTGCGTTCTTGAGAGCGCCCGCTCCACATTGATCCTTATAAACGGTGTCGAACGCCTTTCCGATCAAGTCGTGTAAGTCCTGTTCGACGAGGTTGCTGTGAAGGCCCACTAATTTGCGCGCGATCTCCTCATCGATGAAACCACGCGACACCTCCTCGACAGTAAGCCCGAGCCCCTCCGCCGTGTGGATTTTCCTCTGCTCCTCGACCGGCAGATGCACATAGATGCAGGCCAAACAGGCACCATCGGTCGGCTGACGATGGGAGTGGACCACAACCTCCGACAAATCCGTGGTCGATGCGTCCAGCACTTCTAGGGGCAGATCGTCCTGAACTGAGCGGCGCACCTCGCGACTGTCGGGCGTCGTGATGACGCGGCGCACCCGACCGCGCTTTGCCACTAAATCCGAGAATTTGCCAACAAAGGCATCGACCTCGAACCCAGGACGTGTCGTGCGCTCGGCCAGCACGGTCGCCTTAGCGCTGCTATTCTTCACGTCATCCGACGTAAAATAGAGACACCGGTTGAGCCCGCCGACCGCAATGTTCTTTGGATCGGCGATCGTCAGGCGACCTTGAATATCCAGCTCGCTCGCGGCCCACATGAAGCCATTGCCGACGCCGCCGGCTCCCACCAAGACGGTATCGTCGAACAAGATCGCGCGTTTAAGATCGTCCGCCGAAACCCCAAATGCGGAGAACCGAACAACAAAGGGATCGGGTAGGTTTTGAAACTGATCGCTCTCAAGGGATTTGGCGATCACATGACCAGCAGCATAGCAAGCAGCGATCTTGCGAAGGAGGCCTGGAACCTCATCCGAAACCTCGCTTGTCCCGGCGCCGGTCGAGATCGACAGAGCATCGGCAGACAAGCTCACATGAAGCTTCAATTTTGCGTCGGTTTGAAATGCGGTGCCGACCGCGACCTCAACGTCAACCGCCCCAGAATGGACAACCTGCAGCGAGCGCTCGAGCAGAGCGGAGATATCAGAGCCGAGCAATGCGGCCAGTCCATCGTTTGGAGCGGAAACCAAGACGCGCGTCGCCAGCTTCGCGAGAACCTCCTCTTCAGTGCTGTCCAGCAGGCCCATGAGCCCAAATGCATTTTCCCGTAGCGGTAGCATCACTCATGTACCTCCAAAACTTCGGGCGCAGGAACACCGTCCCACCTGTCCGCCTCGCTCAGGCGAAAGGCCGCAATGTCGGCAATGAACGATGCCGGCGTCGTGCTACGCCCGAACCAAGGCACAACGAGCGAGACGGCGCCAATATGGCGCACGATCGCCCACTCATTGTCAGCCCTGGAGTGAAAGGCGAGTTCTGGGTGCGAATGTACTTGGCTCAAAATATGAAGACGGTTTGCACGCAAGTGAGCCGACAGCGATCGCATGCTCTCAGACGGAATCCGGAAATAGTCGATGTCGACGATTTGATCCGGGCGATAGACTTCCAGCACCGGCTGCAGCTGATCCGATCGCCGCCCCAGCCATAGCACCACAGTCTCGCAGTTCCGTGTTCCGCCATCGTGAAGATGGTCAAGGGTCTGCGCGATAACCGCCTTCGAGCAACTGAGCATCTAGAATCCCTTGATCTTCCGCCAAGCCCGGCTCAGCTGATCAAGCAGGCCAGGGAGGTTGTTGCCGTCTTTGCCGCGGTAGTTCGCCCAATGATCAGACATATGGCTGCTATGGGTGTGATAGCCGCGAAAACCAGGCGTGCAGATGAACGCATTGCCACGTGACGAGTGAGGCATGTTAAAGATAGAGGGATTGGTCGGAGGCCCGACCCAAGGCGACCCATCCACGTTGAGGATCTGCTCGTTGGGTGGTAGCTCATCCCAATTGTCGCACGACAGCCGCATGCGCAACGGATGGGACCCAAGAAAGGTTACATCCAGAATCGGGAACTGGAGCTCATTAATGGTCCAGTTCCGCGACTCCAGAAATCGGGACGTCAGATGAGCGACATCCCTGTCAAAGTTTGAACGGGCGAGGGCCTCATGCACCGCCGCCGCCCTCGTGCTTGTGCCACTCGATCTCGACGATGTCGCACAGGTCGTTCTCGGTGAACGTCTTGGCCGGATCGATCGGGCGGTTATCGACGTATGCGACCCAGTCATCCGTGTTGGTCAGGTGAAGGTGGGCGGCAGCCGCCTTCAGGACCTTCTCGACATGCTCGCCGTCATAAGAACGGCGGTAGTCGTCATCATTCGGAAACGTGCCGCTCGGCGTAATAACCGCGACGGCCACAGGCTCGGTATGGTGGTGGCCACCATCATTGTGATCGTGATCGGACATGCTGTCCTCCCTGGAGTCGGGAGCGTGGATTCGCGCCCCTGCCCATGTTGATGAACCCAACAGGGATTGGTGTCAAGATGGCAAACTTATACCCATGTTGGTGTGGTTGACATGGCTCCGGCCTTCCGCCATATATAGGGCGTTCGGTGCCGCTTCTCAGAGATGTCATGATCGACAGAAACCAGTTTTATATCGAGCTTGGAGCACGCCTGCGCAACAAGCGAGAGGCGCTTGGGCTGAAGCAATCAGACATTGCTGAAGCTGCTGGCATATCCAGGACATCGCTGACCAACATTGAGTGCGGTCGACAGAGAATTCTCGTCGATCAGCTTTCTCTCATTTGCCATCGCCTGGGGGTGAGCGCGGCCGAAATTATACCTGCCGAAGTCGTGATGCCGAAAACTGCCCAATCTAAGTTGGCAAAGATCCCGGTTGTGGCGAGCTTCGTTAAGAGCGTGATGGCGGAGCCTGCTCAATGAGTCCTCGTCGTCCAAGATACGCCAAGATCAGGCGCGAAGTTCAAGCCTTGCTAGATAAAGCAAACGTTAATGCATCCCCTGTCCCCGTCGAGGCAATTGCGACGATGCTCGGCGCGCGCATCGTCAAGTCCAATTTCAACAACGAAGTCTCTGGGATACTCATTCGCAAGGGTGCCGACATCGTCATTGGCGTTGCAAAAGAGCAATCTAAAACGCGTCAGAGATTCACAATTGCCCACGAAATTGGCCATCTCGTCCTTCATGACGGCGAAGAAGTTCACGTCGATAAAGACTTCAGGGTGAAGTTAAGGTCACAGGTTTCTTCCGCTGCAATTGATGTTGATGAGATTGAGGCTAACGCCTTTGCCGCATCATTGCTCATGCCTGAAGCTTTATTGATGAAGGACATAAAGAAGCTTGCAATCGATTTTGATGATGCTTCTCAAATTGACAATCTCGCCAAGCGCTATAATGTGAGCGGACAAGCTATGACGTTTCGCCTTCTCAACCTCGTGGGAGAGTGAAATGTTTCGATGGTTGGTTCGTTGGCTCCTTCGACCAATCTGGTCTGAAAGAAAGCGATCCGCACCACCATCAACCAAATCTGCGCCAACACCGCCGCGCGAGTACAAGCCGCATCACATGCCTCTGCCCGAATTCGTCGGAGATAGTGACCCACCACCGCTCCACTGGAAAGCATGCCATCCATCGGTGATTAAGCGCTTTAAGGCCGAAATGACATGCGATCACGGCCACGGCTTGGTTCTTAAGGGACATTCAGTGAGCGAGAAAGGATACGTCTGGCCAAGCGTCGTTTGCTTGACGAAGGGCTGCACCTTCCACACGTTCGTCCGACTCGACGGCTGGAAGTTTGGCAAAATTGGCCGTCATTGATACCGCTGGATCGGCGATTTTTCGGAATTCTTCCGGTGGGTTTTGGTGCAAAAATTCTGCTGTGGTGAGCGTGCTGCCTGCCAGCGCCAATGGCACAGATTCGAGGTTGTAAGTTAGGATTGTTTTGGGCGCCGTCATAGTGATCAAAAGAAGCAGATGGACCCGGTGCGGGTTTGTGGTGATCTATCGACGCCAACCTCATTAGGGAAAAGCCGCATGAGCTAACGACCGATAGCGGTGACGGTGACGGCCGCTTTTGCAGCGGGAAAAGGTGTTGGCGTTGCAAAACATCAAGTTGAATGATCTCGTCGGATTGAAGGAATACCTCGCCGCCTTCGGCGGAGGCGCTTTGTTCCGCGGTCAGACGGAACATTTCGGCACACCCGAGCAGCCATCCGCGACGACATCGTTCGACCGCCATGGGTGCATCCCCTCCGAGATGCTGCGGTGGGGCCGCTATGCCGACGAGGTGCTGGGGGCTTTCACGGGCCAGCATTCCAACCTGGCGCTGAACCAAGCCATCCTCCAGCACTACGGATTTAGGTCGTTCTACCTCGACTGTTCAGACCACCCGGCCGTGTCGGCCTGGTTCGCGGGGAACCGGTATTCAGACGAGCCGAGCGTGGAACTCTGCGAGGACTGCGACGAACGCCCATTGTTCCTGCGCAAGAAAATGGCGAGGTACGATGCCACCGAGGGTGTCGGTCATCTCTATGTGCTCGACCGGGCGGCCTGCGAGAAAGTGGCCTAACCAACCTGACGGCCATCGCCATCGAGGGCGCTCGAACGCGCGCCAGCGTACAGAGCGCCCTCTTGCTCGGACCGCTTCGGAATGCGCTGTTGCCGGCCGGATGTTTCCTGGCGCACATCGAGGCGGATTGCGCCGTCTTCCGCGGGTTCGCGGCCGAAGCCGGTCTCGTCTCGACGAACAGCGTGTTCCCATCGTCCACCGAGGATCCGATCTTGGACGCCCTGCTCAGCCTGCCTTGGATCCCGATACCAGGCGTAGCCAATACCGTGGGCGACATCCCGGCTTTCCGCCGTGGGATCGAACTCCCCGAATACGACAACAGCTTCGTCAAGATTGCCTCGCCGACGGTGGCGTTCTACCGCGGCGGAAAGGTCGAGGACTTCTTCGATGAGGTCGATGGCTTCTCCGGAGGGATTGGGGTCCAAGTTCCGGAAACCACCATGTTCGGGTCGCCAGATCGCGGCTTTCCTTGTGTTTATCCCAAGGTTTTAGCAATGTTACGAGAGCACCGGGGTGTCGTCTTCGAGGCGCCCACGCTGGTCAAGTTTCCACAGCATGCTGGCGGCCTTTTTTACCAGAAGGGCCTCGCGCTCGATCTCGTCGAGCCGGATCTTGTCCATGTGGGCGCTCTGATGGTGAGACATCCTGGCCAAGAGATCGATGCCGGCGGCGTAAATCGTGGCTGGTTCCACCGCGTCGGCGAGGATGGAGTTTGGCGGCGCGAAGCCCGTGATGACGACTGCCCATGTGGAACCGACTGGCCGCACGAACGGCATATGGCTTCACTACATATTGTCGAGCATTTCCTCGCTGAGCCGGCCGAGTTCGATGAATGATGGAAATGCAAACGGACTTCCGTTTTGGTGCTCTTCCAACCGGTCTCTACTACTCGAATTGAATGAACAGACGGTGGCTTTCGAGACGCCGTTTCGCACCCGCGGATGTCGGCTATGTCGGCGAGAGGCGACTTGCCTAAACTTTTACTTTCGCGATGAGGTGTAATTCGACGGCAAAGCCCATCAGCGCTAACCGCTGGGAAACGGCCCGCAGCGCAATTTTGCTGAAAAACGGCAGGTCGAGCGATTTCGATCGCATACCGGGATGGCGCATCACCCCAAAGACGATGGTGAAGTCGGTCGGCACCGGCTTGGTGCGCCCATCGGGCACCAAGATGCCGAACCCGGTCCGAGAATGCTTGCGCTCGCGCGCAGCGATCGCCTTCCGAAAATCCGAGCGGAACTTGGCATCAGAAACGAAGCTCTCAGCCGAAATAAGACCCTGATTCCACAGGTGGCTCAGTGGAGCGGAGGCATGGCCGTCCTTGAGGTGGATGATCTGCCGACTCATAGACAGAAAGTCACAAGGCTCGATATTGGTGATCTTAGCGCCAGCGGGATTGGTGCGGGTCTGGTCGAGGCACAATAGATCGGGCCGGCTCTGGAGCTGCCCGATAAAATCGCGCTCATTCACGGCGGTGGTCTGCATTTCGAACGGCTGTGCTAGGAGCGCCTTGTACGCCGTGTCGATCTCGCCATAGAAGCCGCGGTCGACCAGATACCATTGCCCGTCGAACAGGACGTAGGCCTCACCCTTCAGCCGTGCCTCGTAAACCATGCACGAGTAGACCTTGCGCCGGTGGGTGCGGTCGGCTTGCCCGTCCGTCATCACGCAGATCTCATGCGAGCCTTTGATCTCCGCCATATCGGTGATCGAGGTGAAGTCCCCGCGCTGGAGCTCGGCGACATAGTCTTCAATGGCGAGTTCCGCAAAGGCGGGCTTACGGCCCTTGGCAAAGCCTGCGCCGAAATAGCCGATCTCGACTTCTTTACCCGGGGAGAGGATATCGGGAATGGCTAAGTGAAAGTCCGAGGCTCCGCCCGTGACTAACGCAGCCAGTTCTGCATAAGCTAAGGCGTCGAGCTCGGCGCACCTAGTCCGGTCGGTGACCAGCTCAACATGGTCCACGAAGGGAAAGTCGCGGCGGTAGGCCTTGGTTCGGTAGATCGCCAGGGCGCGCTCACAATATGCGACGATGCTGCCTGGCGCAATCTGTGCGCGGGTAGCGAGCGCGTCGCGACCTGAAAGAGCCTTCGCAAAGTCACCCGATTTGGGGACGCCCGAGGCGAGACGGACCAGTTCACGGTTGGTGTCGATCTCAAAGGCGACCAAGTCAGCGTTGCGGCTTGCCTGGGTGCGGCGTTGCATGACCGTCGAATCTAGTGCCGCACTGTCGATCGTCCGAAGCTGGTCGCGCGCAACCTGACTCAGGGTAACCTTGAGCCCAAATCCGCGCTCGACCGCACCGTCGGCTAGCGAATGGTGCCCCTGTCCAAAGCAGATTGCGAACAAACGCTTGGCGGGCTTGGCGACCTCCACGAAAAGCACAGCTGAGCAGGATTGGGTGTGCAGCATGCCGATAACGTCCGGCGCCAGCCCACCTAAGAAGGTCACCCAGCCTGGAGGATTGGGCGGAGTCTGGCTAATCCAAAGCTCACCCACGGTGCTGGGGACGTAGTCAAGGCCATGGTCCGGCTTGAGCGCTTCAGCCGCGGTCGCGACCGTAAGGAGACGCAACGAGAGTGCGACAGTGCTTACCGATGGCGCCGCAATGGCGATGCCGACATCGACTGCCCCCCATATTGGTTAACCTCGACACTTCGAAGCCACGCACAACCGCTCCA
>Ga0068862_100005232_pt1 | contig 10890 bp, 8 predicted proteins | sample KBSSwiS52_FD_66598 | JGI IMG/M metagenome (GOLD analysis project Ga0068862, IMG submission 66598) | Switchgrass rhizosphere microbial communities from Kellogg Biological Station, Michigan, USA - KBS Switchgrass S5-2 | ecosystem: Host-associated > Plants > Roots > Rhizosphere > Soil ... | reverse complement strand
CGGTCGATCTCCGGCGGCCTAACGATGCCGAGGCGGACCCTGCGCTCTCGGATGCACGGGAGCTTGGCCGTAGCATGCTGCAGGGAGGCGTGCCCACCCGAGACGACGCACGACATGTGATCCGCCAGCTGGAGGGAGAGCTCCGCCGACTCTGCGCGATCATCGACGTGGAGGCGCGGGCTTGCGCGGTGGAAGCGGCGCGATAGCGGTGAGCTCAGGCGGTGCGCACCTCTCGTCTCCAGTGGCTGGAGCCCGCGGTGTCGTAGGTGGTGGTCAGAAAGCGTCTGATGACTTCGATGACCTCCGCGGGGCGCTCGTCCTGCGGATTGTGGCCGGCGCGGTCCATGACCGTCCACCCAGGGAGTAACTGACCGAAGCCGAAGACGTGGGCCTCGGGCCGCATCTTCAGGCGGAAGCCCGCGCGTACGGCGGCCGGGGATGCCAGGGACCGGACGTGGTAGAAGTACGCGCCGAGAAACTTCATCACGATCGGACGGACGTCGGCCGGTCGGAGCTGTCCGTTGTAGAAGCGGCGCGCCGCCTCGACGGTGGAGAGCCTGTAGCCGCGCTTCCTGAGGATCTCGGGCGCATTGTGCTGCGGCCACCAGGCGTCACCGGCGGTGTCGAGCAGAACCAGGTGTGAGACGTGCTCGCGATATCGAAGCGCGTACTCGAGCGCGACGTGGCCGCCAAAGGAGTGGCCGACCACCGCCCACTTGTCATAGCCGAGCGTCCCGCGCAGGGCGTCGGCGTCCGCGGTCAGGTTCTCCCACGTCATCGACTCCACCGGCCCGGTCGAGCGCCCGTTGCACCGGTGGTCGTAGAAGACCAGAGTGAACTGCTCTGCAAGCGGCTCCAGGGAAGACAGCGTGGTGTAATCCAGCCCGGGGCCGCCGTGCATGAAGACCAGGGGATGCTCATGTCCCATGACCTTGACGAACAGAGACACGTCCCGAACGGCGATACGAGTCATGCCGTCGCGTTTGTCGTTAGGCATACCACGCGCCTTCGGCCATCTCGGCCGCCCGCCGCGCTGGGGTCCAGTCCTCGGCGCGCCGCAGCAAGTCGACCACGTCGGCATCGGTCGTTTGAGCGAAGTCCTCGTACCACTGCCCCACGCTGTACAGCTCGACGGGCAGGCAGGCGCACAGGAAGGCATCCGCCGCCTGGCGCATCGCGGTTGCCGCCTCGCGCGAGGCAACCGGCACGGCGACGACAATGAGCCCCGGCTTCAGCGTGCGGAGCGCGGCGATTGCGGCCCGCATGGTCGAACCCGTCGCGAGGCCGTCATCGACAACGATCACGGTCTTCGCCGCGACTTTCAGCGGCCCCCGCTCACCGCGGTACAGATGTTCTTGGCGGTGTAGCTCCTCGCGGTCGCCGGCGATGACCTCGCCCAGCACCCGATCGCGCACCCCGAGCCGGTCGGCGAGCGACCAGTCTACCGCGGTCACTCCCCCGGTTGCGATTGCGCCCAGCCCGTACTCGGGATTCTCGGGCAGGCCGATTTTCCGCACGGTGAACACATCCAGCGGCGCGCGGAGCGCCTTTGCGACCTCGAACGCCACCGGAACTCCTCCCCGTGGCAGGCCGAGCACGACGACGTCGTTCCGGTTCTTGAACCCGTGCAACATCGTCGCGAGCTCGCGGCCGGCTTCGGTTCGATTGATGAATCGCCACATAAGACCCCCCTGTCGAATACGGCCAATGTGGGTTGCCGGCCGTCTGCCGGGCGTCGGGCGCCACCTGAATCGGTGTCGGATGTTCGCGAGCGCACGAGCCCAGGGGCCGCTCGAGATCACGGGAAATCCCTGACAACCAGGAGGCCGAACCCTGCTGGCTCGTGGATCATCGCTGCCTAACATGAGGCAGCGTTACCATCGCATCCCGCACCGGAGGGAGCTGTGTATCTCCGTGAGAGCACTCGAACGAGCCCAGTCAAAGAGCGACCCGCCGTCGCCGCTACCACGACGCCGCTCCAAAACGCAGCGGAGCTCGCGAGTCAGAGTCGATACGCACGACGAGGTATCGCGGTACGTCCTGACACGATCCGCGTACTGCTCGTCGATGACCACGCCATCGTCCGTGACGGCCTGCGTGCGCTCCTCAAATCCGCACCGGACATTCAGGTGGTCGGCGAGGCGGCCAACGGCGTGGAGGCAGTTGCGCTGGCGCGAAGGACTGCGCCGGACGTCGTCGTCATGGATCTCGACATGCCGGGCGGCAACGGCGAGGAGGCAACGGTGGAGCTGTCGCGCTTCGATCCGGCGCCCAAGGTCCTCATTCTCACGATGCACAAGGAGGAGGAGCGGCTCGTTCCGCTGCTCAAGGACGGCGCCCGAGGGTACCTGGCCAAGGACTGCGCGGACCACGACCTCATCGACGCGATTCGCGTCGTCGCTTCGGGCGAGTTCTTCGTGCGGCCCACCGTCGCGCGCATCCTTGCGGCCAACGCCATGCATCAGCGCACCACTTCTCCAACCGACGAACAGCGGAAGCTGTTCGAGACGTTGAGCCAGCGTGAGCGTGCCGTACTGCGACACGTCGCCACCGGTTATAGCGGCGTGGAGATCGGTCGGATGCTGGGCATCACGCCGAAGACGGTCGACACCTACAAGAACCGCATCAGTCAGAAGCTCGGCTTCACCCACCGCACCGACTACGTGCGCTTTGCGCTGCGTCTCGGGCTTCTTGGTGATGACACCCCGAGCGTGCATCAGGACACTCACAGCTCTGTTTAAGCACAGAGGTCACAGAGGTCGCGGAGAACTGCCGGAGCGTTAGGCAGCGCGCCGCGACGTCTATCACACGACCACTCGATTGCTGTGAAGACCTTGCGCGGATGAACAACGATCACCACGATTTCGCGGATTGGCCCGGGCGGACATCCAACCGTCACGGCGCCGGAGCTTCTTTCTTTCGTTTTCACCAACGCCACCGAGCGGCTGCCTGAGAGGGAGCGTCAGTGCCAGCGGAGCCAATCCGCGGCATCGTCGTGATCGTTGTTCATCCGGGTCAGGTCTTTGCCGTTTCGCTCGGGCAACACTTCCGTCGGTCTGGGCACATTGTCGTTAGGCTGCCGAGAGGTCATGGGTCGCGGCGTGCCGGTTGTAATCACTCCGGCTCAATTCTGTTCTACTCTCCGGCCTAGCGCTGCCCGGGAACCGCCGCCAGCCCGAGCGCCCGTTCCAGCGCCACATCGCGTTTGTAAATGTCCGGATAGAAGCTCACCGACCCGTCTGCGTCCGCAACCGCGGTCGCGTACCACACCAGTACCGTCAGCGGCTCGGCAATCGAGACGTGAATCGTTTGCGACCCGCGGATGATCGAATCGATCGCGGCCGGGTCGGACAGCGCCTGTCCACGGAGTACGAGCTCGGCCAGCGTCTTCGGCCGCTCGACACGGACGCAGCCGTGGCTGTAGTCGCGACGGCTGTTCGCGAACAGCAACCGCAGCGGCGTGTCGTGCAGAAAGACGTTGTACCGGTTCGGGAACACGAACTTGATGAAGCCTAACGCGTTCGCCGGACCGGGCCGCTGGCGGACGCGCAGCTCACCCGCAGCGACGCGTGCCAGGTTGTTGGCGTTCGGCACGAACGTCGTCGTCGCGGTGTCGGGCGCGCCGCGTTGCACGATCTCGTACCCATCCGCAGCGAAGGATTCGGGTCGACGCCGAACCATCGGGATCACCTCGGCGCGGGCGATGCTCGTCGGTACATCCCAGTACGGCCGGAAGACGACTTCGCGCATCGTCGCGGTGAACACCGGCGTCTCGTGCCGCCCGTCGGCCTGGCCCGTGATCACGTTCAGCGCGAGCACTGGACGCTGTGCAATCGAGTCGTCCTCGAACACCTCGAGCCGAAACGCGGCGATGTTCACAACCGCGTAGCGGCTCGGCGCACGACCGGGAAGCCATCGCCACCGCTCGAGCGTGAGCTCGATCTGTCGAATGCGCTGCGCGAGTGGCACGCGGAGCTCGCGCATGGTGGCGGGGCCGATGGTGCCGTCGGCGTCGAGTCCGTGGCGCCGCTGAAAGCGGGCGACGGCGGCAGCGACCACGCTGTCGTACAGCGGCACGGAGCCGACGGAGGCCCGTACCACCGATGCCGCGAATGCCGGGTCGAGGTCGCCTAACGCCTCCAGCCATTGCGCGATCGCCGGCACGCCGGCGTACCGGTCGCCGACGCGGATGGTGGTGGCGGCGCGCTGCAGCACGCGGAGCGTCGTGTCCCGGGCGAGCGCACGGTATCGGGCGAGGGCGCGCTCCAGCGCCTGGTAGCCCGCGTAGGCGGGCGCCGCGGCGGCCACCGAGGCCGGCACGTCCGCGGCGCTTGCGATCGCCAGGACCAGGCGAGCCAGCTCGCTGGGATCGCCTTCGTTCGGCGGCAGGTCGAAGCGGACGGTGGTTGGATCGAGACGCCCGAAGCGCAGGTCGGCGAGAAACCTCGTCAGCGCGCGTGTCAGTGCCACGTCGAACCGCGCGGCGGCGGAGCGGGATACCTCGGCCGTGAACGAAAGCACCCACAACGCCGTCACGTCGTAGTCCTCGCTCACGAGCCCGTGCGATTCCGCCGTTGCCAACGCGCCGATCGCCGCAGATGCTTGCGCCGTCGGGCGGCCATCCGGACGACTCCAAAGCGGACGGCTGTCCGACGGCGGATAGATGGCCGCCAGCGCTGCCTGCTCAACCGGCCGGTCGCCTGTTTCGCCGCCCTGCGCGACGAGCGCCCGCACCGCGGACGCGAACGGATCCGACGCCTGTGCTTCGGCCACATGGGCGGCTAGCGCGATCATGATCGCTCCGCACCAGCGTCGTGTCATCGTTCCTGCCTCCGGTGCTCAATGACCTCACCGAGAGCGTACCTCGCCAGAGATTGCCGCGCTGTCAGGGCCGATGGGCGGCAGCGTGGGGTTCTCTCCGACGGCGTAACGCGCGTTGCCCGACAGACCTCCTCCAGCGATCACGCTATCGTGGACTCACAGTCCAACGGCGTCGCCCGCTGGACCCTGGCTCGCTGCACCGCCACGTGCGTGGGAGGCCCTATGAGCTCGATTCATCTGCATCTCCTCCTCAATCACGTCCCCGTCATCGGCACGGTGCTTGGCGTCCTGCTGCTCGCCGTCGCGGTTGCGCGCCGCAGTGACGAGCTCGGAAGGATCGCGCTCTGGCTGTTCGCGCTGCTCGCCGGCACATCGGTTCTCGTGTTTCTGACCGGAGAGCCTGCCGAGGAGCTTGTCGAGAAGCTGCCCGGCTTCTCGGAGGCGCTGACCGAGCGCCACGAGGAGGCTGCGCTGGTTGCCACGGTCGTCGTGGGGTTGGTGGGACTGTTCTCGCTGGCCGTTCTGGCCATCTTCCGCAAACGGCCGCTCGCCCGCTGGGCCACGCCAGTCGCGCTGGTTCTGTCGTTAGGCGCCGCTGGTGCGATGGGCTACGCGGCCAACCTGGGCGGTCAGATCCGGCACACCGAGATCCGGGCCGCGAGCAGCGCGACGCTCGATCGAGGCAGCGACGAAGGCGAGCGGCGGGAGCGGTAGATGCCGTCGCCGAACGTCGACCTGAAACGGTACCGCCGCAATCGTCAGGCGGAGATCGACAGCGCGGCAGTCTACGACGCGCTCGCCGCTGCCGAAACGCGAGCGACGCTGTCGGACGTGTATCGCCGACTCGCCGCGACCGAACGCGCGCATGCCCAGTTCTGGACTGACCGGCTGCAAAGCCCGGAAGCGGCGTCGGCGGGCACGCCGAGCTGGCGCGCGCGGACGCTGCGGTGGCTCGTCCGTCGGTTCGGTCCCGGATTCGTGCTGCCAACCCTCATCGGCGCGGAGTCCGCGGACTCCCTCGCGTACGGCGACCAGCCCGAGAGCGCAGCATCCGAGCTGCCCGCGCAGGAGCAATCGCATCGGCGAATTCTCGCCGCCATCCGCGACGCTACGCCGAACGGCATGCAGGGACGCGAGCTCGCGACGCTCGAAGGACGGCACCGGGCCATCGGCGGAAACGCGCTCCGCGCCGCCGTACTCGGCGCAAACGATGGTCTCGTATCCAACCTCAGTCTCGTCATGGGAGTCGCCGGTGCCTCGCTCTCGTCGGGCGGGATCCTCATCACAGGATTGGCCGGCCTCATTGCGGGTGCCGGGTCGATGGCGTTAGGCGAGTGGCTCTCCGTCCAAAGCGCCCGGGAGCTGTACCAGCGCCAGCTGGAGATCGAACGCGAGGAGCTGGCCACCGCGCCGGCGGAGGAGGCGGAGGAGCTGGCGCTGATCTACCAGACGAAGGGCGTGCCGGCCGATGAAGCACGCGTACTGGCCGAGCGTGTCGTCGCTTCGCCAGCGGGCGCGCTCGAGACCCTTGCACGAGAAGAGCTGGCGATCGATCCCGCGGAGTTGGGCGGGTCGGCGTGGGTCGCCGCGGCCACGTCGTTTCTGCTCTTTGCCGTTGGGGCGGTAATCCCAGTCCTGCCCTTCGTGGTGGTCGGCGGACAGTGCGCGGTACTCGCGAGTATCGGGTTGAGTGCCGTCGCGCTGTTTGTCCTCGGCGCGGCCATCACGCTCCTCACCGGCCGACCGGTTGTCACATCGGGTCTGCGTCAGCTCGGCTTCGGCCTTGGTGCCGCGGGGCTGACATACGTCGTCGGCCGGCTCATTGGCGCGAGCGTCATGCATTGACAGGAGGACACCATGCGCATCCTACCATCGGTTGATGATCTCTCCTCGGTGTGGCGGCTGCTCGTGCTTCGCGCGGGGATCCTCGTGGCGTTGAGCGTTGCGTCCCTGCCCTGGCCTCCCGTGACGCTCATGGCCATCGTCATCCTCGTTTCGACGACCGTCGTGATCGCCGCCCTTCTCGACGCGGTGCTCTCTGGCGCGCTACAAGTGCGCACGCATGGCGGCTGGGCGCTTCTGCCCGAGGCGCTGGTCGGCGTCTGCCTCGGCGGGGCAGTCCTGCTGTACCCGTTGGTCTCCCTCGGGCCGACGGCCCTCCTCTTCGCAGTCTGGGTCGTCGTTCGAGGAGCACTGCTGGTCGCCGTCGTTAGGCAGTCGGCGTCCGACCGTGCGATACGATCACTGACGGCGGGCTGGGCGCTGGTCAGCGTCCTGGTGCCGACGATGTTACTCGCCGAGTGGAGCGACGCGACCATCGTCTACATCCTCGGCGTGCTGATCGCCTATTCGTTCATCTGGGGCAGCCTCGAGCTGACGGTCGGCCTTCACCTCCGGGCGCGCGCCCGCGAGCTTCGGACGTTCTCGTAGGCGCCCGGTGCACGGGACGACCACTGCGCGCCGCCGACCCGGACCCGGTGGCGTTGATCGCCGGCTAAGGCCAGCCGCTACCGCCGCAGGACGGAGCAAGCTTCCCGAGCGGCCGTGTGTCGGATAACCGGGGACACGGCCGTCTGCCTTCCCTAACGTGCCCGCGCCACCCGGCGGCCGCTCATGAGCTGATCCGAGGGGAAGACCACCACGTCGTCGCCGGCTTGCAGGCCGTCGAGCACTTGCGCGCCGGTCGCATTCCGTTCCCCAATCTGCACACGCGCGAGCTCCGCGCGGCCGCCTCGAACCAGGAAGACCGCCCAGTCCTGCTCCTGGCGAAACAGTGCGCTGATCGGGACGATCGTCACGTCCCGCCCCTCCCAAACACTGATGCGCGCTTCGACACGGTAGCCGTCGCTGAGACCCGGCGGGAGGCGCGGCAGGTCGATCACCACGTTGACGCGTTGTTCCTCCACACCTAACGCCGACACCCGGGTGAACGCCGCCGGCTCCACGCGGTGAACGCGGCCGGTGAGGCTCTCGCCGTCGCCCCAGCTGTCGATCACGGCGAGGGCGCCCGGCCGAATGCGGGACGCGTCGGCCGAGAGCACATCGACCACGAGCTCGAGCACGGTCGCGTCGCCGACCTCGAGGATCGGCGTCCCCACGATTACCACCCGCTCACTGCGCTCGGGCACCCGCAGCACGCACCCGTCCGCGGGAGCGCGCACGAGCACGCGCGTATTGGGCTGGCCGCCACCCAGTGCGACGAGCGCCGCGCGCGCCTGATCCACGTCGGCAACGGCCGCACGCGAGCGCGCTTCGGCGGCAGCCAGATCCTCCTCGCGAAGCCGTACCGTCAACTGCGCGTCTTCGAGGTCGCGCTCCGCGAGCGCACCGGCCCGAACGAGGCGATCTACCCGGCCCGCCGCTCGCCGCTCCTGTTCCAGCGTCGCACGCGCCTGGCGGACGCGCGTCTCGGCATCGCTCGTGAGCGACCGGGCGGCGGCGACCCGTGCCGTCGCCTGGCGTACCGCCTGGGCGTCGAGCGGTACCGGTGCGATACGCGCCACCACATCGCCGGCTCGCACGGACGTACCCTCCGGGATGTCGATCCGCTCGAGCCGCCCGGTGACCGGAGCAGTCACCACGTACCGGTCGCGGACCCTCGTCTTGCCCTCGGCGTCCACCGTCACCTGCAACGCCCCGCGCCTAACGGTTCCGATGTCGACTTCGAGCGGCGCCTCTCGCAGCGCCATCCAGCCGGCGACGCTCGCGAGCACTGCGCCGCCCGCCCACATGAGGTGCTTTCGTGTGATGCGCATGATCACTCCCGCGTCTTGAGCACCGCGACGAGATCGAGCCCGTCGAGGCGCCGCCGGATGGCCAGTCCTGCCCCGATCGCGGCGACTAGCACGACGACCGTGGCGATCGCGTACGTCGACGTGTGCACCACGGTCGGGAATCGATGTCGTTCCGCCTGAAACAGCTTCATCAGCCACGCGGCGCAAAGGCTGCCGATCAGATAGCTCAGCGGAATTCCAATGGCCGTGACGATCGCCTGCTCACCGAACAGCATCGTCCGTACTTCGCCGCGGGTGAAGCCGAGCACGCGCAGGCTCGCGAGCTCACGTCCGCGCTCGGAGAGCGAGATGCGCGCTTGATTGTAGATGACGCCCGCGGCAATCACACACGCGGCGAACACGATGATCCCGACCGACGTCTTGATGTTCTCGGCCATCGTCTTTCGGAAGTTCTCGAGCATCGCCGCTCGCGACGACGTCCCGGCAACGCCCGGCAGTCGCTTGAGACGCGCATACACGGCGGCCTGCGCCGATTCGTCCACGGCGAGATATGCCCCCGATGCCACATCGCCCTCGCGAAGGAGACCATTCAGCACCCGACGCTCGACGTAAGCCGATGCGCCGATCATCTCGTCCAACGTGGCCGTGACAGCCACCGGTCGACTCACGCTGCCTAGCTCCGTCAGCTCGACATCGATTGTGTCGCCGGCCTCCACACCTAACGCGTTGGCGATGCTGACCGGGAGCACCATGCCCCCCGGCGGAATGGCGTGCCGATGCCCTTGCATATCGAAGAGGCCACGCAGCAAGCCCGTCCCCTCGAGGCCAAGCAGTTGCGTCTTCCGCCATCGTGCGCCGTGGCGAAGGCGCACCGGTGTTGACCGGAATGGTTCGACCACCATGACGCCGTGCAGGCTGCCCAACTCGCGCGCCGCTCGTGCTGGTTTTGCCTCGACGAATGCGACGGTGACATCCTCGCGCTGAATGCGCTCGAACTGCAGTTCCATGAGCCGCCTGACGGCGTCCCACGGCGACAGCCCGGCCACCATCAACGCCCCCGCCAGTCCGACCCCGACGATGGATGCTGCCGTACGCCATGGTCGACGCTCGAGGGTGCGCAAAACCATTCGCGCAGATGTCGGAACGTGGGCGCCGAGCCCGAGCCGCTCGAGCACCAGCGGGCGGTACCTGCCAGGGCTCTCCGGACGGAGCGCTTCCGCGGGTGGCACGTGAACGGCACGCAGCACGGCGCCCAACGCACCGAGGAGAGCCGCACCGCCGCTCACGGCGATCGCAACCGCGGCCGCCGCCCAGTCGTTTTCGTGAATCAGCGTCGGGAACCGGAACACGCGTGCGTAGAGTGCCGTATACCGCGCCCCGAGCCACGCTCCACCTAACAAGCCGAGCACCGCGCCGACGGCAATGGCCGCCGTCGCGAAGCCGAGGTAATGCCGGCCGACCTCGGCGTCGGTGTACCCGAACGCCTTGAGCGCCGCGATCTCGTCGCGCTGCGTCGCGATGAGGCGCGACAGCACGATGTTCAGCAGAAAGGCCGCCGTCAGGACGAAGAACAGCGGGAAGACAAAGCCGATCGCGCGAAGCTGGTGCAGCTCGTCGACGATGACCGCGTTCGACACCTGGTCGCGGCGACCGTAAGCCCCGGCATTGCCGTACGGCGCGAGCATGCGGTCCAGGGCGGCGATGACCTCCGGCTCGTTCGCCCCCGGCGCGAGCAGCAACGTGACGTTGTTGAAGGCACCATCCATTCCCGCCGCGCGCTCGAGGGGCTCCTGCGACATCCAGAGCACGCCGAAGCGCCGGTTGTCCACCATGAACCCGCCGGCGCCCATCTCGTACACGAACTCGGGCGACGTCGCGACGCCGGAGAGCCGGAGCCGTCGCCACCGTCCGTTGATCACGGCGCCGATGGAATCGCCGGGGGCGAGCCCGTTCGCCCGCGCGAACGCCTCGCTCACGAGGACCTCGCTCTCCCCAGCCGGATACCGGCCGGCGCGGATCACGAGATCGTTAGGCATCGGGCGCCGGATGGCCGGTACCGAGACGATCTGCCCGGTGGCCGGCTCCGCGAGGCCTGGCACGTCGAGCGTGGCGCTCATGGTCACGCGCGTTTCGACTGTTCCGACGCCTGCGATCGATGCAATGCCGGCGCGGAGCGACTCGGGGGCGCGCTTGACCGACGCGAAGACATCGCCGAACCGATACTCGGTGTAGTAGACATCGCGCGCGCGAGCGACCGCCGTGAGCGTGCTGCGCATCGACATCGCCGCCATCACGCCACAACCCACGACTGCCGCGATAGACAGCACCTGTGTCC
>Ga0068862_100005231_pt1 | contig 10890 bp, 9 predicted proteins | sample KBSSwiS52_FD_66598 | JGI IMG/M metagenome (GOLD analysis project Ga0068862, IMG submission 66598) | Switchgrass rhizosphere microbial communities from Kellogg Biological Station, Michigan, USA - KBS Switchgrass S5-2 | ecosystem: Host-associated > Plants > Roots > Rhizosphere > Soil ... | reverse complement strand
AAGGACGCGGTGAGTGCAGCTGTCGGTCGTCGTCCGGACCTGATCGTGCTCGATCTCGGTTTGCCCGATCTCGAGGGGACCGAAGTATGCCGCCAAATCCGAAAGGAGTCGAAGGCGCCGATCGTGATCCTCTCGGCCCGCGGCAGCGAGCAGGACAAAGTGGCAGCGCTCGACATCGGTGCGGATGATTACGTGACCAAACCGTTCGGGTCCGAGGAGTTGCTGGCCCGGATTCGCGTCGCGCTGCGGCGGCTGGAGGACAGCGAGGGACCTGAGCTCGAACGCATCGCAGTGGCCGACCTGATCATCGAATACAACCGGCGACGGGTGCTGCGAGACAACGACGAGATCCGGCTCACGCCGAAGGAGTTCGAGCTGCTGGCGCTGCTCGCGCACAACGCCGATCGGGTGTTGACGCATCGGACGATCCTGAAGGCGATCTGGGGCGCTAATGCAGTCGACCAGCCGGAGCATCTCTGGGTGCTGATGGCGCAGCTTCGCAAGAAGATCGAGCCGGACCCGGGCAATCCCCGATATCTCATCAGCGAGCCGTTCGTGGGCTATCGCCTGGTCAGCACGCCCGATCGATCGTAGATCCGGCGACGCTCCAGGAGCAGATGTCGGCGATCAAAAGCAGCGCAAGGCCTCGGGCCCATCGTCCTCCACATCTATGGTCACTTGAAGGGCGCCAGGATCGAAGGCGGCGCGGACGTCAATCTCTCCGCTCGTCGACGACTTGGTGAGCGTGATCAAGAGCTCGATCGATCTCTGGCCGACGCTGGTCGCGGTTGCGCGGGGAGGATCGAAATCGCGTGGTCTCAGCGGACTGATGTCCGAGCCGCGCGGTCGCCCGGTCACATCCCTCGGTTAAGGGAGTTTTTAGGCGCTTTTGGGCCCGGTTTTAGGTCGGGCTTTCTATGCTGGTTACATGGACAGCAGAACGGGCCTGAGTGTGGGCCCACGATCCGAAAAGAGGGATGTCGTCGCTATGAAACGCGGCTTCGTCACCTTGATCCTGGTAATTGCCGCCTCGTCGGCGCAGGCCGTGGCGCAGGAGATCTCGGGCCCGACAACCGACCCCGGCACACAGTCGTCGGACGTACGAGCGCAGCCTCCGGCGAAGAAACCGGAACCATTCGCCTTCGCCGACTTCACGTGGCTCAGCGGCAACCCGCGCACCAAAGACGCGCCGCTCCACACCGAGGCGTTCACCGGCGAGTTTCGCGCTGACACCAACTTCACGTATTCATTCAACCGCCCGCAGGACAACACCATTGGCGGATCGAGCGAAGTGTTCAGATCCGGCGAGATTCAGGTGACGCAACTGGGCATCGGCGGCGACTTTCACTACGAGAACGTACGTGGCCGGCTGATGACGCAGTTCGGGCTGTACTCCCAGACCACGCCGCGCAACGATGCCAGCACGGCGCGCGGCCAATGGAATCTCGACAACGCCTATCGCTACATCTCTGAAGCCTACGGCGGTTACCACTGGGACAAGTTGAACGGCGTCAACGTCGATGCCGGCATCTTCATGTCATACATCGGCCTGTGGAGCTATTACCAATTCGACAACTGGTCGTACCAGCCGTCGTACGTGTCTTCGAACACACCCTGGTTCTTCAACGGTCTACGCATTCAGATTTTCCCGAGCGATAAGCTGAAGATCGAGCCGTGGATCATCAACGGCTGGCAGTCCTACGGCAAGTTCAGTCATGCGCCTGGGCTCGGCGGACAGATCGCGTGGCGGCCCAATGGCTCGGTGTCGGTGATCCTGAACAACTACTGGGGCACCGACACGCTCGGCAACCCCGACCGGAAGCGTGTACACACCGACGACAGCATCCAAGTCAAATATCTTGACCAGCCGGGCAGTCTGCTGTCGAAGGCTGCCTTCACGTTCACCTTCGACGCCGGTTGCGAGTCTGGCGGCGGCGTCAGCTGTTCGGGCGGCGACGCCGCCAGCCCGTCGCAGTTCTTCCTCGGTTTCATGGCGTACAACCGGCTCTGGTTCAAGAGAGACCTGTTCGGCCTGACACTCGGCGGTGGCGCAATCAAGAATCCGGGCCGCTATCTGGTGCTGATACCGCCAATCAACGGCGCGACCGCGTTTACGGGAACGCCGTACTTCACGGCCAGTCCGGGCGATCCGTACACGGCATGGGATGCATCCGTGACGCTCGACTACATGCCGAGCCAGTTCGTGACCTTCCGGCTCGAGGGAAACCACCGGTCCGCCAACGTGCCGTACTTTTCCGGCGAGGGAGGCGTGACTCCTCCCGGCGGGAACGTGGCTCCGTTGGGTTCCCTGGTGCCGGACTGGACACCGGACCTGCGCAAAGCGGAGAACCGGGTCACCGCGGCGCTGCTCGTCAAGTTCTGATTGCAGGCTGACCGATGCGCCGCGCAATGCCCGTCCGCAGGAAACGGGTCTCGACACCTGGTACGGCTGGATGGGGGCAACAAGACGGGAACCTGGTGACGGAGGCGGCGATGCTCGATGTTCTGTTTGTCGTTCTCACGATCGTCTTCTTCGCGCTCGGCGCGGCATACATCGTCGCCTGCGATCGACTGCAGTGACGGTTGCTGGTAGCTGGTGGCTAGTAGCTAGCAGCCTGACGGCCCGTCGTCCTAGCAACCAGCAACAAGCCACCAGCAACGAGGGTTTCATGACACTCGACTATGGGATTGGCCTTCTCGTCACGGCCTTTCTACTCGTGTACCTGACCTACGCGCTGCTCAGGCCGGAGAGATTCTGATGACACTCAACGGCTGGTTGCAGATTCTGTTGTTCCTTGCTGTCATCCTCGCGGTGACGGCGCCGCTGGGCCGGTTCATGACGCGGGTGTTCAACCGCGAGCGCACGTGGCTGGATCCGATCCTTCGTCCAGTCGAGCGATTGATCTATCGGCTGACCGGCGTCGACGAGGCGCGCGAGATGCGGTGGACCGAGTACGCCATGGCGATGCTGCTGTTCAGCGTCGTCTCGATGCTGGTGCTGTACGTGCTGCAGCGCGTGCAGCAGTGGCTGCCGTGGAACCCGCAGAGGCTCGCAGCCGTCGCTCCCGATCTCGCGTTTAACACCGCTGCCTCCTTCACCACGAACACGAACTGGCAGTCGTACAGCGGCGAGTCGTCGATGAGCTATCTGACGCAGATGGCCGGGCTCGCGTACCACAACTTCGTGTCCGCCGCCACCGGCATCGCGCTCGCGTTCGCCTTCATTCGCGGTATCGCGCAGAAGGAAAAAGACTCGCTCGGCAACTTCTGGGTCGACCTCGTGCGCGGAACCCTGTGGCTGCTGCTGCCGTTCTGCCTCGTCGGTTCGCTCGTGCTCGTGTCACAGGGCGTGGTGCAGAACCTGCGGCCGTACGACAAGGTCGCAGTGCTGGATCCACAGACCGTCACGGCTCCCGGCGCGGACGGCAGCGCGCAGACACAGGTCGTGGCGGAGCAGATCATCGCCCAGGGACCGGTGGCGTCGCAGGAGATCATCAAGCAGTTCGGCACCAACGGCGGCGGCTTCTTCAATGCCAACAGCTCGCATCCGTTCGAGAACCCGACGCCGTTCACGAACTTCCTGGAGATGGTTTGCATGTTTGCCATTTCAGCCGGACTGACCTACACGCTTGGCGACATGACCGGCTCGCGCAGGCACGGCTGGGCGGTCTGGGGGGCGATGGCATTTCTCTTTCTCGCCGGGGTGACCACCGCCTACTGGGCTGAAGCGAGCGGCAATCCGATGCTGACGGCCGCCGGGGCCGACCAGTCGGTGACGGCGCTGTCGCCGGGCGGGAACATGGAAGGGAAAGAGTGCCGGTTCGGCATCGCGAATTCCGCGCTGTTCGCGACCGTCACCACTGCCGCCAGCTGCGGCGCGATCAACGGTATGCACGACTCGTTCACGCCGCTTGGCGGCATGGTGCCGCTCGTCAACATCATGCTCGGTGAAGTGATCTTCGGCGGTGTCGGCGCCGGCATGTACGGCGTTCTCGTCTACGTCATCCTGTCGGTGTTCATTGCCGGCCTGATGGTGGGACGGACGCCAGAATATCTCGGCAAGAAGGTGCAGGCGTACGACGTGCAGATGGCGATGCTCGTCATCCTGGTCTTCCCGCTGACGATTCTGGTCTTCACCGCGGTCTCGGTCGTGTCTTCCAGTTTCGGCACCTCCAGCATCTTGAATCCGGGCCCGCACGGCCTCTCGGAAATTCTCTACGCGTTTACGTCAGGCACCGGCAACAACGGCTCGGCGTTTGGCGGCCTGACCGCCAACACGAAGTGGTACAACGTGTCGCTGGCGATCGCGATGCTGGTCGGCCGCTTTCTGATGATCATCCCGATGCTCGCGATTGCCGGCAGCCTGGGCCGGAAGAAGCGGGTGCCGCCGTCATCCGGCACGTTCCCGGTGACCACCCCCCTGTTCGCAGCGCTGCTCGCCAGCGTGATCGTGATCGTCGGCGCGCTGACCTTTTTCCCGGCCCTCAGCCTCGGCCCCATCGTCGAGCACCTGCTGATGGCGAAAGGCCAGGTATTCTGATGGCCGCTCAAGCGCATACACAATCACGATCGATCTGGGATCCGGCGATCGTCAGGGCCGCCAGCGTCGATGCGATTCGCAAGCTCCATCCGCGCACGATGGCGAAGAATCCGGTGATGTTCGTCGTCGAGGTCGGCAGCGTGCTGACGACGGCGCGGCTGCTGGCCGACATGGCAACCGGCCGTCCCGGAGTCGGATTCGAGGTCCAGATCACGTTCTGGCTCTGGCTCACCGTGCTGTTCGCAAACTTTGCCGAGGCGATGGCTGAAGGCCGTGGCAAAGCGCAGGCCGACACGCTGCGCAAAGCACGGACCGAGACCGTCGCGACGCGGCTGACGTCGTCCGGAAAGCTGACCGAGACGGTGCCGGCGACCAGTCTGCGAAAGGACGACGTGGTGATCGTCAAGGCCGGCGAGTTCATTCCCTCCGATGGCGAGATCATCGAAGGGGTCGCCTCGGTGGACGAGTCGGCGATCACCGGCGAATCGGCGCCGGTGATTCGCGAGTCCGGCGGCGATCGCACGGCGGTCACTGGCGGCACGCGCGTGCTGTCGGATTGGATCAAGATCCGCATTACCGCCGATCCCGGCCATACCTTCATCGACCGGATGATCGCGCTGGTCGAAGGGGCCGAGCGCCAGAAGACGCCGAACGAGATTGCGCTGAACATCCTGCTGGCCGGGCTGACGATTATCTTTCTGCTCGCGGTCGTGACGCTGCAGCCCTTCGCGATCTATTCCGGCGCGCCGCAGTCCGTGTTCGTGCTGGTCTCGCTCCTCGTCTGCCTGATCCCGACCACGATTGGCGGCCTGTTGTCGGCGATCGGCATTGCCGGGATGGATCGGCTGGTGCAGCGCAATGTGCTGGCGATGTCGGGCCGCGCCGTCGAAGCGGCCGGCGACGTCCACACGCTGCTGCTCGACAAGACCGGCACGATCACGCTGGGCAACCGGCAGGCGAGCGAGTTCATCGCCCTGCCGAACGTCACCGAGCAGGAGATGGCCGATGCGGCGCAGCTCTCCTCGCTGGCCGACGAAACGCCCGAGGGCCGGTCGATTGTCGTGCTGGCGAAGGAGCGCTACGGGCTGCGCGGCCGCGAGCTGGCGGAGCACGGCGCAATCTTCGTCCCATTCACCGCGCAGACCCGCATGTCGGGCATCGACTTGAACGGGCGGCAGGTGCGCAAGGGAGCCGCGGACGCGATTCAGCGCTACGTCACCGACAGCGGCGGCCACATCGACCCGCAGCTCAAGGCGATTGTCGACCGCATCTCGCGCGCCGGCGGCACGCCGCTGGTCGTCGCCGAACGGACTCGTGCGCTCGGCGTCGTACACCTGAAGGACATCGTCAAGGGCGGCATCCGCGAACGGTTCACGCAGTTGCGGGCGATGGGGATCAGAACGGTGATGATCACCGGCGACAACCCGCTGACCGCGGCGTCGATCGCGAACGAGGCCGGCGTCGACGACTTCCTGGCGGAGGCGACGCCCGAGGACAAGATGGCGCTGATCAAGCGCGAGCAGCGTGAGGGAAAGCTCGTCGCCATGACCGGCGACGGCACCAACGATGCGCCGGCGCTCGCGCAGGCCGACGTCGGCGTGGCGATGAACACCGGGACGCAGGCTGCCAAAGAGGCCGGGAACATGATTGATCTCGATTCGAGCCCGACCAAGCTGCTCGACATCGTCGAGATTGGCAAGCAGCTGCTGATGACGCGCGGGGCACTGACGACATTTTCAATCGCGAACGATGTCGCAAAGTACTTCGCCATCATTCCGGCGATGTTCATGGCCGCCTTTCCGGTGCTGGCGGCGGTGAACATCATGGGGCTGAAGACGCCGGAGTCGGCAATCTTGTCAGCGGTGATCTTCAACGCGTTGATCATCGTCGCGCTCGTACCGCTGGCTCTGCGCGGCATCCAGTATCGGGCGCTGAGCGCCGAAGCGCTGTTGCGGCGGAACCTGCTGGTCTACGGCCTCGGCGGCATCATCGCGCCGTTCATCGGCATCAAGATTATTGATTTCGTCATTACGACGGTGGGGCTGGCATGAACATCACTCGCAACCTGGTCGTGGCGGCGCTCATGACGCTGGTGACGACGATGCTGCTCGGCGTCCTGTATCCGCTCGCGATTACGGGGGTCGCGCAGGTCTTGTTTCCCGATCGCGCGAACGGGCAGCTGATCGAGCGGGACGGCAAGGTCATCGGATCGCGGATCATCGGGCAGGCGTTCTCGTCGCCGGGTTATTTCCGCGGCCGCCCGTCCGCCGCGGGCAGCGGCTACGACGCGGCCAATTCGGCTGGCACCAATCTGGGGCCGACCAATAAAAAGCTGGTGGATGGCGTGACTGGTCAGATCGCGGCGGCGCAGAAGGGGAATCCCTCGGCTGCCGTGCCGATCGATCTGGTGACGACATCGGCCTCCGGACTCGATCCTCACATCTCGCCCGCCGCGGCACTGTTTCAGGCTCCACGTGTCGCGCGGGAGCGCGGCAGGTCCGAAGAAGAGGTCCGCCGCCTCGTCGACGCGGAGATTGAAGGGCGGCAGTTCGGCATCCTGGGTGAACCGGTGGTGAACGTGCTCGAGCTGAATCTGGCGCTGGATGCACAATGGCCGATGAAGAAGTAGCCGCCGGTGCATGACCGACACCCCACGCGTCGACGCTGAGACGCTCCTCGCCCGCGCTCAAGAAGAGGGGCGCACCCGGCTGCGTGTGTACATCGGCGCCGCTCCGGGCGTTGGCAAGAGCTACCAGATGCTCGAGGACGCCCACGAGCTCAAGCGGCAGGGCCTCGACGTCGTGATCGGCTTCGTCGAGGCGCACGGCCGGGCCGATACGCTCGCGAAGATCCGCGATCTCGAGCAGGTACCGCTCCGGCAGATCGAATACCGCAGCGTGGCGCTTCGCGAAATGGACCTGGATGCCATCCTCGCCAGGCGGCCGCAGATTGCCGTCATCGACGAGCTCGCGCACACCAACGCGCCGGGCTCGACCCATCAGAAACGATACGAAGACGTCCTGGCGGTGCTCGACGCCGGCATCAACGTCATCACCGCGGTCAACATCCAGCACATCGAATCGCTGAACGATGCGATCGCGTCGACCACCGGCGTCCGGGTGCGCGAGACGGTGCCGGACTGGGTGCTGAAGCGCGCCGATGAAGTCGTGAACGTCGACGTCTCGGTGGAGACGCTGCGCGACCGGCTGCGGCAAGGAAAAATCTACGACGCCGCCAAAGTGGAGCAGGCGCTCACCAACTTCTTCAAGAAGGGCAACCTGACCGCCCTGCGCGAACTGGCGCTTCGCCAGCTGGCCTCGGACCAGGCAGGTAAAGCACAACGGTACCGAGAGCGCGAGGGGCTCGAGCACGCAGTCATCCCGGAAAAGATCATGGTGGCGATGGCGTCGCGCGGCAGCGCGAAGAACCTGCTGCGCGTCGGGTCCCGCATCGCCGGCCGGCTGGCCACCGACTGGTTCGCCGTCTACGTCGAGACGCCCAGGGAAGAGCCGGGCCGCATCAAGCCCGAAGATCATGTGGCGCTCCAGGACAACATCGGGTTTGCCCGGAAGCTGGGGGCCAAGGTCGTCAAGTTGAAGGGTTCGCGCGTCGCCGACGCTTTAGTCGAGTTCGCGAAGCGCGAGGGGATCACGCACGTCATCTTCGGCCAGTCGGCGCGATCGCGCTGGGATCTGGTGATGCACGGATCGATCGTCGATCGGTTCCTGCGGGACGTCCGTGATGCGACGGTGCAGATCGTGCCGGTGCGCGGCGACCAGACACCGGACGAGGAGGCACCAGGTGGGTAGCGCCGAATGAAGCTGCGGACCAAGCTGCTGCTCGGATACGCCGGCTTCGTACTGGCGCTCGGTGTCCTCGGGGCGTGGAGCGCCCGAACGCTCAGCCAGATGAGCGCGGTGTCGGGCCGCATCATCGCCGAGAACTACGACTCGGTGGTCGCGGCCCAGGACATGAAAGAGAGCTTGGAGCGGCAGGATTCGGCGGCGCTGTTCGATCTGCTCGGCCAGCGCGACCGCGCCCGGCGCCAGGTCGCCGAGCACCGCACGCGCTTCGACGCGGCGCTCGACCAGGCCGCTCGCAACGTCACCGAGACGGGCGAGTCCGACATCATCGACGCCATCCGCTCGGGCCGTGCGGAATACTACCGTCGTTTCGACGAATTCCTGAATGCCACTGGCGATCGGAACGCAACCTATTTCCGGTCTCTTGCACTGCAGTTCGACGCCGTTCGCGCGGACAGTGATCGACTCCTTCGTATCAATCAGGAAGCGATGCGTCGAAAGGCCGACGAGGCCTCGAGCATTGCGCGCCGCTGGTTTTTCGTCACGCTGGCGCTCGCCCTCGTCCTGATGGCGGCTGGCGTCGCCATCGAGCTCAGCCTCTCCAGGGCGATCGTCGGACCAGTCGCAAAGCTGACCGAGGCGACCACGCGAGTGGCGTCGGGGGAGCTCGATACCGCCGTGCCCGTCCAGTCTGGCGACGAGATCGGCACGCTCGCCGTCGGCTTCAATCGCATGGCCGAGCGGATCCGCGAGCTGCGCCGGTCGGACCTCGGCAAGCTGCTGGTCGCGCAGCAGATCACCGAGGCGGCGATCGATTCGTTGTACGACCCGGTGATCATCGCCGACGGATCGGGCCTGGTGACACGGATCAATCCCGCGGCGGAGCGCCTGTTCGGCGCACGGGCCGACACGATCGGCAAGCCCATCGACGCGGTCGCGAGCGATCCGCGCATCTCGCAATCGGTCGCCGACGTGCTCCGGGCGCAGGCGCCCTCGGCCTCCGAGGATGCGGCAGCGGTACTGCCGTGGGCGGTCGACGGCGCGCGGCGGGCGTTTCGGATCCGGTCGACGCCGATGAAGGACGCCGAGGGCCGGCTGGTCGGCGTTGTCACGCTTCTCGAGGACATCACGCATCTCAGCGAAGTCAGCCGCTTGAAGTCCGAGTTCATCGCCGCCGCGTCGCACGAGCTCCGGACACCGCTGACCAGCGTGCAGATGGGCATCCACCTGCTGCTCGAGGGCACGGCGGGTGCGCTCGACGAGAAGCAGCAGGAGATCCTCCAGGTGTGCCGCGAGGACACCGCGCGACTCGATCGCCTGATGCAGGAGCTGCTCGATCTGTCGAAGATCGAGTCGGGTGCCGTCACGCCCCAGCTGGCTCCGGTGCGGCCGGCCACGCTCGTGGCTGACGCCGTCAGGGCCTTACGACTGCCGGTGGAGGCTCACGGCATCCGCCTGGATGTCGATGCGCCGGCCGACCTGCCCCGGGTCGAGGTTGACCGCAGCCAAGTCGAGCGCGTCATCGGCAATCTGGTCACCAACGCGATGCGCACCACGCCGGCGGGGGGCTCGATCGCCGTGACCGCCACGCGGCGGGGCGACGAGGTGGCGATTTCAGTCGCCGACAACGGCGCGGGGATTCCGCGCGACTACCTGTCGACCATCTTCGAGCCGTTCGTGCAGGTGCCGAACGCATCCGCGGGCGGCGTCGGCCTGGGGCTGACCATCGCGCGGCGGATTGTCGAGGGGCATGGCGGCCGGCTGACGGTGCAGTCCGAGCCGGGACGCGGTTCGACCTTCACGTTTACCGTGCCGGTGGCCAGCGCGAAGGAGGTCGGATGAGATGCTGATCATCGACGATGAACCCCACATCCGGCAGATGATGCGCCTGACCCTCGTCTACTCTGGGCGCACATCTGGAGTGAAGGACACGGTCCGGCCGACGGCCGCCTGGCCGTGCGAGACCTGTCGCGCGAGGACCTCGAGACGGCCCTGCCGTGGGAAGGGAGCTAGCGGCTACTTCGACAGGTGGAACGGCACGCTGGTGACGACAATATTCTTCCGGAACAACAGCGCACCTTTGATGAGCAGCGACGTCTGGTTGTGCAGCAGATGCTGCCACCAGCGCGCCGGTACGAACTCCGGCAGGATCACGGTCACATAGTCGTTGGCTTTCTCCGCCGCGGCCTGCTCGATGTACTCCAGCAGCGGCTCCATCAGCGAGCGAAATGGTGACGGCAGCACGATGAGGGCGACGCTTCCGCCCCACTCGGCCCAGTCTCTCCGCAACTGTTCGGTCTGCGCCGCGTTCACGTCGACGTAAATCGCCCGGACATCATCCGACAACGTTTCGGCATAGCGCAGGGCTTCGACCACCGCACGCTGCAAGCCCCCGATGGGGATGAGCACGGAGTTGTGAAGGCGGGTCTGCGGTTCGTAGCCCTTCAACGTCAGTTCGGCGGCGACGTGGCCATAGTGGCGATGCGTCGCCTTGAAGAGGGTCACGATCAGCGGAATCAACAGCAGGACGATCCACGCGCCTTCGAG
>Ga0068862_100005227_pt1 | contig 10895 bp, 7 predicted proteins | sample KBSSwiS52_FD_66598 | JGI IMG/M metagenome (GOLD analysis project Ga0068862, IMG submission 66598) | Switchgrass rhizosphere microbial communities from Kellogg Biological Station, Michigan, USA - KBS Switchgrass S5-2 | ecosystem: Host-associated > Plants > Roots > Rhizosphere > Soil ... | reverse complement strand
AAGTATCTGGTGAAACTGCTCGCCGGTGATCTGCGAATTGGCTTGCGCGAGGGCCTGGTTGAAGATTCTATCGCGCGAGCGTTTGAGCGGCCTCTCGACGATGTTGCTTACGCCAACATGTTGCTCGGCGATATCGGAGAAACAGCAGTGCGCGCACGCTCAGGAGATTTGCGTGATGTCAACATGCGCTTGTTTCATCCGATCAAATTCATGTTGGCCACACCCGCAGCTGATCTGACCGACATTGCGAGAACCATGCCCGACGAGTTTTTGGTTGAAGATAAGTTCGACGGAATCCGAGCCCAGGCCCACGTGAAGGACGGCCGAGTTGCGATCTATTCACGGACCATGGACGAGATCACACATCGATTTCCCGAGCTGGTTGGTCCACTCCAATCACTTCCGACGGATGTGATCATCGATGGAGAAATCGTGCCGGCAAGTGAGGATGCCATCCTGCCGTTCAGTGAATTGCAAAAGAGACTCGGCCGGAAAAATGTTGGCACACAACTGCTGATTGCGGTGCCCGTTGTACTCGTCGCCTACGATCTGCTTTATGCGTCAGGCGAAGTCTTGATCAATAAGCCACTCGCCGACCGTCGAGAGGTTCTTGAACGACTCATAGTCGCGAATGGACCGCTCCGTCTATCACTCGGCAAAAGGTTTACGGACGCAACTGAGCTGGATGACGAGTTCAATGCTGCAAGAGGTCGGGGAAATGAGGGGCTAATGATCAAAAGCCCGGCCTCAGTTTACAAACCCGGCCGTCGTGGCCGCGACTGGCTGAAGTTGAAGCGAGCGATCGCAACCCTCGACGTAGTAGTCACCGCCGTGGAGGTAGGTCATGGGAAAAGAAGGAATCTTTTGTCCGACTATACTTTTGCGGTGAGGCGCAGCGCCGAAGATGGCGAACTACTCAACATCGGCAAAGCCTATTCGGGATTAACTGATAAGGAATTAACAGAACTGACGGAGTGGTTTCGCAATCACACGTTGCAGGAGTTTGGTCACGGTCGTGTTCGGCTGGTGGAGCCATCAGTGGTCATTGAAGTTACTTTCGACCGAATTCAGCCCTCAAAGCGTCACAAAAGCGGGTTTGCAATGCGTTTTCCTCGGATTCTGCGGCTCCGACCCGACAAGCTGCCTGAAGATATCGACACCCTCGACACAGTTAAACGGTTAGTAGAAACGACTTAATGTCGCTCCTACGCTCGAACCGCGGGGCGACTCGTGGTCTATTAAACTTGTCGAAACTATTGCGTCGGCGGCCTTGTGGAGGTACGATGCACCCACGTCATCGCCTCCCAACATTGACTAACTGCGCGTAAAGAATGAGTCGAAACCCACAACCAGAGCGGGCCGCGAATGAAAAATACGGCAAGCTAGTAGGTCGTGGGTCGTACTTGTCAGAACACAGATAGGAGCGCTAACAAGGCGCTAACCAAAAGATCCTCGGGTTTTGCGATTTCTTCCGTTTCGACTTTTCCGTCGGTGGCCGAGGGGGCAGTGGCTTTATCTGTTGTGCTGGGTAAGCTGGTTGCAGGTGGCGGCGTCGGCGGTACGAAGCCCGGCGTTTGTAGATCTCCGGCGTAAACGGTAACGGTGAGAGCACACGCAAGAAATAGGGTAGCTGCTAGGTTCCTGACAAGTTTCATGGCCTTCTCCTGTTGGGTCATTTAGCCGGTAAGGTTGACTAAACCCAGTAGACAATTGGGTCAACAAGGGCATAATATCCGTCAATCGGCAGGCTTGCAAGGTTCCTTGCGTAATAACAGAACTGGAGACGCGATATGGGATTGGAAACATCTGTGGTTCATTGGTCCCCTGGGCTGGGGGATCTGGACACAATACTCAGTCGATGTGAAGCAGCCAAGGAGTTGGAGGAAGCAGGCGAATTCCAAGCCGCTCGCGAAGCTCTCGGAGATCTTTGGCGGGGACTTGGTGTTAGACCAGCCACCGATAATTCGCCGACTGAAATAAAAGCCGAGTTGTTGTTGCGCACTGGAACGTTGACCGGATGGTTGGGCAGCGCGAATCAAATCTCTGGAGCCCAGGAATCTGCAAAGGATTTGATCAGCGAAAGCGCAGCGCTTTTCGAGCAGCTGGGACTCAATGAAAAAGTTGCCGAAGCTCGCGTTGACTTGGCGATCTGTTATTGGCGTGAAGGCGGACTCGACGAAGCTCGCGTGACGTTACGTTTGGCGCTCGACACACTCGGCGATCTCGAAAGTGAGCAACGACTGCGAGCACTCCTCAACGCCGCAATCATCGAACAAGTCGCAAATCGGTACAACGAAGCGCTGCGAATTTATCGTGAAGCAGCTCCGTTGCTGGACCGCAGTAATAACAATTCGCTCAAGGGGAAGTTTCACAATTCGTATGCCATTGTGTTGAAGGGTTTGGGCCTGTCCCAGGAACGTGAAGACTATATCGATCACGCGTTGCTGGAGTTTGAGGCTGCAAGATTTCATTTTGAGCAGGCCGGTCACAAGCGATTTCGCGGCCGCGTTGAAAACAACGAAGGGTTCTTGTTTGCGAGGCTTGGTCGGTTCAAGGAAGCTCATGAGCATCTCGATCGTGCACGCGCACTGCTGGTAGCGGTTGGTGATCATGGTGGCGCTGCCGGCAACGAGGATACGCGGGCCCAGGTTTTACTCCTGGAAGGAAAAAACGAAGCTGCAGAAAAGACTGCTCGCTCCGCTGTTAGAGCTCTCGAGCATGGTGGTGAACAGTCGATGCTTGCTGAAGCTTTAACAACTCACGGTAAGGCGCTGGCGAAACTGAATCAGTATGACGCTGCGAGAAAAGCTCTTGATCGAGCGATCGAACTGGGCCAAGTTGCGGGTGATCCGGACGCCGGTGGGATTGCCGCATTAACTATCGTTGAAGAGTTGAACCAACAATTGCCTGTGGAGACATTGCACGAGTATTACTTGTCCGCAGAGTCTGGGCTGTCGAGTTCGCAAAATCGACAGATCCGTACGCGACTCGGCGATAGTGCGCGTCGTCTCGTGTCGTCTGCATGGTCCAACGGTAGCAAGACTGAAACGGAGAAAGCTAATTCTGCTCCAGTGCTGATCGGTGAATCGTATTCATTGGAAACCGAAGTTCTGCGGTACGAGGCGAACCTGATTCGACAAGCTCTGGAGACTTCAGGTGGCAGTGTGACTCGTGCTGCCAGAATGCTTGGTGTTACCCATCAAGGGTTGGCTTTCATTCTTAACGGACGTCACAAAGATCTTCTCTCGATCCGGACGCCGGTGAAGAAACGCCGCCGAAGCATTATCAGATACCACTAAGCTCAGGTGCAGGCTGCATTCTAACTGGCGCTGTCTTTTCAAAGGAGGCAGCGCCAGTCGTCTATTTGTGCTCTAACAAACGGTCTCGTATCATCCGCTTTCTGATTTTCGATACACTTTTGGCCGTCCTACAACTACCTATGAGAATACTGATTACCCCCCTGGCAATTTGTCTGTTGGTTTCAGCTACCTTCGCGCAGAGAACCCGGCAACGACCGCCTGTGAAGCGTCCGGCGGCTACGCAATCGTCAACCACACCCGCTACACCGGCCGCTGGAGTTCCCGCTTCGACGTCAAAATCGGCGCAGTCCCTGCCGCCGCTGACACCTGTTTCGATTGTCGTGATTAACGGTCGCACCATCACGAGCGCTGAATTTGAACCGGCGGTCCGTGAGGCGGTTGAATCCGTAGATCGAGAGATCGCTGAAACGAAGCACGAGCTTCTTGATCTTCAAATCAACACACTCTTGCTGCAAGCGGAAGCACGCAAGCGGGGAATAACAACTGAGCGACTGTATGCGCTGGAAGTGTCAAGCAAGCTAGCGCAGCCAACTCCTGCTGAAGTCAAGAAGTTCATTGAGGAACATCCGCAGGAGTTTTCAGGCCTGGACAGCGCGGTTGTCAGTTCTCAAGTAGCCACCTATCTGCTGAATGAACGAGAAGAAAAGATATCGCTACAGTTCATCGAGCGACTAAAAAAAATGCATGCCGTCGTCCCGGGAGTAGATATCAACACGCCGGGTTTAAAGGATGATGCTGTGGTGGCGAGCGTGGCTGGTCAAACAGTTAAGGCAGGAGCTATCAATGAGCGACTTAAGCCCATCGCCTATCGTGTACGGATGACCGCGTACGAGAAAGCAAAGACCAGAGCTGACGGTTTGATTAACGATGCGTTGCTTGTGGATGAAGCCAACAAACGCGGGATTGGACCAGAGCAGATCGTCCGCGCCGAGATTACTGACAAAGCGAAGCCGCCAACTGAAACAGAGATTCGGAAGTTCTACGACGACAACAAAGCGCGCATCAACGGCGATTTCGAACAAGTGCGCAATCAGATTGGAACGTATCTTCAGGATCAAGACAGACAACGTTTGGAGAAGGACCTGGCTGCGAGGCTACAAAAAGGCGCAAACATTCGCTGGCTTCTAACTGAACCATCTCAGCCAGTGCAGGCTGTGAGCACGGATGACGATCCGAGTCGCGGAGATGTGAATGCCGCCGTAACAGTTGTTGAGTTTACTGATTTTCAATGCCCGTCATGTGCGCTTATGCACCCGGTGCTGGAAGAGGTGCTCAAGCCGTACGGCAACAGCGTCAGATTGGTAGTTCGTGATTTCCCTCTCTCAATGCATGAGAATGCTTTAAAGGCTGCGCAAGCTGCGAATGCGGCGAACGCGCAGGGGAAATTCTTCGAATACATCGCGTTGCTTTACAAACGACAAAAAGCACTCGACACGCCATCGCTGAAAAAATACGCGAGCGAATTAGGCTTGAACCGGCAAAAATTTGACGCCGAGCTCGACAGCGGTACCTACGCGGGCGAGATTAAGCGCGACATTACTGACGGAGAAATCTACGGCGTAGGAAGCACGCCGACAATTTTCGTTAACGGCGTGATGCTTCGCGTATTGAGCGCTGAGGGATTGAAGCAGGCAATAGATCGTGCAGCGGCGGCCCGACGAGCGGGCGCGCCGCCGCAGTAAAGATGATCACTGTGGGGTTTTCTTCTTATCGAAGAGATTGCAAGCGTTGTATGCGCCAGTTGGGTCGACTGCGCTGTTTCCTTCCTCAATGTTCCGAATGATGCCTTCTTTATCAATCACGAAGGTGGCACGATTTCCAAAGCCTGACTCTTCGTTAAAGACACCATAAGCCTTCACGACCGAGCGTTTGGAGAAATCGCTGAGTATCGGAAAGGTGACTCCGAGTTGCTTGGCGAATTCGCGATTGGAGGGAATACTATCCACACTCAAGCCAAAAACCTGAGTTTCGGTTGCTTCGAATTTGGCGAGATCAGCCTGATACGCCTTTAGTTCCTTCGTTCAACCACCAGTAAATGCGAGCACATAGATCGCTAGTACGACATTCTTCTTGCCTTTGAAGTCGCTCAGCTTGTAGGTGTTTCCATCCGTCGCTCGCAAGGTGAAATCAGGAGCGGGGTCACCAACCTTCAAATGAGTTTTAGGCGCCTGCGGCCGTGCTGCCTGAGGTGCTGCGGCAGGAGCAGGTTGCTGCGCCTGGATGGCAATCACACTCGCGACCAACGCCAGTGCGATTTGCCAGAATCGTCTGACCATAAGGACCTCCTAACGTTGATAATTGTTTGGGCCAACTGAGTGAGCCTCGTAATCAATGAAGCTCGCGTGACCGTTCCGTAAGACTTCCGTCGCTAACCTGACAAATACTGAACTTACAACTCGGAACGGAGAGCATACTCGGCACCGCGATTGCTTGGCAACTTTTCGCGTGAATAGGGATAAAAACTGATGGGCGTTTCCTTAAAACCAGAACGGCTGAAGCGTTACAAAGATGCCGCGATGCTTCTGATGAAGTACGGCCGATCGGACCTCGTTAAAGAGGCCGGACTTGAGGGTGTCGATTTAGAGGAGCTGACGGATGCGAGTGCGCCCGACGCCGAAGAGCTTGCTAAAGATCTCGAGAACTTAGGGCCGACGTACATAAAGCTAGGCCAACTTCTTTCGACGCGCGCGGATCTGTTGCCGCAACCATATCTCGACGCGCTGAGTCGACTACAGGATCAAATCGAGCCGTTTTCGTACGAGGAAGTAGAGCGAATTGTCTCAGGCGAGCTCGGCATTCGACTGTCGAAAGCGTTCGCTGATTTTGCACCTACACCAATTGCAGCTGCTTCATTGGCGCAGGTTCATGAGGCTTACATGCGCGACGGACGCGCCGTCGTCGTAAAAGTTCAACGACCAAACATCCGGGAACAAATCGTCGAAGATCTTGAAGCACTCACAGAAATGGCGCAGTTCATCGACGCCCATACGGAATTAGGGAAGCGATACGAGTTTGGAAACATGCTCATAGAGCTCCGCAAGAGTTTGCTTCACGAGCTGGATTTCACGCTTGAAGCGAACAACATGGTTGCGATCGGTGAGATTGTCGCGGAGTTTGAAAACATCATCGTCCCCGAGCCAATCACCGACTATTGCACCAGTCGTGTTATCACGATGGAACGGATCCACGGAAAGAAGATCACTTCGCTCAATCCATTGCGATTGCTCGAGATTGATGGCCCAGTTCTCGCTGATGAATTGTTTCGAGCCTACCTGAAACAGATGCTCGTTGACGGTCTCTTTCACGCTGATCCTCATCCCGGCAATGTTTTTCTCACCGACGACGACCGCATCGCGCTGCTTGACCTCGGGATGATCGGGCGCGTTACGAAAAGCTTTCAGGATAATTTGCTTCGGCTTCTGCTTGCAGTCAGTGAGGGACGCGGTGAAGACGCCACAGAAACCGCGATCAAGATGGGTGAACCGAAGGAGAGGTTTGATCGAGTCAACTACAAGCGGCGCGTGGTTGACCTCGTTGCCGAGAATCGAGATGCTAGTCTATCGCGACTGAATGCGGGCCAGGTGGTTCTGGAGATAACGAAGATCTCTGCTGATTGCTGGATCCGGATGCCACCCGAGTTTACGATGGTTGCGAAAGCGTTGCTAAACCTGGACCGTATTGTCTTCACGCTTGATCCCACGTTCGATCCCAATGCGGTGATTCGCGAGCGCGCAACTGAGATTCTTCAACGCAATATCATCAAGAGTATGTCACCGGGCAATCTGCTGACTGGGGTTGTGGAAGTTAAAGAGTTTGCAGAAAAACTCCCGATACGCGTGAATCGGATTCTCGACGCAATCGGAAATAACGAACTGAAGATCAAGGTCGATGCGATCGATGAAAAGGTCGTGCTGGATGGACTTCAGAAGGTAGCCAATCGGATTACGATGGGACTGGTTGTCGCCGCCCTGATCGTCGGCGCGGCAATGCTGATGCGAGTTGAGACGAATTTCAAAATCCTGGGCTATCCGGGACTGGCAATGATTTTCTTCCTGCTGGCCGCGGCCGCCGGACTCATCCTGCTATTCAATATCCTGTTCTACGACGAAAAGCCTAAGCCGAAGAAGGACTAGGAGCAGGAGCAACGGACAGGAGTAGGAAATAAAGAGCAGGAACTACGCTTCTGCTCCTGCGCCGTGCTCCTGCCCCGTGCTCCCGTCGCTGCTCATCGTTGTTTAAAACCTCAAGAATTTCTCAACCCCGCCGCAATAAAGTCCGCCTTGAGGAGTTCAAAGGAACACCGCGTCCAAGTCGAGCCCTCTGTCGATCTCAGACCAGATCACAGCGCAAAGAGACGTCCTCGCCCATAAACACAGGAAATATCCCGATGCTTATGCTCATGGTTGAATCTGCTGACGAGCCGGTCAACGGCAAAATCGAGCTAATACTCGAAAAAATAACCATACCTTCTCCACCCGTCAGCATTTGCCGGCCGCGGCTCCTGGACGCTCTTTGGCAGAGCTTCAAATTAGGCACTTCAACGGTTATCAGCGGCCGAGCAGGCACCGGAAAGACAACTCTGGCTCTGCAATTCGCAGAACTGTGCGGTCGGTACATCGCCTGGTACAAAGTCGACGCACCCGAAAGTGAACTTCGAATCTTTCTTCATTATTTGATCGCGAGCATCAGGGGGCACCGGGCCAGGTTTGGGACTGGCCCATTGCGCTCGGTCTTGAACACCGCTCGCGGAAACGGAGCGTCGAACGGCGAAGTGATACTGCTGGCCGAAGCGTTTGTTCATGAACTCGAGCGTAGTCCGGGTCCACCGCTTATGATTGTTATCGAAGACCTCCATCTGGTTTGCGACGCGGAATGGCTGGTGCCGTTCTTTAAACGCGTACTTCCGTTATTACCGGCGGACGTTCACATGCTGATAACCAGCCGGACGATGCCGCCGGCTCCGCTCTGGCGAATGCGATCGAAGCAAACGTTGTCAGTGATTGACGACGATATGTTGGGATTCACAAGAAATGAGGCTAGCGAGCTATTCGCAAGTTACAACTTGACCCGCGAACAGGCGGCCATCGCGTTTGATCATTCGCACGGTCGGGCCGCTGCACTGGCGAGTTTGGCTGCAACTCTTCATTACACCGAGACTCATGATCACGGAATTGCGTTTCCGGACACCGTGAGGGTTACCTAACAAATGTCGATGGGTGATCTACAGCAACAGATTGAATCTGAGTCTGCCGTCATTCCGGGCTTCGGCAAAAGTGGTATCAAGCCATTTCGCTGTGTTAATCTGCGACCCCCCGAACGCAGAGCCCAGAGGCAGAGGCTGATGCCGAGGACCCGACCGGGTAAACAGACGAAAATCTCGCAGCTCGATGTCACTAAAGAATCAGCTGGAGCCCAGCCACCATTCTACTTACGGACGAAACTCCTTCCACCAAGGCCGGTTCCTGAGTTGTTGTCGCGTCCTCGGCTCGCAGAACGATTGACTGCGAATCTCGAAAATCCGTTGTCGATCGTTACAGCAAATGCAGGCTCGGGAAAGACGACTTTCGTCTCTGACTTCCTTCGCACGCATAAACGTCAATTCGTTTGGTACCAGTTAGATCACACCGACGCCGATCCGTCGGTTTTCCTTGGTTACCTGACTTTTGGAATTCAACAGGTGGTACCGGGATTCGGCAGGGCTATGTTCGCCTACTTACAGGAAGCAGCAGGGGAGCTAGCCCAGAATCCTGAACGCGCCGCCGACGTCCTGATCAATGAAGTTCTGGAGTTAGTTGAACAGAAGCTGATCGTTGTTTTAGACGATTATCATCACCTCGGAGCCGAAACTCCCGTACACGGTATGCTGGACAGACTGCTTGCATATCTGCCAGACGTGCTGCACATCGTGATTGTCTCCCGTGAAATGCCGCCGCTCGCCCTGGCTCGGCTCCGAACGCAGTCTCCAACGTCCCTCATTGAAAGGTCGGACCTGTTATTCACTGACGAAGAAACTCGCCATCTCTTTCGTCAGGTATTCGATTTAGAACTCACCCCACAGCAATTGGCCGAGTATCGTGAACGCACACATGGCTGGATCACCGCGCTTCAATTAGTCAGACAAGTCGCCCAAAAGACGATAACTAACCGCGGTGGCCTTACGGGTCCAGCCGACCTCATTGAAGTCCTTAGGCAATCTGAAAGGGACATATTCGATTATTTCGCAGAGGAGGTATTTGCCGATGAATCTGAACAGGTAACGAGTCTGTTATTGAGGATCGCATTACTCGATCGGATAGAGCTCGATACATGCGCAGCACTCTTCAAAGGTATGAACTGCTCTCGCATACTACCGAGCCTCGTAAAGCGAAATCTTTTTCTGACGGTCGCGAGCGATGGCCAGGGCGAGGAGTATCGACTACATCCGTTGTTCCAGAGTTTTCTACGACGACGTCTGCGGAGCGAAATTGGCCGTGCAGGCGTCTCTGCCGAACATCACCGTTACGCCAGCCATTTTCTTGGTCGCGGGCTCTGGGAACAGAGCGTCAGGCATCTGCTTGCCGCTGAAGATTACGTGCAGGCAGCTGAGGTGGTAGCTGATAAGGGCGGCGAGTGGATCTCATCGGGCGCGCTTAGCTCGCTCGCCTCGATGGCCGATTCACTTCCGGCGTCAGTAATCGAGCAGCATCCACGAGTGCTTGCGCATCGCGCGGAAGTGGCGCGGTTGCGAGGGGAATATGAATCTGCGCAAACAATGTTCAGACGCGCAGCGGTGCTGCTTCAGCAGTGCAATGATCGCGAAGGAGAAGCGGAAGCACTGCATTCTCTGGCCACACTCGCTCGACGTGATGGCGATTACACGCTGGCTTTTAGTTATCTGGATCGGGCGTTGAAGCTGGTGGACGAACGTTCGGCGGTGCGCGTGAAATGCGCAAACACGCGTGGTCTTTGTCTCGTTGCGTTGGGTGAGTGGACGGCCGCAGAGCTCGAGTTTCGCAGCGCCTTACAACTGGCCCAGGACAGCAATGATGGTCGGTACATGAGGTTGATAAGTCACAACCTTGGCTTACCAGCAATGATGCGCGGTGATTTTGGTGAAGCACTTCGCTGGCTTCGTCGGATGTTGCGCGAGGGAAACCAGGCTCCGCTCCCACAGGAAGCCACGGCCCATCTAAACATGGCCCACTGCTACCTGTATCTCGGTGATTTGTCAGCCTCTGAAAAGAGTCTGGACGAGGCGATTGAACGTTGTCAGCTTTTCAACCTGGTAGCAGCCAGGGGTGACGCGTTTGAGACTTACGGAAATCTGTTTAGGGAACGCGGCGAGATCGATAAGGCAAACGAATACTACCAGCGAGCCGCGCGCGCGTATGACGAGGCTGGAGTAAACCTGGCGCGAACAGAACTGCTTGAAGAACAAGCGTTGTTGAGTCTGTTGGTCGGGGATCTCACTGCTGCTCGAAATCAGATTGAACGTCTGATCCTGGCACGGCCGCCCGAGAAAAATGAGCTTGGTTACAACACTGCTTCATTAGCAAAAGCGCGCATCATGATCGCTCAGGGCGAAGAAAGCGCCGC
>Ga0068862_100005224_pt1 | contig 10906 bp, 15 predicted proteins | sample KBSSwiS52_FD_66598 | JGI IMG/M metagenome (GOLD analysis project Ga0068862, IMG submission 66598) | Switchgrass rhizosphere microbial communities from Kellogg Biological Station, Michigan, USA - KBS Switchgrass S5-2 | ecosystem: Host-associated > Plants > Roots > Rhizosphere > Soil ... | reverse complement strand
GAGTTCCTGCAAGCGCACGATCTGCTCCGTGGACGGCGTGTAGTCCGCACCCAGCTCGGGAAGGATGCGCGCCCGCAGCTCAGCGGGGTCGCGTTCGATGTCATCCCACCCGGTGAAGCCGAAGAACGAATACGAGCCGGTGAGGATCAACGCCCGGGTTCGCTCCGGTCGTGTTGCCGCGAAGACCATGGCTGCCGGGCCGCCTTCGCTCACACCGAAGAGGGCCGCCCTTCCGAAGCCGACGGCGTCCATGACGGCCTCGATCTCGGCCGCGCGATCATCGAGCGTGCGAACTTGCGGGACCGGGTCCGACAGACCCACCCCGGCCTTATCGAATAGGAGCACCCGACAGAACGTGGAGAGCTGCTCCATGAAGGCCTGAAATTCGGGCAGGGTCCAAAACAGCTCGACGTGGCTGACGAAGGACCCGGCGAAGACGAGCTCGACCGGCCCGTCGCCAAACACCTGATACGCCAGGCTGAGATCGCCGCACGATGCGTACGACGTTTCCGCCACGCCCTTAAGCGTATCGATGCCTGGCGCGACGACTTCGGACTTTGCGCAGTTGTCGCCGCCACTGCAGATATTGCTCCAAAGTTTGGGCGCGGGTCTTGAAACGACGTGGGATTTAGGCGGCGACCTCCCATGGGGGTCGATGCAGCCAACGCATACGCGCCGATGCGAGACCGCACTTGTTGATGGCCTTATGCATCGGCCAGAAAATGCACTCTGACCTGCATGTTGTGTGGAGCTGCCGGGAATCGAATCCAGCGCATATATCGGCTTGACCTGCGAAGTTACCGAGGCTGACGACGCGAAAGCACGCGAAACGACGCCAAATTTCCTGAGGAAACGCCCGGCGTGCTGATGCCATCAACATGGAACCCTCGAAATCGAGGCCGGTGCCTGTCGTAACTGGCACATCAATACCGAACAGTCCGACACTGGCACATCGAGTGGCACCCCGAGCCCTGTCCCCATGGCGGCCGCCCAATTCTCCGAGTTCGCCGCCTCCATTTACTAAGCAGATCTAATGTTTCGTATAGGCTCGACACAAACTTGTTTCGCCGAGCGAAAGGACTCCGATGGCTAGAAGCGACGATGACACCTGGGACATCAACGAGAGCGTCGGCGCGACCGCCTTGGGGGTCGCCGGAGGGCGGGCGGCCGAGACAAACAGCGCCGATCCGCTGATCAATGATCCATTCGCGCAATTGTTCCTCGATGCGGCCGGCGACGGCATCTGGCGGATGTATCAGGACGGCGAATTGCCGTCCGAAATGGTCGATCTCGATCCGCAATTCGCAGACCGCATGCAGGCAATGCTGGGCTACACGGCATGCCGGACGAAGTTCTTCGACGAATACTTTCTCGTCTCGGCCGACGACGGGATCCGGCAGTCCGTGATCCTCGCCGCCGGCCTGGACGCACGCGCGTGGCGACTCGCCTGGCCTGCTGGCTGCGTGGTCTACGAGGTCGACCAGCCCAAAGTGCTGGCGTTCAAAACCGCCACTTTGGAATCACATCAGGCCACCCCGATCGCGTCCCACATCAGTGTCGGCATTGATTTGCGCCAGGACTGGCCAACAGCGTTGGTGGAGTGTGGGTTTGACCCGTCGGCCCCGACGGCGTGGTCGGCGGAGGGACTGTTGCCCTATTTGACAGCAGAGGCACAGGACCTGCTTTTCGACCGTGTTCAGTCGCTCAGCGCCGCCGGGAGCCGGGTCGCCGTGGAGGCCTTCACAAACGAATTCTTCAGCCAAGACAGCTTCGCGCGCCGGGAAGAGCAGATGGATCGGTATCGGGAGGTGGCGGTCAAGCTGGGCGGCAAGGACATCGGCGAGTCCGGCGACCTGCTGTACGAGGGAGAGCGGACGGAGGTCGCCGACTGGCTACGCGCCTATGGCTGGGCTATCACCACCGAGACGAACGCACACGACTTGATGGCCGCCAGCAACCGGGCCGTCCCACCCGGCCTCGATAACGCAGTCCCGGAAAGTGTGTTCGTCGAAGGGCGGCTTGGCTGACCATCCCGTCAGTCCGGTGCCTACGCAACAGCAGTGCGTGAGTGAGATGTCCACCGGTGCAGGCGGTACTGCCAACGAAAGAGGGACACCCGCATTGGGGTGCCCCTTGGTGTGGGTGTGTGGTTACCGCTGCGGGACGTTGGCATGCGGCTGGATGTCAACGACCCACGCGTGGTGGCCGAAGTCGGTCGGGATGTTGATCGCCGAGGCCACGATGACCGGCGTTTTGACGGCCGTGGCGGCTTGGGCGGGGGCGGCGAGGCCGAGGATGGCGGCTGTGAGCCCGCTGGCGACGACGGCGGCAAATCCGAACTTGTTCATTGTGGTGCCTTCTTCTTTTTATCTTCTGTTGTGTTTGAGCCTTTGGCGCGAACTCGCGGTTCGGAGGCTGTGTCGGCCAGTGGCGATGGCTTGCCGGTCTAACTACTTAAACGCTGAGGTCAGAGCATTTATTCCGGTGGCAATATCTGATCGCTATTTGGCAGAAACCAGCCAACGGTAGCGCCGCTCTGCACCCAAGGACCCTGCGACAGGCAGGCGGCTAAGCGTCCTCGAGCGCTTCGCCGAGCTCCTGGGCCACCCGACGAACTCAACCTGGGAATTCGCAGTGGAGTCAATATCTCCCGGCGGCAGAGGAGGACCGAATTCCGTTTGGCCCGGGGTGAATTGACCGCCGAGCACGACTAACACGCCGGCAAGGCGCGACTCGCCCTGGTTCCGGCGCGCTTTGTGCGATCGCAGTTCTCGAACGACCCCGGATCTTGCCGCGCCAAGCGAAGGCAATCGCTGGTCGTCTCGCCGACGACGAAACCCACGACCGGGTGCGAGGTTTGGCTCGACCGATGCGGGGTATTTCGCTGCTTGCGAGTTGCAGTCGCCCAGCGAGTCGGGCTGACTCTGCTCTACGACTAGAGCTAGCTGGTCGGCAGGCGTTCCCATCGCCATCCGGGCGCTCTGAACAATTCCGCACCGAACACCTATCGAACGCTTTGCGGCGTGTCGATTGATGTCAACAGGAGGCTTAAATGTCTGAGCACGAAAAGGCCGAACAGGCACGGAAGGGCTTGATCGACTCGATCAAGGGAAAGGCGAAGGAAATCATCGGCGCGGTGACCGGCAACGACTCGCTGACCGCCGAGGGACAGCTCGAGCAGACCCAGGCCCAGCAGCGCAAGGAGGCGAACAGCGTCGAAGCCGTTGCCGATGCCGAGGCGGCGCAGGCCCGTGCCGAGAGAACGGGTGCCCGGGTCGACGGCGCCCAAGAGCGGATTGCGGTGAACGCCGAGACAGCAGCCGTGCAGAACTCGGTGCGAGAGCAGCAGTCCGCTCAGAAGCGCGCGGCTGAGCAGGCTGCCGGACTGGGCGCTGCCCGAGCGGAGACGCGGGCCGAGCTCGACGCGCAGCGCGAGGCACAGCGGGCGAAAGCCGAGGAGCGCGAGGAGATCAGCGCCGCAACCGAGCAAGCCGTCGATGCCGCGGCAGAACATCAGAGCTCGGTGCGGGCGGCTAGCGCGGCCCAGGCAGAGGCCGACCGCATCAGGCGGCAGGCCGACAAATTGTCCGACGAAGCCGACCTGCCCTGAGCGCCGGCCAGAGAGATAGGAGTCTTGATGAAGGTCGCCGAAGTCCCGTTTGTGGTATTGCGTTTTCAGTATCAGATCGCCCGGTTGCCGCTTCAGCTGATCGAAGATCAGGTGGCGGCTCGGCTGCGTTCAGAAGGGCCGGCACGGCTGTTATATGAACGTTCCTTTGGAGCGCTCGACGCGACCGTCGGCAAGCTCCTGGGTGATCCGCAGCTCGAGAAGCGTGGCGCAGCGCTTGTCGAGCGCAGTAACGCGCTCAGCAAGGCCGCCAAGATTGACGCAACCGCCACCCTGAACCGACAGCAGGCCGACGCCAAACTGGCGGCCACGCACGATCAAGTGGTGACGGATATCAATGAGGCGCGCGACGCGGCAGAGCAACAAGCGGTCGAAGCGCGCACCAAAGCCGAGCAGCGCAAACGCGCGGCTGACGAGACGGCTGAAAAGCGCACCGTTGCCGCCAAGAAGCAGGCCGACGAAGCGGCGGCTCAACGCAACAAAGCAGCGCAGGCAGCCAAGCGCCAGCAAGAGGCGAAATCGGAGCGGCCGAGCAGCGGGCCACCAAAGCCGCCGAGTCCAAGCTCGACGACGCCCAAGCGAAACGCAGCGAGGCTGCAAGCAGGCGCGCGCAGGCCGACCGGGTCGAGGAGCTGGCCAACATCGAGAAGCAGAAGCGGCGTTCCGATCGCGTCAACAACAGCTGACGACTGGGGGTGACGGCCCATGGAGCACGGAAAAGGCTTGCACAGCAGCACGTCTGTGTGGGCGTTTTCCGCCAGCGCCTCATGCCCGGTTGTTGGTCCGCAGTGGCACGCACAGGGTCGACCGCCGGGCTTATCGTAAGTGCAAGACCGATGATCGCTCTTCCGCCAGCGGCGAGCATCGCGGCGGAGTCAACCTCACCGCCTCGACCAGCCGCTGGGTTTCGGTACGGACGTCGAGGCTCACGGGCGATCAACCCTGATCTTCAAAGGCGACCAGCCAGCCCTGCATCGGCCACCGGCGCCACAGCTCGTAAAAGATAGCAGCGTTGCACACGATGTCGTCGAGATGCTGGAAGGCGAGTAAGCGTGAGACATGCATCTGCGAACAGCCGATGCGGTTCGCGATTTCGGTCTGTGTCATGTTGTCGAAGAACCGAAGCGCCTAGATGGTTTGTTCACGCTCGGGCAGCGGGGCGATCAGGGGCTGCACCGTGTGAATATCGAGCACCTTATCGAGGTTGTCGTCGAGCGCGCCGAAAGTCTCAGCGAGGGTTTGGTGTTCGTCGTTTCGACCGAACTGCATGTCGGTTGACAGTGTCGTGTAGTTACTGCTGGCGATTGTCGCATCGACCACCGACTCACGGTCGATACCGAGATGATTGTCAATCTCGGTGGCCGTGGAGCGCGACCGATGCGTTGTGATAGCTCTGCGCGAGCCCGACTCAACTGGTTTTGACGGTCTTTCAAGCGGCGCGGCACCTTGACCGCCCAGCCGAAATCCCGAAAGTGCCGGCGTACCTCGCCCATGATCGTGGGCACGGCGAACGCGACAAAGTCCGAGCCGCTACCGACGTCGAAACGGTCGACCGCGAACTAAACCGACTCGCGCGGCCTGTACGAGATCGTCAAGCGATTCGCCGCGGTTCCGGAACCGGCGTGCGATGTGATCAGCCAGCGGCAGAGTCCGTTCAATGATTACCTCGTTGACGACGAAAGGCCACCGACCCCTCGTCGAGACTTCGAAGGCGACGGAACATCTCGGCCACTTCGGCATACTCAGAACGCGACGTAGCCACCACGAAAACCCTACCGTTCCGCTGTTATGGAATCACGCGGCTTGGACTGAACCCGTGCTCGTCTGTACCCCACCGATGGCAACCCAAACGTCAGAGGGCCTGGGGGCTAGCTGTCGCCCCGGCTGCAGCCGACCAGCATGCGGTCGCCGACCCCATCTGCCAGCGATTCAGGCGCACACCCGCACCTTTGCGGTGAGAAGCAACTGGTCGGATCCTGACTGGTGCGGCCGGTTCTCGTCGTAGCGCATGCCACGGATATCTTTCTGCAGTTGATCTGCCATTGCGCGTAGCTTGACGTTTGTATCCTGGGAGCGGCACTTCAACGGTTCAACGGCTGCGTCGGCATCGACGCAGTGGACGAAACACGAACACGTTCATCTGTTCAATGACTGCGCGGTTCTCGGCGACTGCGGCGCTGAGCGCCGCTTGCTGGGCTGGACTCGAGGGCGTCATGTCGATGTCCTGCTCGCCGGTGACGGTGTGTGCCGCGACTACGCCCACCCAGTTGTCACATTGCTGCGGGCGGTCAACGTACCGGAACGCCTAGTAGCGGTCTACGCGCCTGTCGCCGATGGACTTCCACGCAGTGGCCGAGGCGTTCGTCGACGCGGCTTGGAGGGTGGTCGATGCGACGTGCGTGGCGCCACGGCAGACGCTAGTACGGATCGCCACGGGACGCGACGCCGCCGACACCACCTTCCTGGACAACCACAAAAGTGCCATCGCCTTGAACAACATGACTGTCACCGCCACTTCCGATGGCGACCTGCCCAAAGACTCAGTGGACCAACTAGTTTCGATCCAGTAGCGAGGTTAGGCAGTCCGTTCGGCGTCCTTATACCGGTACAAAGTGGCACTGCTTACGCCAGGTACTTCGCGATGTCCTTGACGACGCGGATGCGCATCAGCCGCAATACGCTTCGCCGTGGCGTGGAGTCACGATTGGTGCCTGTCTTTCTCGCCACGGTCATCGAAGGTGACGTCGATGCGCTGGAATCCTTTAGCGCGTTGAGCTTTGGCCTGCCCGGTATAGGTCTTGCGGTCAGCGCGGGTCAATTCGACATTGTCGGTGAAGGGAGTCAGCAGGGCACGCGGGTGGAGGCGATCGGCGGCCACCACGTTGGCTTGGGCGCACAGCAGCAATGTCGTGGCGATCAGATACAGGAAGGCCAACAAACCGAGCACCAGAGCAAACACACTATTGGTCGCACTCGACGACTTGACCACCTGCGATACGTAGATCGCGCCGAACCACTGCAGCAGCTGCCAGATGATCGCTGCCGCCAGTGCACCGGGAGCCACCTGACGGTAAGTGAGGTCCCGGGCCGTAGCGACCCGGAATGCGACCAGACATACGCCCGCATTGATCAGCACCGACAGCGCCACGATGCCCGCTTTGCCGACTATCCCGAACGATTCCGACGCGCGACCGATCGCCGCTAGGACGGTGGTGACGATGAGCGCGGAGCCGAGGATGAGGAGCAACAGAAAGCTTCGGATACGCGCCCGGATGGGGTCCGGCCGGTCGTTGCGCGGCACAGCCCACAACGTATCCATGGCGTTCTGTACCGCCTGGCCAACGCCGAGACCTCCATACAGCGCCCCTACGATGCCGACGACGACCCCGAACGCCCCACCGCTCAGACCTTGGGGCTGACCGAGTTGGTCACCGATGACGGGGAATTGGGCGACCGCCGACTGCACAATCTGCTCCTGCATCTCGGGGTGGCCCACCAGAACCACTCCTAATACGGTGGTCAACAGCAGCAAGGCGGGGAATAGCGACACGAATGCGTAATAAGTGATCAGCGCGGCAAGGTAGCTCCCTTGATCATCTACGTACTTGTAGATAACCGCGATGAGGAAACCGGCGCTGCGGCTTCGCCGCTGTAAGCTATCCAGCCAACTGACCATAAGGGGACTCCGCTGCCAGATGCGGAAAAGCCCGCACGCTGCAGAGATACCCAGACTGTCCAGGCGCAAATCAATACAGGCGTTGGGTGCAGCCGCGTTCTCACGGTCAGTGAAAGCGTGCCCGGCCGCATCAAGATGTCAGCCGAACGGTTGGCGATGATGTCGGCCGACATCCGCAGTCAGCTACTGGCGCTGCAACGCGGTGCCCCGGATGGTGCAAGCTTTCAAATCAGTGTCGGCTACTTGATATATCATCCCGATAGTGAGTGCGAGGTAGGCGAAATCGACTCCGCTCGAACCTTTTAGGTAATACAGGCGCGCGTAACGCAACGTGGAGACAGTGTGTACGATGAGCCACGCCGCGCCGACGCTGCCGATTCCGACCGCAGCGGCAACTTCAGCCTCACCGGCCGCCTTTGATGCTGCTGACAAGAGGTACCCAACGGCCACCAGACTGGCCACGCCCGCCGAGATCACGATCGCATCGGTCGGCGCAATGCGGTGCGCTACGTACGGACACCAGCACCGGTGTGGGCCGCGCAGCAGCCCTCCTGCAGCGTGACTAGGTGAAGCGCGTACTCATCCGAATTCACGCATCTTGCAGAGCGCCGTCGCGAACTGGCTCGCAGGCCGCTGCAATCGGAATCACCAGCGCGACAGCCAAGTTCGAGGATCATCGATGCGGTCGCCTCGCCGTCGAGAGTCAAAGACGGCGCTCAGGGACCGCCTCGCCAGTGTTCGATGCGGTGATGGTCAGGAGTGAAGCCGTGCTTCACACCCCACAGGACGGCCTGGGTCCGGCTGCCAACTCCGATCTTGCGGTAATCGGTGCGGATGTAAGACTTCACCGTATTAGGGCTGAGATATGTCAGCGCCGCGACCTCGGCATTGCTTCTGCCCTGGGTGATGAGGGCCAGAATCTCCGACTCACGATCGCTGAGGCCCTCGCCTCGGCCGGGCCAATCAAGTCCTACGGCGCTGCGCCCGCGGCGGAACATCACTTATGACCGCCTGTCCGGCATGAACTGCCTCCAGTGCGGCTACCAACTCTCGCGCAGGGCAACGTCTTCGATAGGTAGCCGTGCGCTCCCTGCTGCTGGGCACTGCGGATAAGGTCCGGGTAGAAAGTTCCAGGTGTACACCACGACTCGGCGTGCACGCGGATTGGCGACCAGAACGGCGATTGCTTCGTGATCCGATTCTGGTTGGGCGAACGAGTCATACAGAACGATGTCGACGTCCTCGACAGCAGTATTCGAGTCCAGTTCGGCGACAACCACGCGGTCTCGGTACTGGTTGAACATTTGGCCACGCCCATCAGCACCACGTCGTAGCCGTCCACCAGCGCCACGGTGATCGGTTTGTTCGCACGGGAGGCCGTGCATCTCAAACTACCTACCTAAGGGTGTAACAACCCCCTCCCTAGGGGTGTTGACTGTAGTCGGCGCGAGCAACCGCTCGGCTTGTCCGACCTCCACGCACCTGGCGACGGGACTCGGAAGGGCTCACAGCCATGGTCATTCTCGGAATGATCAAAAAGGGGGTTCTACAATGGTCGATCATTCTGCCGAACCAACCATCGTCGCCGTATCCTCACACCAACAAAACGGCTTCGAGGTGCGGGAAAGCTGGAGCGACCGGCTCGTGGTGTTGTCCGTGTGTGATGTGGTCGACATGCTCAGCGCGCCACGAATGTCCGAGGCGATCTGTGACGCGCTAGGCAAGGCGCCGGCGGGGCTCATTGTTGACCTCACCGGAGTGCATTTCCTTGCCTCCGTTGGAATGAGCGTTCTGGTGGCAGCGCAGCAGGCGGCTGATGCGATGTTAGTGCGATTCGGGATCGTCGCCGAAGGGCCCGCCACCAGCAGGCCGCTCAGGCTACTCGGAATTGACGCCATCCTGGCGCTTTATCCAACACTCGACGACGCGTTGCGCGATCTTCGCTGAGGCTTCAGCCACGTTCGTCCAGGACCGCCCGATATCGATTCGGATCATGGCCGACAAACACGCCCAACCATCCACCAACGGTCGGAATGGCACCGCCGAAAAGAGGAGCTCGGGACATCAGCTGGATGCGCATCTTGACCGCTTGATGACGAACCAACTCGTACTCAATCGCCTTTATTGCCTTCCCAATTCGCTGATCACGAGAGTCGAGATCGGTCAGAACAACACCGTCGCGTACTGGTTGAACGTAAGGCCACACCCAGCCGCACCATGTCGTAGTCGTGCACACCAGCGCCACGGGGATTGCACAGTAACTGCGATGCCCAGATTACCCCTAGTGGTGTAGCGAAACAGAAAGGCCCGCAGCCATGATCGTCCTTGGAATCATCTTGCTCATTGCCGGATTCCTCCTCAAGATTTCGATTCTGTGGACCATCGGCATCCTCCTGCTCGTCATCGGCGTTGTTCTCGCGATCCTGGGTTCAGTGGGACGCCCTGTGGGCGCCCGGCGCCACTGCTTCTAATGACCAGTCCTGTGGCGAGTCGGCTACCACGGCGACCCACTCGGCTTCACTCCACCGGAGTTCTACGAGTTCGGTCACCGCGTCGATGACATCCGGCGACCTTTTGCTATGCACGAGATCAGCCGACGCGACAACTACGCCGCGGCGTCCACACATCGGGCTATGTGCTGGAAAAGACATCCGCGACTGGATCACCGATTGGAACGAAAACCCCATACCCTTCCTGGACCAATTCCACGGACGAAATCCGCGGGTGGTCGTAGCGCACCTCCGATCTGCTGTGACCCGCCCAGCTAGCCTCGATCGCTTCGGGACAGACGTATCCATCGGTATCCCCAGCCGTTCAGCGTGAGGTCTGTCAGCTTCTCGGTCGGTGCGGCGTACGGGCCGTCTACGAACAGGTCGTACGGGTTGCCGTTCATACCCGGCTGCGCGCCGATATCCACCGTGACCGTGGTGTCGGCCAGATTGTGCAGCAGCAAGATCGACCCGGCGGCCGCGTCGAATCGGTGTGCCACCACCGAGCGCGGCAGCGGGGCGTCGATGACCGAGCAGGTACCGGTCCCGATCTCCGGCGCGGTACGCAGGGTGTGTATCAGGTTCTCGAACCAGCGCAGCAGCGAATTCGGGTCTTGTTGCTGCGCGCGGACGTTGACCTTCTTTGCGCCAAACCGACCCCTCATGGCAACGGGTCGGAAGAGAGCGTCTGGCGCCGCTGGACTGAAGCCGGCATTGGGTGTGTCGTCCCACTGCATAGGCGTTCGGATCGCCTCGCGCCCGTCAAGGCTCAGGTCCTCGCCCATCCCGATCTCCTCGCCGTACCGCAGCGCCGGGGTGCCCGGCAGCGAGAACTGTAGGGCGTACGCGAGCTCGATCCGGCGGCGATCACCCCGCAGCATCGGCGCCAGCCGGCGACGAATGCCGCGGCCGTACAACCGCATTTCGGGGCGTGGCGCGAAGGCGCGGAAGACGTCACCGCGCTGTTCGTCGGTGAGTCGGCTCAGGTCGAGCTCATCGTGGTTGCGGAGGAAGCTGACCCACTGCCCACCTTCGGGCAGCCGCACTGCCGTGGTCAGAGCTTCGATGAGCGGCTCCGCGTCGCTGCGAGCCAGAGCCAGCCAGACGCGTGGG
>Ga0068862_100005221_pt1 | contig 10911 bp, 17 predicted proteins | sample KBSSwiS52_FD_66598 | JGI IMG/M metagenome (GOLD analysis project Ga0068862, IMG submission 66598) | Switchgrass rhizosphere microbial communities from Kellogg Biological Station, Michigan, USA - KBS Switchgrass S5-2 | ecosystem: Host-associated > Plants > Roots > Rhizosphere > Soil ... | reverse complement strand
CGAGGCCATCGCGCTACGCTTCACGCGGAACGCAACGACTCCCTTTTTGCCCGGGCTCGTGACGGCCGCTTGGTACGTGATCCAACGGCCTGCGGTCTGCTCGGTGGACGTGGCGCCGGCGCCTTTCTTCCAGAGCACCGGAAGCAACGCACTGGCGCGCGCCTGGACGGCTTGCGGGGGTGGGTTGTCCGGTTCCCAGCCGGCGGGGAACGCGGGCAACCCCTTGGGGGTGGGTGACGGCGAGCTCGTGCGCACCGTCGTTGCCTTCTGCTGCTGCGTCGCCTTCTGCGCGGCCGCGGCTGCGTCGTTGGCGGCTTTGATGTCCGCCGGCTTGCCCGTCTCCGCTGCGCGTTGCCGCGTCTTGCGGGCGTGCTCGTGCGCGCGCGCGACAGGGTGCTGCGGCGAGCTCGAGCTCGTGCGGGGGGGCAATGCCGGCGGGCTCGAGCTCGCGCCCGAGCGGCCGTGAAGCATCATGAGGATCAGTGCTGCGAGTGCGATTGCGCCCATGGCGGGTTAGGCCTTTCCGTTCGGTTTGGTTGGGGGTGTCGGAGCGGCTTGGCCGTTGGCCATGCCTCCGAGAAAAGTGGACGCGAGGTTTCGCAGCGGGTCGTCTTTGACCAGCTCCTCTTTGTCGCGCAATTCGTCTTCGCGCTCTTCGAGGTCTTGCCGGCGTTGGCGCTCGTACATGGCCGCGGTGCGCTCGGCAGCTTCGGCGCGTGCCGCCATGGCGTTTACGATTTGGATCAGCGCGTCGAAGCTCGACCGATGCGCCTCCGAAAGCAAAGTGGCGACCAGCGTGAACCGCGCGCTCTCGCCGTCGAGAGCTGCCGGCGCCGGCGCCGGCGTTGCGTTCGCGTCTTCGTCTTCGTCTTCGTCTTCCTCGAAGTCCGCGGGCCGCGTGGCTCGGCCCACGTTGCCGGAGGCGTCGAGCGTTTCGATCAAGTCGGGTGCCATGGCTTCGAGGCTGGCCGCGACTTGCGCCCAGCTCTGGCCCGGTGACACTGCAACGGTGCTTTGCTTGCCGGCGCTGGTTACTCGGAGCGCGACTGCCCGCGGGTGCACGAGTAGCCAGAGCCGGATGTTTTCTTTTAGGGTGCGCATCACATACCGTCGTTTTCGCCGCCCTTGAACGTGCCGCCCTTGAACCACTCCGGCCGCACGTGGGTGCGCGGCGAAAAGAAGCCCGAGGCCACTAGCGACACCGTCGCAAGCGGGTCAACACAAGTGAAGAGCACCCGCGCTTGTGCGTTGATCGACTGCGCGGGAAACTCCGAAATGGTGAATTCGTTTCCCGCCGGCGGGAACGTGCGTTGAGGTGACTGCGCAGTCGTTGCCCAAAGCAGGGGGCCGACCGCTGCGTTTGTCAGGTTGGGAATATTGACCTGGAACACGACGAAGTTGCGCACGCTGATCGTGCTGCGGCCCGAGCCGATGAACAGATCAAAAGCAATGTCGACAGTCCCAGCGACGGGGGCCGGCGCAAAGCCGGCCGTCACTTTGTTCGCTAGTAGGAAGGTCCACGTTTCGGGCCGGCCGTAATCAACGCGGCTGACTTGCTTGCTGAGCTCGGTACCGGGGGTCAGGTCGAATTGCTGATCCGACCCCCACATTTGCCATGGCTGCATTCAGTCGAACGTGACAACGAACCGGCCGGTTCGCTGTCCCCCTCCCTGAGCTGCCGTGCCTGGTAGCGGCTTTGCAGTGATCGGAATCGCCGGGAACACCGGAGCTCCGCCGCCGCCGCCGCCGCCGCGTGGAATCATGCTCGTCAAGCCCTTCGCGGCTTGCAGTGCGGCCGAGCCTCCCGGCACGAACGACGCGGCCATGGGAGCCACGGTTTTCATCGCGAAGGAGCCGGCCTTCTTAGCGATGTTTTTTAGCTTGCCGAAAAACGAACCGACGATCGCCTGCGCGTGCCGCGCGTGCTCCTCGCCGTAGATGTCCGCGAGCTCGTTGAACGTCAAGCCGTCGACGGCGTCTGCAAGGCACTCCAAGCGCTTCACGTGCTCGGGGTGAGCGAAGCCGGCCGCCTGCGCGAGTCGGATCGCCCCGTCGATTGAGCCGGTGAGTGCCGTGCGCGCGACGGGCAACGCATGCAAAGACACCATGGCCAAATCAGTCGCGGACGGCGGTGCATTCGGATCTTCCTTGTAGTGCCAAGGGAGATCGGTCCGCGCCTGGTAGCCACCCGGCACGGCTCGAAGCGCGAGCTGCGGCCGGACGATGTAAGCGCCAACGCCGTTGATGCCCGACACCGTTGGCCGTTGCATGAGGGGCACCGTTGCGCCGCGGTACTCGTGCGGCTGGCCCATGCCCGCTCGCCGCGATGGGTCGGTGTGCAGCGAGCCGTCGCCGCGTTTCACGATCGCGTGCCACGACTTGGGCCCGCTTCGCTTCACGACGGCGACGGCGTCTGGGTCTTCGCCAGTGTGCCGCAAGCTAGCGGCTTCCCAGGGTGCCAGGTCGTCGCAATCGCCCCAACCGCGCTTCAGCACTGTTGCCGCGTGGTCGAAGTGCTCCGCGCCTGGAGGTTCGGGTTTCCACTTCACGTGGCGCAACCCTTCGTCGAAGGTCGGCACCTGGCCGGCTTTCAACATTGCTTCGTTGAGCCGTGTAGTGGCTTCCAGCGCTGCGTTCAGCACTGGAGCTTGCACGTGCTCCTCCGGGATACCGACGTTGATCCGCATGGCTCGCGGACCCTCAGGCGATGATTCGGCCGAGCAGGGTGTAATTCGCAAAAATGGTGTCTGTCGTGGTGAGCACCGTCGACAGCGTCACGATCGCGCGAATCAAAACGCCGGGCTCCGCCGGCTTCATCGTGAGCCGCGTGCCGAAGCTGTTGGGGTTACCAATAAGCTCGCCGTCCCAGCCCTGAATGTCTGCTTGCTGCATGTCCGTGCCCACGAAAAACTGCGTGAGCAAGCGGCCCACCGCAGTGGTGCCAACGCGCACCGAGCTCACGAGCAAGCGCTCGCCGCGGAACGGCTTCTGCAGCTGCCCCTGAAAAGTGATCTGCGGGATGGTGGCCGAGAACGTGCCAGCGGGTGAGCCCGCGAGGCCGTTGAGCGGGAGCGGCACCATGCCCTGATCCGGTTGAATGACACCGGGCGCCATCTGCGTTTTGCGCCAACCGGCTTTCGGAGGCAGCGCGATCGCGCGCCCACGACGGCCGCGGCCGCGACCGATGACGGCCATTCCGTCCATTTCGCCGTCGACGTCGCCGTCGACGTCGCCCATCACATCGCCCATCACATCGCCGTAGATTTCGTTGCCGTCGAGGTCGTGACCGATCACTTGCATTGCCATTTTGAGTTCACCCTTTGCAGTTAGAAAAAACGTTAGAAGCCGAGTCCCCCGGAGAGTTTTCGATCAGACCTGGGCAGCGATGCCCGAGACTTGCGGCGCAATGTCGCCGTCGACGTCGCCGGACACTTTGCCCGTCGTGCCGAGCTCGAAGCCGGCAACCGCGGCGCCTGCCATTGCGACGTCACGCAGCAAGCCCGACGTCCCGTGACCCATGTGTTTCGCGAGAAACCACGCGCCAAGTGCGATCGTTCCGCTGCGGCCGATGATCGGCAGCGTCGGCAGTGAGGGAAACGACTTGTTGATGAACCCCATGGCGAAGCCGCCGAAAGCGGTCGCGGCCATGTGGTTGAAACTGAGCCCACCGCCGCCGCCACCCTTCGAACGGCCGCGGCTGCGGCGTCGCTTGGATTTGGGCGCCCGTGGGGCTGAAGATTGGACCCGAATGATCGGCGACGGGCCCCGGTTGAACACCGGAACCTGGCGCACGATCGTCGTACTTGAGGACTTTCGACGTTTGGCCATTCCAGCCAAAAAAGCACCGTTCCGGTGTGGGTGGCAAGGTACCGGCCAAGGAACCGGGGCAGCATTGCCGGGACACACTGAACAGACGCGCCCTATTTTGATCCTCGGGCTGATCGGGTAGTCGTCCGGAAACGTGACTACAGTGACCCGAGAAAGTTCACAACCCCGCCGGCTGCACCGGGGGGGAGGGGTGCAACCGACGGGGTCGGAGTTCGTTTCGTGAACCAGCCGCGCCTGGGAGGGCGCTCACCATGGCGTCTCACCGCCGCAGCTTACCAGACCCCCTAGCACAGACCCCCCACCCCTGCCAGCTAGGTCTTTTTGACCAGCGCGGGCTAACCGTGGGGCAGGTAGAAGCCAGCCAAAACGCGGTCGCCGTCGAGCTCGGGAGGAGTCCGAAGCCACCGCGGGGCACGCGCTTTCCAGCGCGACCAGGGTGCGCGCTGTGTTGCAATTGCGATCGCTGCCTCGCGGGGTGTGCGTGACGGCCGCTGGCTCACTCTGGCTCGGGCCGGTGCATTCCGAGGCCCGAGCGGGGTACCAGCGCGCACGCAACGCCGGCTTGTCGCCACTTCGCGCACTCGTGATCGGAACGGTCGCGAGCTTCAAAGAGTGCTGGACATTTCGCCGGAATATTGCCGCGAAAGTCGGTTGCAGCGTGCGCACCGTGCAACGCGCACTCACGCAAGCGCGATCGGAAGGCCTGATCGGCGTTGCGCGAGCCAAAAAGACCGAGGTTCCCCCGAATTGGGAGCACGGGCCCGTCACGTGCGGCTGGTCGCACCGCTGGGTGATCGGTTGGGGCAAGGCCGGGCAGGCCGTCGCCGACGCCGTCCATCAGGCAAAAGCCCGCTGGCTCGTGAAGCATGCTATACGGAGCACCGTGCCAGCGCTGGGACGCACCCCTTACGCTGGAGCTCACAGTGCGACTCCGGATAAAAGCCACCACGCGGCGGCCGGAGAATCGGGCCCGGGTAGGCGTGGAATTGCCCGGGAACGGCCCAACCCGAATCAGCGTCGCACGTGGACAGCCGCGGAGCTCGACGCGGAGCTCGAACGGCTAGCGGCCGAAAAGCCGCCCCCATCCTAGTTCGCCCCTGTTGTCAATAGCCCGAATGGGCGGTCTCACGGATCGTGAGACGGGGCGGAGGTGTGAGCTGGTTCACAGGTTCCGGTGTGGGTGTGTGTCGGCGGGGTGCGTTCGGGGTGCTCGAACCGTGCTGAACGTGCCGGCCGCGCGTACAAACAGCACCGGCCGTAGGCCCTAACTGTCCCTGGTACTAGAGCCAATATGGCCCAGCAGAGATCCAAGCAAAGATTAACCTCCGTATTTATTACGGAATGTCTTCTATGACGGGCCCAGCTTCGAGGCGCGCGATCAGCGCGAAAGTGTGGCCGGAACCCCGGGGATGCGCCGTCGCTCGTATGGCGGTTTTCGCCGGGGTTCGTTGGAGAGTTCATGTTCCCCGCGCCTCCGGCGCCAAAAGAGGCTAAAAATGGGGAGATGATTGCGGCCTACGTTCGAGTCAGCACGCGCCAACAGGACCTAGGCGCCCAAAAAGATGCCATTTGGCGAGCTGCCGAGGCCCGCGGCGACGTGATAACCGCCTGGTTCGAGGAGAAAATCAGCGGTTCGACGCTGAAGCGCCCCGAGTTGCAGCGACTTTTGACCGAAGCGCGAGCCGGAAAGGTCAAAAAACTCTACGTTTTCCGCATTGACCGGCTCAGTAGAGCGGGAATCCGCGACACTTTGGCCGTCGTTGAGACTCTGCGCGAGCATGGGTGCAAGCTCGCGACAGTCGCGGACGGGTTTGATCTCGATGGCCCGTCCGGCGACGTGGTGCTTGCTGTAATGGCCTGGGCCGCGAAAATGGAGCGCCAGGCCCTCGGCGACCGGATCAGCGCCGCCAAAGAGCGCGTAGAGGCAAAGGGCGGCCGTTGGGGACGGCCGCGGGTGATCGACCCTGGCACCCTGGCTCGCGCACGCGAGCTGAAGCGGGAGGGCAAGTCGATTCGGCAAATTGCCGTTGCCTTAAAAATCAAGCGCGCCACGTTGGCCGATGCGCTGTCCGAGAAAGGTCACTACCGGAAGCCCGTTCAGGCTGCCCAAAAGTGACCCTCTTGCGTGGCCGTCCGCAAAGGTTACTTTCCGGACATGGGACCAAAAAAATATTTTCGGTGGGGGTGGGTGTTCGCGTTGATTGGGGTCGCTTGCTCGGGCCGGGTGGACCCTGGAACGGCTGGCACCCCGCCCGAAAGTTCGTGCGACGGCTTCTCTGCTGGCCAGCTCCTAGAAGCCGATCAGCCATGCTCGAAGATCGGGAAGCGGTGCGCGTTCGACGTCGACGGCGTTCCGGTTGCCCCTGAGCCGGAGTCCGCACTCAAGTGCGAATGTCTCGACCCCTACCCGCTTTCGTACCACTGCGGGCCGCGGGTGTGGCCGTGATCGAACCGCAAGACGTTGTGACTCTGCTGAACGCGGCGACGCTCGCGAGCCTCGGGGGCCGAAGCGTTGCGATCGACGGCGCCCAGCTTTTGGAGCTCGTGCACGTGTGGCTTCGAGTCGCCGCGAAGCACGAAGAGATTTCGCTGCGGCCCCACCTGTACACCGCCGCGACGCGCGAGCTCGTGGAGTTGATGCTTTTGGGGGCGCCGGCCGTCGTCGAGGTGGCCGAGGTGCGAGCGGCCTCGCGCATTGTTGCCGAGGAAGCCGCGGCCAACGACGGCGGACCGCCGCCGCCGCCCTTCATGCGTTGTTTGTGCGGCGCGGACTTTCTGCCGGAGGCGCACCATTGCCCGATGTGCGGGAGGTTCGTCGAATGACCGACGCTGAAAAAGCAGTGCGCGAAGCGGCTGAGATCTGCGAGGGCGTGCAACGGCGTTCAGAGCCGAAGATTCCGATCACCCCTCAAAGCGGAGCGGTACAGACCGCGCAGCTGCGCACGCGCACGCTCCAACGTTTCGACGACACCATTAGCAGCGTCCGGGCGTTCGCCACCGTGTGCGAGCCCTCCGCGGCGGTGCGTCTGCTCCGAGTGCTGTCCGAGCTGCAAACCCTCCGAACCACTTTCGAGGTGGAGTCGCGAGGGCGTAAGCTGAAGCCTGGAGGCTGAGACCATGTTCTACAAATGCACCTGTTGCCAAGCCGAGCACGAACCGCCGCGGCTGCCCGCGTCCAACATCTTGACCCACTGCCCCACGTGCGGGCAGCCGGTGACGCTGATCCAGCACGACACCGTGCCGCCGCCCGGGCCTGCCGACCCCGTCCATGTCACCGCGCTTGGTGCCGTTCAGTCGTTCTGCGCGGAGTGCGGCGGCAAGTACATCAACAACGCGAAGGGCGAGCTCGAACGCATCGACCACGGGCCAGACTGCTCTGAGCTGTCCGAGTTCAAGGCGCCCGGGCGGCTCGACGTTGAACCCGACTCCGACGACGGCCTAGCCGGCTGGCCAAAGATGCCCGACCAGCCGCACGTGATCGAAGGCAACCCCGAGCCGGAGCCGGGGACGGAATGATCGTCGTCTCGACCATGGTCTACGCGCTCGGCAAAGAGCTCGGCTTCGAGGCAGCCGAGGCCGAGTTTCACCGGCAGCTCAAAGAGCCGACCAACGAAAGTTTGCCGTGCGTGCGCACCATTCACCGGTTGCGCTCGCTCGGCTTGCCCGTGGGGCTGCGGCTCGACTGCAACGCCGTCTCGATCGGCATGGCGCGCAGCCGAGCCTTCCACGCGGCACACGAGCTCACGGCGCCCGGTGACATTTGGCTCATGGTTGACGACGACGTCGAAGCGGACACCCAAACGCTTAAACACTTGCTCGAAGCGGTGCGCGGCGAGGAGCCGCGCATTTGCCTCGCGCCCTACGTGCTGCGAGAGGCGAGCGTGGTGAGTGTGGCGATTCCGTCGGACGCGAAGCCGCGGCTACTCGACACGGGGGCCATTGTTTGGCCTACCACCGGGGGAGGCCTCGGGCTGACTGCGGTGAACGCCGCGGCGCTCCTTCGCATGACGATCGCTTACTCCCATCTGCGCTACGTCGACAGCGACCAGGTGCCGCGGCTGGCCATGTTCCACGAGCTGATCGAAAAAGGCGAGGGCGACTTTGCTGGCACGTGGCTAGGCGAGGATGTGAGCTTTTGCCGTCGAGCGTCTAGCATCGGAATCCCGGTCGAAGCGCTCGGCACGGGCCACGTGAAGCACGCTGGACAGACGTTGCAGCTGGACGTGGTGCGTCCCCCGAGCAAGTCGTGAAACTCCTTGCTGAGCTCCGCGAGCTCGTGCGCGCTTTGCGTGAATTCTGGCGCGAAGACGATGACGACCTGGAGCGGCGCTTTTGCACGTGCCGCGCGCGGCCGCATTTGCGCGGCTGCCCGCTCTACCGATGACTCGGGAGGTCGTGCGATCGGTCCAGGGGGGCGCCGGGACGTGGAGCTCGGCGCAATGGCGGGACGGCGCGATCGTCGTCGTCGACGGCGTGGGAGGGTTGCCCCCGTGCGCGCATCGCTTCCGTGCGTTCAAAGACTGGCGCGGGCTCTGGACCGGCAAAGCGCGCTGCGTCTACTGCGGGCGCGGCACGAGCTGGAAAACGAAGTCAGCGAACCTGAAGCCAACGCTTCGACTGCTTGCGCGGCGCCGTCGAAACGGCGCCGGCGACGCCGTTCGTTCTTGACTTCGCGGCGAGCGCCAAAAACAAGGCGACTAGCGCGAGCTTGATGATCGTCGAGTCGGTTTTGTTGCGCGGTGCGAGTGCGTGGCTCATCGGTTTTTGTTCCGAGTCAAGAGGTAAAACGCGCCGATCGCGAGCACGACTTTCGCGCGCGGATCGAAGGCGTCGAGCGCGCGTGTGATGCCGCCGAAGATGTCGCCGAGTGCGTCTGTCGCGAGCGACGCCGGCGTTGGCACCGGCGGGCGCTGCACGGTGTCCGCGGCGCTCTGAATGTCGGCGCCGGCGACGTTGGGAAACCCAAACTGCGCAGCGTCGAAGCGAATGGGCAGCGCGACCACGTTGAAGATGAAAAAACCGCCGTTGGTCGTGCCGCCGCCAAGCGGTTCGCTCTTCTCCACTTTGACGCGGCTCGGGTTCGCGGCGACCCACTGACGGAAGTGGTCAAGCTCGCTGTTGCCGCGGCTCGTGACTGCGATCCAATAACGCCCGGGGGGCAGTGGGTTGCGGCGTTCCTGTGCCACTAGCTCGCCTGCCGAAATGCGAGGTCGCATTTGTAGCTAAGGCCCGTTGCGTTCGTGATTCCCGTGACCGACCACGAGACCGAAGCAGATCCGTTTTGCGAGTACTGCAAGGCACCACGCGCCTTCGTCCCGAGTGCGCCCGCCACGTTGAGGGCGGTCGTCACCGGCTCAGTAACGACGGCGCCAGTGGCATCGGTGTACACAGCATTCAGGACGGCATTGCCGGTCGCGGTGCCCCCGTTGGCGAGCAGCGTGAGGCATGCTTCGGCGACCTGGAGTCCCGCCGGCAAGCGGCCAAGAATTCCGGTCACGCCCACGTTGGTGGTCTGCGTGCTGACGACGCTCCGGCACCCAATGAACGAATTCAGGAACCGGACGTCACCCGAGAACCCCATGCCCTGGCGCGCAAATTCTTCGATCGTCGTGCCGTCGCATTGCAGAGTGACGAAGCCGCCGCCGAGGACTGCGAAGGTAATAATGCCGCCCTGGGATGCGGCGCACCCTTGAACGTAGAACAGAGCGCCAGTGCCGTTGAGAGTCACCGTCGGCGGCAACAAGCAATCCACGAACGAGCTGGTCTGAGTGACCTGGAGCGACGTCGTGAAAATGGAGCTCGACCCTTGGAAGCTGCCTGCAACAGACACAGCGCCCACGAAAAAATTTTGCAGGAAGCCATTGCCGGAAAACTCGTTAACCACGCTTCCGGTGCCGAGCCGATTCACGCCCGCGCCGGTTTGGGTGAAGGTCGTGGTGCCTTGGATCTGACCGCCGTTCAAAATGGCGAATCGGTGCGAGCCGGCCGAGCAACTTCCGCTTAGGTTGCCGGTGACGTTGATGGCGTTCAGTGAGCGCCGAGACGTAGCCGAGACGTTGCTTGTCACGTTGCCTTGGATCGTCGCCGAGGTGACGCCATAGGTGAGCAGGCTCGAAATCTCCCACTCGCCAACGGGGGGAAACGTCACGTCCTCAACGCACGTGGCACCGGGGGCCAGAAACACAATCCCGCGCGTGAGCCCTTTCGCCGCCGCGTCCGCGAACGCCTCGGCGATGGTAGTGAACGGGTTCGACTCTGACCCCGTCTCCACTCCCGCAAAAAGCGGGTCGACGTAGTAGGTTCCGCGGAGTGGCGCGACGTTGAGCGCCGAGCTCGCCGGCTGAGAAATGATCCGTTGTGCGCCGCGGTCGGACGGGACCAAATCGAGGATCGATCCGTCCGGCCCGTCAAACGTTAGAATGCCCATCGGTTGCCTTTTGTGTTTGCAGCGAGGATCAGGACTCCAAGAAGCACGACGACGCCGGCACCGGCTCGAACGGTGCTGACTGGCCTTTTGGGAGTGAGGCAAATAACCCCTTTGCCAGAAAGCCCCTTCGCAGGCTGTCCAGCGTGCCGCCTAGCGAGCTCGGGGCGTCGGGGGTGTAGTGGCTCGACTTGATGGCATCGGCGACGGCCTGGGCGTCGCCAGTGCGCGCGGCGCTGATGATCGTCGGGAACTGCACACGCAATTCGCGGACGTAGTCGTCGAAGCCGGAAAAAAAGTCTTTGTACGCGACGAACGCCCGGGGGGCGTTGCCCTTCAGCATTGCCGCGTGGAGCTCGCGCAGCTTCGGCGAGCTCGCGTCCGTGACTTCGAACCAGGCCGGACGAAAAAAGTCACGGCTCGTTTTGTCCGAGGTCGAAATGTTGCCGATGTTGTGGCAGTCGCAGGCCTGGCCGCTCGCCGTCTCGAATGCAATCTGCGCGAGCAACAGCGCGGCCATGTCTTGGTGCAAGTCCGCGACGCCGGCGCCGCGGAGAGCGATGTCCAGCTCCAACGCGGCCGCGGGCATCGCGATCGGCGTGCGCTCGCGCGGAACTTCAGGCATTGGCCGAGGCCATCGCGCTACGCTTCACGCGGAA
>Ga0068862_100005218_pt1 | contig 10913 bp, 4 predicted proteins | sample KBSSwiS52_FD_66598 | JGI IMG/M metagenome (GOLD analysis project Ga0068862, IMG submission 66598) | Switchgrass rhizosphere microbial communities from Kellogg Biological Station, Michigan, USA - KBS Switchgrass S5-2 | ecosystem: Host-associated > Plants > Roots > Rhizosphere > Soil ... | reverse complement strand
CAGTGTCTTGGGCGCGTCGATGGCGCGCAAACCGATGAACAGGTCGCGCAGCGCCTGGATCGTCTGGTCGGCTTCGTGTTTGGCGTCCATCGCGATCTGATGGACCTGGAGCTCGACCTCCACATTGCACGCTTCCCGGGCATTCGGGCTGTTTTCCGCGGCGCACTCACGGCCCTGAATCTGCCGCAACATTTCCTGGTCGCTCCGGTCGACAACCTGGAGCGCCTCTGCCAGCCCGATGTTCTTGTTCAACAGGCCGCGCTGCACCATCTTCTGACCGGCCATCCGCGAAATCGTCTGTTTGATGCGGGCGCGGTCGGTCGTGAACGGCGTGGCCGGCGCGCCCGTGCCGATTCCCGCGACGGCGATGCGATCGGCAGGCTGGAGGCGGTCCACGAAGGCGTTGGCGGCCTTGGCGATCGCCATCGCACCGCCGAAGCGGATGTTCGGCTGGTCGATCGCCATGACGATCAGCCGGCCACCGATCGAGTTCTCGTTGGTGCTGTACCCCTCGGGCGGCGTGACAACCGCCGCCGGTTTGTCGTCGCTCGTCAGCTGCACCCATTCGGACGTCACCACGCGCCGGACGTTGTTGTCGATCCGGACGACGAAGTCGGCCGGCGTCAGGTTGGTGATCGGCTTGCCGTTGCTGTCGACGACGGTGACGTCGAGCGACGTCACTTCGACGGACGATTTGAACGCCGGTTGCGGTTGTTGCGCGAAAAGGGTCCGGTCGAAGCCGGACACTACGTACGCAGTGAGTGCCAAGGCGCACGCCGTGCCAGTGACACGACCCACCTGACCTACGCGACCCACCTGACTCACCTGCCCTTCACTTCGCCGTCGTCGCCCGGTATCCCTGCCGGGCGCGCACCTCGTGATGACCGTCCACCTCGACCTTGATCTTGCGCCACACGTCGTCGTGCTTCGTATTGGTCGGCTCGTAGCCGAGCAGGTACTGGTTCGACAGCTCGTCGAGCAGGTCGGCGAACGACTCGTGCAGCTCATCGATGCTGTCGGTAAAGAGCGCGCGTCCGCCGGTGGGGTTCGACAACCGCTCCATGACTTTCTTCAGCGTGTCCAGCGTGACGCCGCGGCCCTGACCGATCATGTAGAGCGTCACGTCGCTGGACTGAAGGCGGCGCTCGACGTCGTTGATCGTCGCGTGGCTTCCCTGGTCCTCGCCGTCGGTGAACACGATCAGCGCCTTGCGTCCGGTCTGACGCCCCAGCATCTCGACGCCGCGCAGGATGACGTCGTAGAGCGCGGTGGATCCCCATGGCGCCAGCCGATCCACCGCTCTGGAGCGTTCCGCCACGTCGCCAGCCTTGCGCGTCAGCGTGAAGATGTTGTCGTTGAATCCCAGCAGCGTGACGAGATCCTGATTCGGCACGTCCTTGAGAAATTCCTTGACCGCTGTCTTCAGCTTCGGCATCGCCGGCGTCATGCTGCCCGAGATGTCGATGGCGACGACGATCTCGAGCGGCACGTCCTCGGACGTGAAGTGGGTGATCCCCTGTGGCTTGCCGTCTTCCAGCACGCGGAAGGCGGTGCGCGGCAGGTTGCGCACGAAGCGGCCGTGTCCATCGCTGACCGTCACCGTGACCTGCACGACGTCGACGTTGACCTTTTCGGTGACGCTCACCGCTTTCGTGCGAATGGTCTGGACGGCGCGGCCGCCCGCGGCGAGCGCGGCCACGGCGCGAACCTGATGTTCACCCAGGGCCGGACCGAAGTCCCATTCGCACTCGAACGGGGGCCGCGTCAGGGCACAGACCTGACGGCCATCGACGAAGAACGTGAGCGTCGACGCGGCGTCGGCGGGAACCACGGTCGCCCGGAGCAGCGTCAAGCCGCTGACGTAGCTGTCCTCGCCCGGTGAGAGGATCTTCAGCTGCGGGGCGGAATCCGGCGCCTGCGCGGACACGATCAGCGCAAGGCCGAAAGCCGCGGCCACCGCCGCACCCGTCACGCTTGTTCTGCGCATCCGTCCCATCAGGCCTTCCTGCCTTTCCCGATCGCTCCCTGCCGCTCCTGCCCTTCCTGCCGCTCTCGCCCTTCCTGCCCCTCCCGCCTAGTACTGGTTGCTGTCCGGCACCAGCGGGCCGGTCGCCGTGGCGGCCGCAATATAGTCCTCGACGCGGTCGCGAGGCACCAGCCGCGCCCGGCGGACCAGCGTCAGCCAGTCGCCGTCGTCGGTCGGCCTGACCTCGTCGATGAAGTCCTGCATCGCCCCGGACAATATCACTCGGGCGAGCGCCGCGGGCAGTTGCATCTCTTTCAGCATGACCGCGACGTGGAGATTCAGATCGGCGACGCCGATGGCGATCAGGCCGAGTTGGGGGCGTCCGAGGAGGGACGGCAAGATGCCCGGCCGGGGCAGGCGCGGGCACACGCATCCGGTAGGGACCGCCGCCATGCCCCACACGTCGAGCTCCGCCAGCCGTCCGCCGCCCAGCACGAGCAGTTCGGTCAACGACAGCATCGACGTCACGCGATCGCGCTCGTGCGCGAACGTCCAGGCGATCGCGCGGCGCCGCCAGGGCTCCATCACGATCTCGTCGGCCAGCGCGTCCAGCGCCGGCGCGCCGGACAACTCCGCGACGCGCCGCGTGCCGCGGTCGATCGCTTCGGCGATCCGATCGCGATCGGCGTCGCGCAAGTCGTACGGATTGAGCAGCGCGACGCTGAGAGCGAAATTATCACGCTGATTGGTCGTCAACTTCGGCGCTTCGAGGACACGCTCGAAGTTCAGCCGCCGCAGGGTCAACGGCGCGAGCGCGACGTCGAGACCGAGCAGCGATCCGCTCACGCGCCAGGGGATGCCGGGCGTCACGTCCTGGCGCGGCATCGACCACACCTGGCGCCGGCGCAGCTCCGCGTCCTTCGCGCCGAACCCGAAGTCGTGGCGATGCGAGACGTCGGCGGCCAGCAGCACCGTGCCTTCGGGATCGCCAACGTCCGCGGCGTACGAAATCGAGAGGAGCACTTCCGACAGCAGCTGGTCGGCCAGGTCGCTCAGCGGCTCGGACTCACGCGCCGCACGCTTGGCGTCTTTGTTCCGGATCGCCTTCGACAGCTCCTCAACCGTCTTCTGCAGCGTCTCGTGGACGTTCGACGGCTGCGACACGCCGGGCGGCACGTTCTCCGTCTCGGCGCGATTGGGGCGCTGCGGTGTTTCGTCGAGCATCCGCGACAGCCGGGTCACGACGCGCGGGACCTCGTCGAGCGGCAACGCCTCGCCGGCGAGCGTGTGACCGATGGCGGCGAGGTCGAGCGCGAGGTCGAGCGGCAGTCCCTCCTGGCGATCGCGCACCTGCTGAAGACGCCGGCGTTCGGCGGCACCCAGATCGAGACGGTAGGGCTGCCCTTCCCACGCCAGCCGCGGCACGCGCTCCGCGGAGGCGGGCCCCGACATGCCCAGCAGGATCGCGGACTCGACGGTGTCGGCGAGCGGCAATGCGGCGGCGACGCTGTTTCTCAGCCACCCGGCGACCGCGCCCGCGTAGCGGCCATCGTCGGTCACCGGCAGGGCGATCAGCTTCTGGATCAGTGCCTGGGTTTGCGGAACGCTGAACGTGCGGACCCTCGCCATGCGCGACAGGATCGCGAGGGCGCCTTGAAACTGCGCCTGGGCCACGAAGCCGCGCCGGCCGTCGAAGGGTGAAAGACGCACGGCGTGTCTGACGGCCGCCGCGAACACCGACGGGGTTCGGATGCCGATGCGATCGAGCGTCAGGATCAGCAACCGGTAGCGCGAAATCCCGCGAAGCGCGACGAAGACGTCGGCGCGATCGCGCCCGGCGGCTGCGACGTCGCCGAACACCCGCTGACCGATGGCGATCTGTTCGAGACGCTCGGCGCGCTGCCGGACGTCGGCCGATCCAATCGTGTCCGCCAGCCACGCCGCATCCAGCGGCTCGTCCTCGACGTTCCGCAGCAGCCGCGCCGCATCCTCGGGCACGTCCACACCCGAGAAGACGCTCGTCCAGAACCCGCGGGAGTTCGGTGCGGCGGGCGTGCCATTGTCGGCGACCTCGATTCGGGCCAGCGTCATGGCGAGATCGAACGACGAACGGTTGAACGGCATCGTCCGGACGTGCCACTCGCGATACGCGTTGACGCCGGCGGTAACCAGCGTCTTGAAACGCTCCAGACGCACCGCGGCGTCGGGGATCCAGAATCCCAGGACGAACGCGCGGTGCGGCGCGTCAAGCTGCCCGATGGTGTCGTAGAGCGCGAGGACGCGTCCGTCGTTCATGTCCAGCAGCTGCTGGATGAATCGATCCGCGCGCGTCACCTTCTCGCCCACCACCGCTTCCCACATCGCCACGACGTCATCGCGCTCGGTCGGCGGCACGACGCGGTTGGCGCGAATACGCAGGCTGCTCGAGAACGCCGCGAAGGCCGGCGCCGACCGTTCGTAGATCCTCGAGAGCAGCGCCGGGTGGTCGGCGAAGTACTGCAGGGTCTGATCGTCGAGCGGCGCCAGCCCGTGGCACAGCAGCGACGCCGACCGATCGGCGACGATGGCCGACACCAGCTCCTCGCGCGCGAGGCGGCGATGGAAGATCGCGTCGCCCCAGACGTCGGCGGTCAACGGCACCGGAATGGAATCGGTCGCGGCGCGATCGGGCGCGGGTCGGACCTCGCGTTTGCGCCCGGGCGGCTGACGCAGCCATTGGATGTAGCGGTCGGCTTCCGGGCGGCGGCCTTCGGGGTTGTCGTAAATCAGCCGGGTGATTTCGTAGATGAAGCGCCCGCGGTCCGGCGGCGGATCGATGCCGAGCTGTCGCGACAGCGCCGCCGATCCTCCCGGCACGGGTACGTCTTCGGTAGCCGTGGCCGCCACGGCTGGCGCCGAACACACGGCAACGAGAACGAGGACCAGACCAGCAACCCGCGGCACAAGGCGGACATTATAGACAGGCGGCTGGTCCGGCCGGGGTTATTTGGCGACTCCCCTCAGCTCATGAGATACGTTCCGCCACCTGCCCGCGAGGGTGTTCGGTACAATCAGCGCGACACGATGGCGCCCACCAACTACACGGCAAAAGACATCACGGTCCTCGAGGGGCTCGAACCGGTTCGCAAACGGCCGGGCATGTATATCGGCGGCGTTGGATCGGCCGGCCTGCATCACCTCGTCTGGGAAATCCTCGATAACGCGGTCGACGAGGCGATGAACGGCTATGCCTCCAACATCCGCGTGACACTCCATACAAATGGATCGTCGATGACGATCGAAGACGACGGCCGCGGCATACCCGTGGACAAGCACCCGACGTCGAAGAAAAGCGCGCTGGAAACGATCTTCACGGTGCTGCACGCCGGCGGCAAGTTCGAGCACGGCAGCTATAAGACCGCCGGCGGCCTGCACGGCGTTGGCGCGAGCGTCGTCAACGCGCTGTCGAAGGACCTAGTGGCGAACGTCAAGCGGGACGGCTCGCAGTGGGAAATGCGCTTCCGGCAGGGGAAGGCGGTGACCGCCCTCAAGAAGGTGGGGCCGGCGCGCGGAACGGGAACGACCGTCTATTTCCATCCGGACGCGGCGATCTTTCCCAAGATCGAATTCGATCCCGCGGTCATCAAGGAGCGCCTCGAGATCGCGAGCTACCTCCACAAGGGCCTCAAGGTCGTCTTCGAAGACGAAGGCGCCAAAGAAAAACTCGTCTTCGAGCACGACGAAGGAATCGTCGAGTACCTGAGAAAGATCGTGAGGGAGCGCGGGGCGAAGCCGGTTCACGAGGTGCCGTTCATGCTGGCGAAGGAGGACGGGCTGCGGCTCGACCTCGTGCTGCAGTGGACCGAGGCCACGGACGAACACCTGCGGTCGTACGTGAACGGGATCCCCACGGGATCGGGTGGCACGCACGAAAACGGGCTGCGCGCCGGCATCGGCAAGGCCGTCCGTAATTTCATCGACACGCACAACCTGTCGCCCAAGGGTGTGACGCTGACGGCCGAGGACATCCGCGAAGGGCTGACCGGCGTCCTGAGCGTGTTCGTGCAGGAGCCGCAGTTTCAGGGGCAGACCAAGGATCGTCTCAACAACCCGGAGCTGGTGTCGGCGGTGGACGGCGTGGTGCGCCCGGCGCTGGAGCATTGGCTGAACCACAACATCAGCGTCGCCGAATCGATCGTCGCGCGGATCATCCTGGCCGCTCGCGCCCGCGAGGCGAGCCGCGCCGCGCAGGCGGAGGTGTCGCGGAAGAGCGCAACCTCTTCCCGCCTCAACCTCCCGGGCAAGTTGAGCGACTGCACGAACCCGACGAGCGAAGGCAGCGAGCTGTTCGTGGTGGAAGGCGATTCGGCCGGCGGCTCCGCGAAGCAGGGACGCGATCGGGCGCGGCAGGCGATTCTGCCGCTGCGCGGCAAGGTGCTCAACACCGAGAGCGTCTCGCTCGCGAAAGTCCTCGAGAACAAGGAGCTCACCGATCTGGTGACGGCGCTCGGCTGCGGGCTCGGCAAGAACTTCGAGCTGTCCAGGCTGCGCTACGGCAAGGTGATCATCCTGGCCGACGCCGATTCGGACGGCAATCACATCGCCACCCTGCTGCTGACGTTCATCTACCGTCACCTGCCGCAGTTGATCAGCGCCGGCCACGTCTTTCTCGCGCAGCCGCCGCTCTACCGGATCGACATCGGCAAGGAGACGTTCTGGGCGCTCGACGATCCGCAGAAGGATGCGATCCTGAAGCAGCACGCGAAAAACGGCCGTGGCGCGCCGGAGATTACGCGCTTCAAGGGCCTGGGCGAGATGATGCCGAAGGTCTTGTGGGAGACGACGCTCAATCCGCGGACACGACGGCTGCTGCGCGTCGAAGTCACCGATCACATCGTGACCGATCGCGTCATCAACGAGCTGATGGGCAAGGATGCGTCCGCGCGGTTCCGCTTCATCATGGAACGCGCGGACGAAGCGGAGGAACTGGACGTATAAAGTTGAAAGTTAAAAGGCAAAAGTTAAAAGTTGAAATGCCTGTCACTCCCACTTTGACTTTTGGTTTTAACTTTTAACTTTTAACTTTTATCTTTCTCGAGCAGGACGCGCAGGCCGTTCACCAGGCGTCCGATCCCCTCAGCGACCGTGGCCTTCTGCAGTGCACCGTAGGCGATGCGGAAATAGCAGCCGCTCGTCGCACCGAAGGCATCCCCCGGAACGACCGCGACGCGATGCTCGCGGATCAGCCGCTCGGCGATTGAAAACGGATCGGCGTCCCGGTTGACGCGCAGGAAGCAGTAGAAGGCGCCGTCGGCCGGCGGCACGCTGCACAGCGGCTCGAGGGCACGCAGCTCGGACAGCACGATGTCGCGCACCTCGGCGAACGACTCGAGGTGTTGCCGGCAATACGCCGGTCCGGCCGCCATCGCCGCGACCGCCGCGATCTGCGAGAGGACCGGCGGGCACACGAGCACCGTGTCCTGGACTTTGGCGATGGCGTCGTGCAGCCGCTCCGGGTACACCATGTAGCCGATGCGCCAGCCCGCGAAGCCATAGGCCTTCGACAGCGAGAACATCGAAATCGTGTGCGCGCCGGCGCCGGCGAAAGCGCCCGGCGACGCATGCTTCGCAGATCCGTACGTGAAGTACTCGTAGACCTCGTCGCTGATGTGGAACAGCCCGTGGCGCGCGCAGAGGTCGTTGACGTCGCGGAGCGCGGCCTCAGGAAACACGGCGCCGGTCGGATTGTTCGGCGTCACGGTGACGATCGCCCGCGTGCGCGGCGTGATCGCGCGGCGGATGGCGTCGAGATTCAGCTGATTGCGATCGTCGGTCGGCACGGGCACGGCGGTGCAGTCCGCCATCTGAATCGCCATCTCGTGGTTGAAATAGAACGGCACCGGAAGAATGACCTCATCGCCGGGCTGGGTGATGGCCAGGATCGCGTGCACGAACGCCATGTTGCCGCCGGCCGTTACCATGACGCGCAGCCCGTCGCGGCAATCGATGCCGTTGTCGCGCCGCAGCTTCGCGTCGATCGCGGCGACGAGCTCCGGAATGCCGGCGCCGTCCTGATATCCGTGGGTCTCCGGATGCGGAAGCGCCGCACGCGCCGCGTCCAGCGCCGCCTGCGGCGGGCCATAGTGCACCACACCCTGTCCGAGGGAAATCGTCCCGGGGTACTGCCGGATCACATCGCCAATCACGGCGATGATCGGCGCCTGGATGGAATCCATCCGCGAGCGGGAATTCAGCATTGGGGTCACGACGCAATAATATAGTGCTCCCTGGAGGCTCCATGATTCGCCGCCGCACGCTGGTGTCCCCTCTCGTGCTCGCCTGCTTCTCGGCCCTGATCGTCCACGCGGCGGGAGCGCTCCAATCGCCTGAACAGTTCCTCGGCCACAAGGTCGGCGCCGACAACAAGCTTGCCCGCTGGGACAAGATCGTCGACTACATGAAGCTCGCCGCGGCGAATTCCGACCGCGTGCGCTACCGCGAGCTCGGCAAGACCAGCAGCGGCAATCCGTTCATCGCGCTCGAAATCAGCGCCCCGGACACCCTCAAGAACCTGGACCGCTACAAGCGGTTGGAGAGGAAGCTGTACTTCCAGGGCGGTGCGCCGACCGACGCCGAGCGGGACGAGATCTTCCAGCAGGGCAAACTCGTGCTGCTCATCACCTGCGCCATTCACGCGACGGAGATCGGCGCCTCGCAGATGTCCCTCGAGCTCGTGCACCACCTGGCGACCGACGACTCGCCGCAGGTGAAAAAGATCCTCGACAACGTGATCTTCATCCTGGTGCCAAGCCTGAATCCCGACGGCCAGATCATGGTGACCGACTGGTTCAACAAGAACGTCGGCACGCCGTATGCCGTCAGCCCGATTCCGTACCTGTATCACCCGTACGTCGGCCACGACAACAACCGTGACATGTACATGTTCACGCAGAAGGAGAGCCAGTACACCGCCCGGCTCCTCTGGCACGACTGGTTTCCCAGCGTCTGGCTCGACGAGCATCAGCAGGGCAGCAACGGCGCGCGCATTTTCGTCATGCCGGCGACCGATCCGATCAACGCGAACGTGCACCCGCTGATCTACCGGTGGAATGGCATCCTCGGCCAGTCGCAGGCGGCGGCGCTCGAGGCCGCCGGCAAGGAAGGGATCATTTACAACGCGACCTACACCAATTTCTGGCAAGGCGCGATGGCCTGGAGCGGCTGGTGGCACAACCAGATCGGGCTGCTCACGGAAGTCGCCAGCGCCCGCGTGGCGGCGCCGATCGAGCAGCAGCGCGCCGTGCCGGGCCGGCCCGCGCCGCCGCCGGCTGCCGGGGGGCGCGGCGAAGGCGGTGGACGCGGTCAGCAATTCACCGACGCGCCGCTGCCGCCGCCGACCGACATCAACCCGCGCACCGAGTATCCGCGCCCCTGGATGGGTGGCCGCTGGACGCTTCGCGACATCGTCGACTACGAAATGATCGCGACGATGGCGCTGCTCGAAACCGGGGCGGACCGACGGGAGACGCTGCTGCGGCAGATCTACGAGGTCAATCGACAGACCATCGAGGACGGCAAGAAAGGATCGCTCGCGGCCATTCTCGTCCCGGTCGAGAAACAACAGGACGCGCGCGAAGCCGCCCACCTCGTCGACAAGCTCCACATGGGCGGCGTGGAGGTCTATCGCGCGGACGCCGCGTTCGAAGCCGACGGCACCTCCTACGGCGCCGGCACGTTCGTCATTCCGATGACGCAGGTCTTCGCGCGCTACGCGAAGGACATGCTCGAGAAGCAGACCTACCCCGAAGTGCGGCGCGGGCCCAACGCGCCGCCCGAACCGCCGTACGACGTCACCGCGTGGTCGCTCGGGATGCTGCTCGGCGTCGAGACCGTCTTCGTCAAGAACCCGCTGCCGGCGATGAAGATGACGAAGATCGACGGGCTCCCGAAACTGGCGGGAGACGTATCCGGGACGGGGGTGCGCTTCGGGTTCGACTACAAGGGCCCCGACACCGCGATCGCGATCAACCGTCTCCTCAAGGACGGCGCCCACGTCAGCTTCGATGGTCCCTCACATGTTTCAGCCACCAACGTGCCTCGCGCGCGCATCGAGGCGGTCGCACGGGACTTCGCCCTGTCGGTGAAGGGTTCGGACATTCGCACGAAGACCGGCGAACCGAAAACGTCGAACGTCGACATTCGTGCGCCGCGCGTCGCGATGTATCAACCCTGGACCGGCGGCAACATGGACGAGGGGTGGACGCGCTGGGTGCTCGAGCAGTACGAGTTCAACCTGACCTCGATTCACAACGCCGACGTCCGCGCCGGCAAGCTGCGGCAGAAGTTCGACGCCATCATCTTCGCGGATCAGGATCCGCGCGCCATCGTCGACGGCTTCGACGCGCCGGCGATCCGCGCGGAGTATCGAGGCGGGATTGGCGAGACCGGCGTCGAGCACCTCAAACAGTTCGTCGCCGAAGGCGGCACGCTGATCACGATGGGGAACGCCTGCGACCTGGCGATTGAGAAGCTGCCGATTCCGGTGAAGAACCTGAAGAAGGGGCTCACCCGCGATCAGCACTTCGCGCCCGGCGCGATCCTGCGGCTGGAGGTGGACGCGCAGCACCCGATCGGCTCTGGTGTGGCGTCTTCCACCTACGGGTTCTACATCAACAGTCCGTTCTTTCAGCTGACCGAAGGCTTCAACTCGCAGCGAACCAGCGTGGTCGCGCGCTATCCGAACACGAACGTGATCGCCTCGGGCTGGCTGAAGGGCGAAGAGCTGATGGCGGGACGCGCGGCGGTCGTGTCGATCGACATGAACCCCGGAAAGGTCGTGCTGTTCGGGCTTCGTCCGCAGCATCGTGCGCAGACGCACGCGACGTTCCCGTTGCTGTTTAATGCGCTGTACTTGTCGGCGCTCGACGGGACCGCGCCGACAAAGACCTCGGAGTCACAGATCGGGTTC
>Ga0068862_100005215_pt1 | contig 10916 bp, 11 predicted proteins | sample KBSSwiS52_FD_66598 | JGI IMG/M metagenome (GOLD analysis project Ga0068862, IMG submission 66598) | Switchgrass rhizosphere microbial communities from Kellogg Biological Station, Michigan, USA - KBS Switchgrass S5-2 | ecosystem: Host-associated > Plants > Roots > Rhizosphere > Soil ... | reverse complement strand
GAGCCGCCGCACCGAATGCCTTGGAAAGGTGCGCATGCATCTGGCGCATTTCGTCAATCAGCGGTCGCTGCGCGCCGCGGACAGCTGCATTGATTGCCTGCTCCGGACTGAGCGTGCTCTTGCTCACTGGATCGTAATTCTCGCGCTGGATCTGCATGACCGTGCGAACGAAGCGCGGATCTTCGGACAGCGCCGAGACGATCGGGTTCTTCGAGCCCTGCATCATCGTGGTCAGCTCGCCGAGATAGCGCTGTTCGCGCTGGGCCTGCGTTTGCTGCGCGAGCTGCTGGGCCTGCTGTTCCTTGGCCTTTGCTTCTGCTGCCTGCCGTTCAGCGTCGCGTCGCTTCAGTTCCTGGATTTCTAGGTAATTCGGATCGGTTGCCTTCGCGAGCATCGCCTCTTGATACTTGTGGTAGTTTTCATACCCCAACGCCTTCGCTGTGGCCTCTGGGTCTAGCGACCTAAGAACGCGCTCGAGTTCTTCTGCTCGTTGAATACGAGGCATCCATTGCTGATGTAGCTCTTCGAATTTTGCGACCATCCCCTGCTGCTGCTCGGCGAGCTTCTGCGCGTGGATGCGCTTCTCTTCGCGGAGCCGTACCCGCTCGGCCGCCGTGACCTTGCCGGTATCGATCTCGAGCCCGAGCTCTTTGGCAAGCGCCGCGAGCTGGCCCATCTTGTCGAGCTCGGGCGCCGGCTCCGGTACTACCGGCGCGGCTGGCTCTGGTGGCGCCGCTTGCGCAGCAGCAGCCGCTCGAGCAGCCTTGCCACGCTTGCCCTTCTCGGGCTTCGGCTCTGGCTTGGCAGGCTCGGCGGGAACCTCCGCGACGGGCGCCGCCGGCTCTTCCGTGCCGGTCGGAGCGGAGCCGTAGCCGCCGAGACGGCGCATGGTCTGGTCGAACGATTCGGAGCGCTGCACTCCGGCGGGCGGGGCCGGTGCGGGCGTAGCTTCCGCTGCGGCCTCGACGACGGGGGCGGCCACTACGGGAGCGGCGGGGGCTGGTGCGGTTTCTTCAGTGGGCATGTATCACCTCAAGCCGCCTGGGCCTTTGGGGTAGCGAGCTGGTCGGGGGCGAGCGGCCCGGCTGGCGCTGGGCCAGGTCCGACCTGTGCGCCCGGTGGCGGAGCCGGTGGCGCAATCAGCGCATTCAGCTCTTGGATGTAGCGGCTCAGGAGGCCAATGTTGAACTCGGCCTTTGCCTTCTCGACGCGCGGCAAGCTCTGTTGGTCGATGCGCGCTCGGAACCAAGCAGACGCGAACCGGCGGAGCGCGCCAATCTTGTTGAAGATGAACCCTTCCGGAGCTTCGTAGTCGCCGGTATCCCAGTCTCCCTGCTCGGCGTCCAAGTACCGCTCGATCAAGCTGTCGATGTATTCGGATTCGGCGTTCTCGATGTTCAGCTCGGAGGCAAGGTCAGGCCAGCCGATCAGCTCCTTCGCAGTCTCCTGGCTGATGAGACTGCTCTGGAGTAGCGACTCGACCATCTGTTGACGGCCGGCCGGGTCGTGCGGGAGTGCGCTGGACGGTGCGACGTTGACCGTGAACTCATCATCATCCACGTCCGCCGTGGCGAAGTCGATGGTGCGCAGAATCGACTTGCCGGGCCACGTAACCTTGAAATCCGGCTCATCCTCAGCGAGCTCGCGCAGTCGCCAAACTATTTGATGCGCAATGTCAACGTATGCCTGCTCGTAGCGCTGCGCCTTGACGAGCTGCCGACCGGCCTTGGTATCGTTCAGCGTCATGAGCGCGATGCCGCTCGATACGCCCTGCTCGCGGCGGGCTGCGGCGCTCACCTGCGAGATGCCGATCGCATCCCAGAAGTCGCGCTTTCGTGTCTCGAGATTTTCGAGGTCCGATTCGGTCAACCCGGGGATGGTCGAGAAGTTCGGGGGCATCGAGCCCTTCTCGACGGCCACAACCACGCGCTCGTCATTCAGCGCGAGGTCATCGGGATTACACGACTCCTTCTCGTATGTGACGACCTGATTGCTCGCAACGACCGAGCGCAGCAGGAGACGCTTGTCTAGCTCGCTGCACTCCTCGGCAATCTGCGCGCCCTCATCGGCGATGCCCGATGCCCAGAAGCCGTCCCGGTGCGGCTCCCATTGCAGGAAGACGAACGGGAAGGAGGGCGCGGTCCACTTGCCCGAGTCGACAACCTCACCATTGATGACCGCGCACCAATGGCCGGGCTTGTCCTTCGAGAAGGGAAGCCGCCAAGCATACTGAATCTCGATGACCTTCGATGCGCGCGGGCGGGACGTGGACGACCGCCCGAACCACTCGTACGGCTTCGCGCCGGCAATCGCGGCCTTGGCTTTCGGAAACCGTTTGAGCGCTTCGGCCTCGTCAATCGGCGCGCGCTGAAACAGGTTCTTCGGGTTGCGACCTTCGGCCGGGTCGACAAACAGATCGGGGAGCGCAGTGAGGTCGAACGCGATCCGCTTCTGCTCGCGGTCGGCCGTGACCTTTACGGCCGCGTTGCCCTGGAGCGAGCACTCGGCGCCCGCGTCGGCCATGAACGCCCAGACGTTGACCCAGCGACCCTGCCGCTGATTGAGCACACCTTCGCAGATTCGGTCGAGCCGGTAAGCCTTGCGCCGCGTCGCCCAAGTCGCCCCGAGCGTTTGAAACTGCGGCTTCGGTTTCTGCGGCGCGTAGATGGTCGATACGGCCGTGGATACCGCCGAGCGAACCAGCCTGAGCCGGTCGCGCGGGAATTCGTTGCTCACATCAGCTTCGGTCGCGTCTCCAATGTAGGAGTGCGCCGAGTAGCCGGACATGCGCCGGCCTTCGTAGAGCTCTACGTTCCGGATGTAGCGCGCGCGCCGCCCAGCCTGCTCGCTTTTGAAGCCATCGAGCAGCCGCCCCACGGCAAGCCCCGTGTCCTCGCCCTGCTCGTACCAGGGGTCAGCGCTCAGTTGCGGAGCGGAGCGGGACTTCTGCCGCGCGCCGCGCATCACGACACCGTGATAAGCGACCAGCAGAGCGAGGCCAGAAATTGGCGCTGCTCACGAGTCAAAACCTTTCGCCGTAGGAGCTTCATTCCGCAGCCTCGGCCTCATCACGCTCGATCAAATGGATCTCACCCTCGCGCACGATCCGGAAATGCCCGCGCTCCCCAACGAGCTCCTGAAACTCCTGGCTCACGTTGTGGCGCGGGATGCTCAGGTCGAAATCGTAGTTCTGCCCGGCCAGCTCATCGATCAGGACCCGATCGCCCGGCCGCGTCTCGTTCGGGATGAACGTGCCATCCTCGGAGTACTTCCGATCGCCGATTCGACATGGCGTCTGGCGGTAATAGCCCGGTCCGCTGGCAATGACTCGGGCCCAGCGGCTTGCCCGAGCGCCCTTCTCGACGCGCGCAACAAGGTGCAGCCCGCCGGCAGACATGGCCGGGGGCGCTTCGAGCGCGAGAATCACGTTGTCCTTCGTCGGGCGGATCATGCGCTCGGCTGTTCGGGCTCCGCGATCGACTCCGGCGCGGGAGCAGGGTCAGTGTCGGCCTTCGCTTCGACCGGGACTGCGAGGTCCGGATCGGCTTCGGGCTTTTCGAGGCGGCGCGTGACGGCGCCAGCGGTGACGACCTTTACGAAGGCGTCGCGGAGCGCGCGGACCTTGGCTTCCATGTCGACGTTCAGCAGCTGCTCATCGAACGAATCCTCGACGTGTAAGTCGAACGGCTGCGACGTGGCGCGGAGCCAGAATCGTCCGTTGTTCGGGTCGCGCTCGGAGGTCAAGTCAGCGGACAGCTCGGAAAAAAGCCCCGCGGCGTAGGAGAGAATCTGCTCTTTGGAAGTCGTCATGTGCCCAGCGCGGTCCTTTCGTCGATGTCCCGGTAAAAGTCGTGACGCGGCTCGACGTAGGTCCAGTCGCGAAAGTACAGAAACGCGAACTTCTCGGTTTTCATGTGCGGATTGCCGGCGTTGAGCTCGACCACCGCCCGAATGACCCCATTGGTCTGGAGTACGAGCCGCCGCACGATTCCGCTCACCTGATAGCCAGAGGCGAAATGGCCGTCGACGCTGATTCCCTGCGCGCCGTTCATCGGCATGTAGGGCATGGCGACGTGTCGCAACTCCACATCTCCGGAGGGGTCGAAAGCCGGTTTGACCACCTCGCCAGGCTCTTCAGTGGCGTCGATTACCGCGGTGTCCGCGCTCAGGTCGATCTCTCTGTTACGCGGCGGGCGCCGTGGGCGCCCACGGCGCACCGGTGCCACCGGCTCGGTATTTTCCATCGCGTTTAAGGTGCCACCGCGGGACCGATGTTTGCAACGTGTTTAATTCATTACCCAATACTGTCCGATATTGTCGTGTAATGCCATCTAATGAGTTGCACGACACGATCGTTAATGACAGCGTGCTCGGGCATGGAGAATCTGACGATCACGCTCCCCGAGGAGCACGTCAATCGCATCGAAAAGCTCGCGACAACCCTCAGTAGCCGCCCGCCCCGCGTCACTGTGCTTCGGGCTGAGGTGATGAGGGTCTGTATCCTGCGCGGGCTCGAAATGCTCGAGGCCGAAAATCCCCAGGGCGAGGCAAAGCCACGATGACTCCCCAGATCAGCGCGTGCCTCATCGTGCGGGATGAGGCGCGGAACCTCGAAGCCTGCCTAAAGTCAGTAAAACCGCATGTGGACGAGCTGGTGATCGTCGATACGGGCTCGACCGACCAGAGCCAGGAGATCGCCAAGCGCTACGCCGATAAGTTCGAGGTGTTTCTCGGCTGCAATGACCCCGAGACTGGGCTTATCGAGGACTTCGCGCTTGCCCGGAACAAGGCGCTATCGCTCGCGTCGGGCGAGTGGTTTTTCTGGCTGGACGGCGACGATGTCCTGAAAGGTGGGGAGCATCTCCGCCGGCTCGCGAACGAGGCGACAGAGGACAACGAGCTGATCCTCTTGCCGTATGAGTACCACCATGACGACAAGGGGAACTGTACGGACCGGCACTATCGCGAGCGCCTGATCAGGCCGCGGCACAAGCACAAGTGGCTTTCACCGGTTCACGAGGTCGTGACCCAGGACGGCGCGCTTGAGGGCACGATCGCCACGCGCCACTCCGATGACGTGCTGGTCGTTCATCAGCACCACGAGAAGGCTCGCGAGCTCGGAATCTGCCACGAATGCGAAGGCCCGGTGTTCAGCGCCAAGAACGGAACCGGGCGCGCGTGCATTCGCTGCAAGGCGACCGAAGCGGGCGTCACTCCACAGGGCAGAAACCTCCGCATTCTCAAGAAGCACGTGGCCCGCGTCGGCGAGTCCGATGTCCGCGCGCTCTACTATCTCGGCGTCGAGTATCATAACAGCGGCTACATCGGCGACGCGCTCCGAACGCTCCGCCGCTATGTGGAGCTTGCGACTTGGAGCGACGAGAAGTGCCTGGCCTACCTCGAGATGTGCCGCATCTACCGAGAGCGCGACGAGCACGACACTGCGATCGAGTGCGCATTCAAGGCCATGGCGACCAAGACTTGGGCTGCGCCATACTTCGCGCTCTGCAAGAGCTACTACGCGCTGGCCTCACGCGGCGTTGATGAGCAATACAACTACGCGCGCGCTGCCCACTGGGGAACGGTCGGGCTCATGCTCAACCCGGAGAATCAGCCGAAGAGCGTGCTCAGTGGCGACCCGCGCGAGTTCTACGAAATCCACGACTACCTGAACGTGTCGCTCCAAAAGACCGGCAAGCTGAACGAGGCGATTGCGTCGTGCGAGTCCGGCCTAGTCGGCCTACCCGAGCACACGCGCATGAAGAGCAATCTCCGGCTGTTCAAGGGCGAGCGCTCCAAGCGCAACATCGAGGGCGAGTCATCCGCGCTGGTCGATCTCGGCGAGCTCAAGCCCGCGGCGGCCAAGGTGATTCGCCAGATCGTGCGCGGTGAGTTCCGGCTCGTCGCGGTCGACGGCAAGGCGCTCGAGGAGGAAGCGGAGCCCGTGGAGCAGAAGCCCGAGAAGCGCGACGGCAAGCTCGATATCGTGTTCTACATCGGCCACGGCTACGAGCCCTGGAACCCGGCGACGTTTGCAAAAACTGGCCTAGGCGGCTCGGAAACTATGGCCTGGGAGATGGCGCGGCACTTGGCCAAGCTCGGCCACGGCGTGCGGCTGTACGGGCATTGCACGCCGACCATGGAGGGGGCGTTCGAGGGCGTACAGTTCTACGACGCGAGCAAGTACAAGAACGTGTCATGCGATGTCCTGATCGCATCGCGCCGACCCGATGCGGTCGACGACGCGCACAACGTCTCGGCTACGGCGCGCATTCTGTGGGTGCATGACATCCACGTTGGTACCGGCCTCGACTATGTGCGCAACCTACGCTTTGACCGAATCTTCGCGCTCACGAATTGGCACAAGGAGTTCTTGCGGCGCTGCTACCCGACGATCGACCATGACAAAATCATCGTCACCCGGAACGGCGTCGACATGGCCCGCTTTGCCGGTGAGGAAAAGCGCGACCCGCACCGTGCGATCTACAGCTCGAGCCCGGACCGTGGCTTACTGACCGCGATCGACTGCTGGCCGCGCATCCGTGAGCAAGTGCCTGACGCCGAGCTCCACGTCTATTACGGCTGGTTCAATTGGGAGGAGACCGCGAAGATGCTGGGCGACACGAACGTCCAGCAGAACATTCAGTACCTCCGCAACAAGGCGCAGGACACGGCCGGAGTTTTCCTACATGACCGCGTCAATCAGCAGCAGCTCGCGCGGGAGTTCATGAAGAGCGGTGTCTGGGCCTACCCGACTTGGTGGACCGAAACCAGTTGCATCACGGCAATGGAAGCGCAGGCCGCCGGGTGCCGCATCGTCACGAGTCCGATCGCCGCACTGAACGAAACGGTCGGCGATCGCGGCGTGCTTGTCCCGGGCAACTGGGAAGACCCGAACTATTGGCGGTCGGAGCAGTTCATGGCGGATTGGTCGCGAGAGGTCGTTGCGGCGATGAACTGGGACGACCGCGGGCTCGAAATGGACTCGGACCATGTGCCCCCTGACCCGCGCCAGGATCTGCGCAACTACGCCGCCGAACACTTCTCCCTGACCGGCCTCGCTGCCGAGTGGGACTCGATGCTTACCGCACTCCACGCCGAGTGCACCGAGCGGGTTGTTCCGCCGTTTCATGAGCCGAGGGTGGCGTGATGGGCAGCCGTTTGAATACGCCGCTGGCGCTGGTAACTGAGATGCTGGGCAACTCTAAGCACTGGAGCCAGGCTCCGGCGGACGGCGAATTGCAGCCGACCCGCAAAGGTGGCGCTCTGCAATTTCGTTTTCACGCTTTTTGGCACACGTGTCCGCGGTGCTTGCAGCACACGACCGCCGCGTATAGCAGCGCCACTCGCTGCCTATCCTGCGATCTTGTTAGTGAGAACTCGTATAGATTCGTGATCATAGAAATACCGGAGTCACATTTGCAGACTCCCTCAGACAGCAATGGAACGCTCGCCCGGTTCGGGGCGGTATTGAACCACCTGAGCGCAATTGACCCCGCCACGCTGCCACATGAGAAAACCCTGATCGAACTTACGCGCTGGAAGGAATTCCTTGACGGCTTCCGCTGGCCGGAGCTTGAGCCATGAAATTCGGCCTCACCTACGGCCCGATGTGCCTCACGCATCGCGGGACGCTTGAGTTCGCCGGACACCGGCAGGACCCGCGCGGTCTTACGGGCAGCGAAATCGGGTTCGTTCGCATCTGCCAAGAGCTTGTCGCGCTCGGGCATGACGTGACGGCCTTCACGCAGAGCCATGAGACGGAGTATGAGGGCCTGAAGATTCGCCCGCTCGAGGCCCGGAACGAGTCGGAGTTTGATGTGGCGCTCAGCATCAACGAGCCAGAGACGCTCCGGGAGATGCGCGCCAAGGTGAAGGGCTGCGAGCAGTGGCTCAATAGCTTCGACTACTGCGCGGCGGACGTGGGCAGCCTGGTCGACGTTTGGATCAGCCCGAGCGAAGCGCACCGCGACTTCATGCTGGGCAGCGCGCACGATACCAAGATGAACGGCACGGGCGGAACGGGCACTCCGTTTCAGCCGCTCGCCGAAAGCTGGGTGGCAATCCCGCTCGGTTGCGATCCAGAGCGCTATGACGGGATTGCCGAGAAGGTCCCGGGCCGCGTCGTCTACTGCTCGTCGCCCGACCGCGGCTTGCATTGGGTCCTGCAAGAGTGGCCGCACATCAAGCGCGCCGTACCGCACGCCACGCTCAAGATTTTCTATCGCCTGAAACCGTGGCTCGATGCATTCAAGCCGCAGGGTCGGTCGCCGCGCCTATGGTTTCGCCCCGAGCTGGACGAATACTTCGCGCCGACTGAGCCGCTACTGGCCCGCGCGCACTACATCGAGCAGGCCTTGAAGCGCATGTCCGGCCCGGAGTGGGGTATCACCGTCTGTGATTCTGTCTGCCGCGAGCAGATTGAGCGTGAGATGTGCGAAGCGGAGGTGCTGGCGTTCCCGGTCGATACCGTACGGTGGTCCGAGGGGTTCAGCTGTACGACGCTCGAAGCCTGCGCCGCTCGAGCCTGCCCGGTGCTGTGGGATTGCGACGCGATTGGGCAGGTCTATGGCGAGAGCTGCGACGTCCAGGACCGCGGAGACCTGAAAGCGTGGCGCGTTGGCGTTGTCCGCGCTCTGAGGGACTCGGTATGGCGTTCCGGGTTGAACGAAAGCGGGCGAGCGCTCGCAGAGGAACTGACATGGAAGAATCACGTGAAGAAACTGGTCGCCGTATTGACCTCCCGCCTGCCTACGTCGACCTCCGCGGACGAATCCAAAACCTCCTCACCGAACCTTGCGGCGGCGTCGCCGTAATCGAGAGCAAGGCCGGAACCGAGCGGTCGAACCACTACCACCTGACCGATGCGCATTGGCTCTACGTGGTCAGCGGTAAGATGATCTACCAGGAGCGCGGAATCGACGACCCGGTGTTCATGACCGAGGAACAAACCTACGGCCCGGGCGAGATGGTCTACACGCCGCCGATGCGCTGGCACCGGACCAAGTTCCCGGTCGATACGGTTCTGATCAGCATGAGCAAGCGGCCACGGGATGCGGCGTCGCATGAGAAGGACGTGGTGAGAGCGTGAAACTCAACATCGGTTGCGCCGCCAACATGTTTCCGCACTGGGAAAACCTGGACAAGGTCGACCAGTCCGGATTCATCGAGCACATGCGCGGCATCCCGAACGACTGCCGAATCGGCTGGCCCGCGTGGCAGGTCAAGCTATCCGACGACTGCAAGGCTGGACGCATCGAGTGCACGGTGAAGGACCTGCGCAAGGGCTTCGACGAGTATCCGAGCGATTCGGTCGACGCGATCTATCTCGGTCAGATGATCGAGCACCTCAACCCAATCTACGAAGCTCCTGAGTTCCTGGCCGAGTGCTTCCGGATGCTCAAGCCGGGCGGCAAGATTCGGATCACTACGCCGGACTTGACCATCCTGCTCGATGCCTACCAGAAGGGCGAGCTCGGCAAGTTCGCGTTCGAGCAGCCGGCTTTCTACGCCAACGCTTTGCCCGAAGCGCAACTCAGCTACCTGATGTTCGGCGCGTGTGGCCCGGAGTGCACGACGGACAAGTACGAAGGCCACTTTGCAATTTACACCCCGCAATGGCTTGGCGCGCTGCTCCAGACAGCCGGCTTCGAGCTGCTCAGCGGCGACAAGTCGTCCGAGTTCGCGGAGTGCGTCGACATGGGAATGAGTCACTCGATGGGGATTGAAGCGGTGAAACCATGACCGAAGCCACCCACACCTTCCGCGGCAAGTCGTTCCGGGTGCTCGAGGGCAAGACGCATCCGGCATATTCGCTGACCTGTTTCGCGACTGAGGAGGCGGACTTCCGTGACAAGTACTGGCGCCCAGAGCCCGGCCAAGTCGTAGTGGACGTTGGCGCGAGCTACGGGGCGTACACGTTGACGGCTGCTGTGCTCGGCGCGGATGTGATCGCGTTCGAGCCGGACGACGCAATCCGGGCCGACCTGCGCCGGAACGTCGAACTGAACGGGCTCTACAGTCGCGTGTCCGTACGCGGCTATGGTCTTTGGGACAAGTCCGAGGACATCGACATGTCGAGCTACGCGCCGCACTGGCCGGCTGGAACGGTCGCCAACAAGTTCCCGATGGTGATGCTCGATTCGTTCAGGCTGCCCAAGGTCGATTGGGTAAAGGTGGACGTCGAGGGAGCTGAGGAGCGCGTGCTCCGCGGCGCACAGGATACGATCAAGCGCTGCAAGCCGACGCTCATTATCGAGGTCCACACGTTTCTGGACGCCGGGCTGATGGCGAAGTGTGAGGCTGCGATAGCCGCAACGGGCGTGGAGTATCTGCTCGAGGAAGTGCCGCGCGGAGAGTGCGTGATGTTGGTTGGGAGGGCGGTATAATGCGGTCATACGTTTTTAATCCAGCCTTCTCTGTCATAGCGGAGAGGCCAGGGGTAGCAGCGATCGGTGAGCTGGAGCGAGAACAGGGCGTCTATAGCGCAACGCCGGATTTCGTGCGCGCATACTGCGGCCCTATCGCGAAGGCGCTGCTCGAGTTGGTGCCAGACTCTTACTATGCCCGAGCGCGCGAACTCGGCCTTTCGCCGAACATCGACGTTCGCATCCATCGTCTATACCCCGGTGACTTCCCGGCATACCCCGGCTGGCATTGCGATGGCGAGTATCGCGAGACGTACTTCTCGCAGCCTGATCTGGAGCGCATCAAGGTCAGCGAGCACTTGTGCTGCACGGTCTCGTCGGCGCCCAACGGTGTGAGCAATTGCCAGTTCCTGACGGACCCATTTGCCTGCGATGTAGGCGAGGTCAGCCAGGAGCATACTCTATGGGGGCAGGTGGACGCCGCGATCCGGGCTGGCCATGAGCGCGCGACATGGGGCAGCAAAGATGGCCAGATGGTCGCGTTCGATT
>Ga0068862_100005209_pt1 | contig 10925 bp, 9 predicted proteins | sample KBSSwiS52_FD_66598 | JGI IMG/M metagenome (GOLD analysis project Ga0068862, IMG submission 66598) | Switchgrass rhizosphere microbial communities from Kellogg Biological Station, Michigan, USA - KBS Switchgrass S5-2 | ecosystem: Host-associated > Plants > Roots > Rhizosphere > Soil ... | reverse complement strand
CTCGAAGCGCAGCAGCGGGTTGAGCCAGATCAGCCGGCGGCAGCTCTTGGCCAGGCGCTCCATTTCGCGCGACAGCACGCGCGTGTCACCGTGCTCGAGGCCATCGCTGATCAACAGCACGGTGGTGCGGCTGCTCAAGCACCGCCGCGCCCAGCGCTGGTTGAACTCGTGCAGGCTGGTGGTGATGCGCGTGCCGCCCGACCAGTCTTCCACCGCCTTCACCACCTGCGACACCGCCACGTCGGGGTCGCGGCTCTTCAGCAACCGCGTGGTGCGCGTGAGCCGCGTGCCGAACACGAAGCTCTCGACACGCGCCTCGGCATGCCCCAATGCGTGCGCAAAGTGCAGCAGCATGCGCGAGTAGCGGCTCATCGAGCCCGAGATGTCGGCCAACACCACCATCGGCGCCGGCAGCGGACGCGGCCGGCGCCAGCGCATCTCGCCCAACTCGCCGCCGTGACGCGCCATCGTCTGCAGCGTGGCCCGCCAGTCGACGCGCCCGGCGCGCGGAGAACGCTCGACGCGCCGGGTCGGCAGCGGCTCGAACACCCAGCGCATCAGCGCCAGCGCGCGGCGCGCGGCGCGCCACTCGTCGGCGCTCATGGTGTCGAAGTCGGCCTTGCGCAGCACCTCGGTGTCGCTGACGGTGAGTGCAGCGTCGAACTCCATTGACTCGTCGGGCTGGGGTTGCTGCACATCGGACTTCGGATTCGGGAACAACGCATCGCCGAGCCGACGGTTCTCGCGTTGCTCGGGCGTCAACGCCTGCTGCGCACGCACCTTGGGCAGCAGCATCGCGCGCATGCGGCCTTCGAGATCGGGGTCGCGCCAGAACAGGTCGAACGCCTGGTCGAACAGGTCCTTGTGTTCGATGCGATCGAGCATGCAGGTGCTCAGCACGGCGTGAAAGTCGCTGCGGCCGTCGAAGCCGGCGATGCGCAGGGCCTGCAGCGCGAGCTGCACCCGATCCGTCCCCACCGGCATGCCCGCGCTGCGCAGCACGCGCGCGAAGTGCATGACGTTCTCGGCCAAATGGCCAGGCGAATGGCGCGGGGCGACCAGCATCGAATCCAGTCTCGACCGATCAGGCCGGCGCCCGCGCCGCGTTGCGCACCTCTTCCAACAGCCGCGCCGCTTCGCCGCCTTGCATGCGCGCGATGTCGTCCTGGTACTTGAGCAGCACGCCGAGCGTGTCCTGGATCACCGCCGGATCGAGCACCAGGGCGTCGAGCTGCATCAGCGCGCGCGCCCATTCGATGGTCTCGGCGATGCCGGGTTGCTTGTACAGCTCCACCTGACGCAGCCGCTGCACGAAGCCGACGATCTGCTGCGCCAACTGTTGTGCCACGCCCGGCACGCGCCGCTGCAGCACCTGCAGTTCGCGCGCCGCATCCGGGAAACCGACCCAGTGGTACAGGCAGCGGCGCTTCACCGCGTCGTGGATTTCACGCGTGCGGTTCGACGTGAGCACGACGATCGGCGGCGTCGTGGCCTTGACCGTGCCGAACTCAGGGATCGTGATCTGGAACTCCGACAAGACCTCGAGCAGGAACGCTTCGAACGGCTCGTCGGCGCGATCGAGCTCGTCGATCAGCAGCACCGGTGGCACGGTGCGCGCCGGATCGATCGCCTGCAGCAGCGCGCGCTGGGTCAGGAACTTCCGCGAGAACAACTCGCCCGCCAGCGCATCGCGATTCACGCCGGTGCCTTCGGCGAGGCGGATCTCGAGCATCTGGCGGCCGTAGTTCCACTCGTAGGCCGCGCCGGCGAGATCGAGGCCTTCGTAGCACTGCAGTCGGATCAGCTCGCGCCCGAGCATCGCCGACAGCGTGCGCGCGATCTCGGTCTTGCCGGTGCCGGGCTCGCCTTCGAGAAACAGCGGTCGTTGCAGCTTCAGCGCCAGGTACACCGCGGTGGCGAGCTGGCGGTCGGCCACGTAGTCGAGCGCGAGCAGGCGTTGCTGCAACTCGTCGATGCTGGCGGGGAGATCGTTCATGCAGAGGGGCAAAGCGAAGAACGCCGCGTTACGCGGCGTTCTCAGTGTGTCACAGCGGCAAAGCGCTCATCCAACGGCCCGTTTTGCCATCACCGGGATCAGCGCGGCGCGGTATTCGGCCGATCCGTGCAGGTCGCTGTTCAAGCCGTTCGAATCGACCTTCACGCCATCGCACGCCGCACCCGACCAGTTGGACGCGAGCTTTTGCTCCAGCGCGGTGGCGCGAAACACGCCTGGGCCGGCGCCGGTCACAGCCACGCGCACACCGCTCTTGCCCTTGCTGACGAACACGCCCACCAGCGCAAAGCGCGACGCCGGCTGCTTGAACTTCTGCCAGCCGGCCTTCTCGGGCACCGGAAAGCTCACCGCGGTGATGACCTCGGCGTCGTTGAGCGCGGTCTGGTACAGGCCCTTGAAGAAATCGTCGGCCGCGATCGTGCGCTTGTCGGTGTGGATGGTCGCGCCGAGGCCCAGCGCGGCGGCGGGATAGTCGGCTGCGGGGTCGTTGTTGGCCAGGCTGCCGCCGATCGTGCCGCGGTTGCGCACCTGGCGGTCACCGATGCCGCCGGCCAACGCCGCGAGCGCGGGGATCGCCTGCTGCACCTCTTTCGACGCCGCCACCGCGGCGTGCGTGGTCATCGCGCCGATCTTGACGACGCCGCCCGACACGCTGATGCCTTGCAGCTCTTTCAGGCCGGCGAGGTCGACCAGCGCCGACGGGGCCGCGAGGCCGAGCTTCATCGCCGCGAGCAGCGATTGGCCGCCGGCCAGCAGCTTGGCATCGGCCGCACCGGCGGCGCGCCCCGCGTCGGCCAGCGACGACGGCTTGGCGTAGTTGAATGCTTGCATGGTGTTTTCTCCTGTTCAGCGGGCCAGCGACTGCGCCGCCTTCCACACGTTGTACGGCGATGCCGGCATCGGCACGTCTTTCACGCCCAGCGCGTTGCAGATCGCGTTGATCAGCGCCGGCGGCGAGCCGATCGCGCCGGCCTCGCCGCAGCCCTTCACACCGAGCGGATTGTGCGTGCACGGCGTCCCCTTCACCGTCTCCACGTTGAAGGTGGGGAAGTCGTCGGCGCGCGGCATTGCGTAGTCCATGTAGCTGCCGGAGAGCAGCTGTCCGGTGTTCTCGTCGTAGACGCCGTGCTCGAGCAGCGCCTGGCCGAGGCCCTGCGCCAGGCCGCCGTGCACCTGGCCCTCGACGATCATCGGGTTGATCACGTTGCCGAAGTCGTCGCACGCGGTCATGCGGTCGATCTTCACCGCGCCGGTGGCCGTGTCGACCTCGACCTCGCAGATGTAGGTGCCGGCCGGATAGGTGAAGTTGCTCGGGTCGTAGAACGCGTTCTCGTTCAGCCCCGGCTCGAGCTTGTCGTGCGGGAAGTTGTGCGGCACGTAGGCCGTGAGCGCCACCTGCGCGAACGGCACGGCCTTGTCGGTGCCGGCAACCTTGAATGCGCCGCCTTCGAACACCACGTCGGTGTCGGCTGCCTCCATCAGGTGCGCGGCGATCTTCTTGCCCTTGGCGATGATCTTGTCGAGCGCCTTGACGATCGCCGTGCCGCCCACCGCGATCGAGCGGCTGCCGTAGGTGCCCATGCCGAACAGCACCTTGCCGGTGTCGCCGTGCTCGATCACGACGTCGTCCATGCCGATGCCGAGCCTGTCGGCCACCACCTGCGCGAACGTGGTCTCGTGGCCCTGGCCGTGACTGTGGCTGCCGGTGAAGACGGTCACCTTGCCGGTCGGGTGCACGCGCACCTCGCCGGCCTCGAACAGGCCGGCACGCGCGCCGAGGGCGCCGGCCACGCTCGACGGCGCGATGCCGCAGGCCTCGATGTAGGCCGAGTAGCCGATGCCACGCTTCTGGCCCTTGGCCTCGGTGGCGGCCTTGCGCTTGGCATAGCCCGCGACGTCGCCGACCTCGATCGCCTTGTTCAGCGTGGCGTTGTAATCACCGGTGTCGTAGGTCAAGCCTACCGGTGATGCGTACGGGAACTCGGTGATGAAGTTGCGCCGGCGAATCTCCGCCGGGTCGAGGCGCAGCTCGCCGGCCGCGGTCTCGACGATGCGCTCCAGCAGGTAGGTGGCCTCGGGGCGGCCGGCGCCGCGGTAGGCGTCGACCGGCGTGGTGTTGGTGAACATCGCCGTCACTTCGCAATAGATCTTCGGCGTCTTGTACTGGCCGGCGAGCAGCGTCGCGTACAGGATGGTCGGGATCGCCGATGCGAAGGTCGACAGGTAGGCGCCCAGGTTGGCCGTGGTGTCGACGCGCAACGCGACGAACTTGCCGTCCTTGTCGAGGCCGAGCTTGGCGGTGGTGATGTGGTCGCGGCCGTGCGCGTCGGACAGGAACGCCTCCGAGCGCGACGACGCCCACTTGATCGGCCGCTTGATCTGCTTGCTGGCGAACACCAGCGCGGTCTCTTCGCCGTACAGATAGATCTTCGAGCCGAAGCCGCCGCCGACGTCGGGCGCCACCACGCGCATCTTGTGCTCGGGGATGCCGAGCACGAAAGCGCACATCAGCAGGCGCTCGACGTGTGGGTTCTGGTTCGCCACGTACAGCGTGTAGTTGTCGGCGTTGACGTCGTAGCTGGCGTTGGCGGCGCGCGGCTCGATCGCGTTGGGGATCAGCCGGTTGTTGCGAAAGCTCAGTGTCGTGACGTGCGCGGCGCTCTTCAGCGCGGCATCGGTGCCGTCCTTGTCGCCGATGCCCCACTGGTAGCAGGTGTTGTTCGGTGCTTCGTCGTGTACCGATGCGCCGGCCTTTGCCGCCTTGGCAGCGTCGACCACCGCGGGCAGTTCTTCGTAGTCGACGTCGATCAGCAGCACCGCGGCCTCGGCCTGGTCGCGCGTTTCGGCCACCACCAGCGCCACGCGGTCGCCGACGTAACGCACCTTGCCGTCGGCCAGCACCGGATGCTTCGGCTCCTTCATCGGCGTGCCGTCGAGGCTGTTGATCAGCCAGCCGCACGGCAGGCCACCCACCTGTTTGAAATGCTCGCCAGTGAAGATGCCCAGCACGCCGGGCGCCTTGGCGGCGGCCGCGGTGTCGAGCTTCTTGATGCGGGCGTGCGCGTGCGGGCTGCGCAGGAATTCGCCGTAGGTCTGGCCGGGCAGATCGATGTCGTCGGTGTACTGGCCGCGGCCGGTGAGAAAGCGCGCGTCTTCGCGCCGCGTGACACTTTGGCCGACGAACGGGGCTTGGGGTGCGTTCATGTCAGCCCTCCTTCACTTCATGGCCGCGGCGCCCTGCGCCACGGCCTTGACGATGTTGTGGTAGCCGGTGCAGCGGCACAGGTTGCCGTCCAGCCCGGCGCGAATCTGTTCCTCTGTGGAACAGTTGTGGTTCTTCACGAGATCCACCGCGCTCATCACCATGCCCGGGGTGCAGAACCCGCACTGCAACCCGTGGCAGTCGCGGAACGCCGCCTGCATCGGGTGCAGCGTGCCGTCTTTGGCGGCCAGGCCTTCGATCGTGGTGATCTCGGCGCCGGCGGCCTGCACCGCCAGCATGCTGCAGCTCTTTACCGCGCGGCCGTTCACGTGCACCGTGCATGCGCCGCACTGCGTGGTGTCGCAGCCGATGTGGGTGCCGGTCAGGCGCAGCGTCTCGCGGAGGAACCGGCCCAGCAGGGTGCTCGGTTCGACTTCGCGGGTCACCGACGCGCCGTTGACGGTGAGCGTGAGTGGGATGCCCATGGTGTCTCCTGGTATAGCCTCGGGGATGCGCGCGCGTGGCTCACTGCGCGCAGGCGTGATCTTTCATATTAGGTCGCGCGCTGCAGCGGCGCACCGGCTGGTTAACCCTGAAGCGCGGCGCCGGCCGACCGCCGGGATGTTCCAGCCTGCAACACGTCCTGCGGCAGCGTCGGGAATTGGCATTCCGCGCCAGCGCGCGCCAGCGCGCTCGCGCACAATATTCGCCCCGGACCGACGTCCGCATGGAGTGAAGCGCCCATGGACAACGTGGATCTGCAAGTGCTGCGTCAGGTGTCGCAGTGGTGCACCGATGGCCGGCGCGTCGTGCTCGGCACGATCACGCGCACCTGGGGCTCGGCGCCGCGCCCACCCGGCTCGGTGGTGGCGATCCGCGACGACGGGCTCGTCACCGGTTCGGTGTCGGGCGGCTGCATCGAAGACGACCTGATCGACAAGGCGCGCGAGGGCGTGCTCACCAGCGGCGTGCCGCAGGTCGTGCGCTACGGCATCGACGCCGATGCGGCGCACCGCTTCGGGCTGCCGTGCGGCGGCTTGATCGAGCTGGTGCTCGAACCGGTGCAGCCGCGCACGCGCATCGGCGAGCTGCTGGGGCGCCTGTCCAACGGCGAGCGCGTGCGGCGTGTGCTCACCATCGCCAGCGGCGATGTCGCGCTGCAGCCGGCCGGCGACACCGACGAGCTCGAGCTGACCGACACCACGCTCACCACCCACCACGGCCCGCGCTGGCGCCTGGTGCTGATCGGCGCCGGCCAGATGACGCAATACCTGGCGCAGATGGCCAAGGCCCTGGACTACGAAGTGATCGTCTGCGACCCGCGCGAGGAATACGCCACCGGCTTCACGATCGAAGGCGCCCAGCTGTCGCGCCAGATGCCCGACGACCTGCTCACCGAGCTCAAGGTCGACGGCCACACCGCAATCATTGCGTTGACGCACGACCCCAAGCTCGACGACCTGGCGCTGATGGAAGCGCTGAGGAGCCCGGCGTTCTACGTCGGCGCAATCGGCTCGCGCGCCAACCAGGCCAAGCGCCAGCAGCGATTGATCGAACACTTCGGCATGAACGAGCGCGAGTTCGAGCGGCTGCATGGCCCGGTCGGGCTGAAGAACGGCGCACGCACGCCGCCGGAGATCGCGGTGGGCATCCTGGCCGAGCTGACCGCGGTGCGTTACGGCTATCGCATTCCGGCCCCGGTGGCCACCGGTGCGGTGGCCACGGTGGATGCCGGCTGCGCGACCTGATTCACGCGCGGTGCAATTCCGCATCAAGCGGGCTGCAATCTTCACGAAAAGCGTTGAGCCGCGCGCCCGCGCGTGCCGCTGAGCGTTACCGCGGCTCTAGACTGGCGAGGTCCTGTACGACTCGACACGAGGCCTCCGAAGTGACCGCGAATTTGCCTGCCAAGATGCGCCGCTGCGCGTTGCTGTGGCCGCTGGCCGCGCTGATGGCGGGCTGCGCCACGCCCCTCGGCAACAACGCCACCGCCAAACTGCCGACCTACGTGGCGCCCCCGGGCGCGGCGACCGCCAAGCTGGCGGTGCGCGGCGCGGTCCCCACCGGCGACTACTTCGGCGTGCTGGTGTACGACGACTCCGACAACTGCAAGAACCCGCGCCTGGCCGGCGCGGGCAGCTCGACCCGCAACCCGGAAAGCGTGGCGCTCGCCGCCGGCGGGATGCAGACGCTGGCCTTCGTGATCGTCAAGGCGAACAAACAGAGCTGCACCGTGCGCTGGTCGTTCACGCCGCAGTCCAACAAGACCTACGTGATCAACGGCGGCGCGCTCGGTTCGGGCTGCACCGCGTCGTTGCTCGACGCCAGCAACCCCGACCGCATGCGCATCCCCGACGGCCTGCTCAGGCGCAACGCACCGGGCGTGTTCTGCGTGCCGCTGGCGCAGGCCACCGCCATCAAAGGCGGTGACTCGCGCGGCGGCCAAAGCGACGGCGCCGCGGTGCTGAATCCCGGTGCGACCGCCGACGACCTGCAAGGCCTGATCGGCAAATGAGCGCGCACGCGGTCCAACGTGCGCTGGCACTGATCGCGCTCGGCGCGGCGAGCGCGAGCCCCGCGTGGGCCTTGACCGCCGAACAGGTGTACGCCAAGGTGTCGGGCGGCGTGTGGCGCGTGCGCACTTACGACGCCGACAACCTGCCGCTGGCGCAAGGCAGCGCGGTCGTCATCGCGCCCGGCTCGGCGGTGACCAATTGCCATGTGCTGGCCAAGGCCAAGCGGGTGTCGTTGCAGCGCGAGAAGGAAGCGCACGACGCGACGCTCGAGCTGTGGGACGTCAAGCGCGACCTGTGCCAGCTGACGGCGCCACAGCTCAAGGCCGTGCCGGTGACGGTGGGCGAATCCAGCAAGATCGCGGTCGGCCAGAGCGCGTTCGCGATCGGCAACCCCAAGGGCCTGGAGCTGACGATGAGCGCCGGCCTGGTGTCGTCGCTGCGCCGCAATGCCGAAGGCCAGCTGGTGCTGATCCAGACTTCGGCCGCGATCTCCGGTGGCTCCAGCGGCGGCGGATTGTTCGATGACCAGGGGCGTCTGATCGGCCTGACGACGATCGGCTCGGTCACCGGTGACGCCCAGAACCTCAACTTCGCCATCCCGTCGGACTGGGTGCGCGAGCTGCCGCAGCGCCATGCGCAGGCCAAGGCCCCGGCGCAAAGCGCCAGCGGCAGCGACGCAAACGCCGCTGCCGGTGCACCCGGCGCCACCACCGCGCCGGCCGCCACGGCGGCGCAGGATTACGCACGCAGCAGCGAGGGCGGCATCGCGCGCATCGACGACGTCGATCGGCTGCCGTTCGCCAACGAGCGCATGCGCCAGGGCTACCGTGCCTTCCTCGCCCGGCCGCTGCCGCGCGCCTTCGTCATCTCCGAGGGCGGTGACTGGACACTCGCCAGCGGCCCCCAGGCTGCCACGCCGGTGGGCCCGGCGTCCCCGCTGGACACCGCCAAGCGCGAGTGCATGCGGGCGCGCAGCGGGCGCTGCTTCGCCTACGCCATCGACGACCGCGTCGTCTGGCGGCCCGACGCCTCTGCCCTGCGCTGACCGCGGCCTGCCGCGCCGGCGCCCTGCGGCACACTGCCGGCTTCGTCACCCGTTCGGAGCGTTCGGATGCTTGCCCTTCACTACCACCCGAGCAACGCAAGCATGGTGCCGCACATCCTGCTGCACGAATTGAAGTTGCCGTTCGAATTGAAGCTGGTCGATCGCGCGAACGGCGCGCACAAGTCACCCGCCTACCTGAAGCTCAACCCCAACGGGCTGATCCCGGTGCTCGAAGACCGCGGCCTGGTGCTGTACGAAACAGCAGCGATCTGCCTGCACCTCGTCGACGCGCATCCCGAGACCAAGTTGGCGCCGGCCGTTGGCACGGCCGAGCGCGCGCACTTCTACAAATGGCTGATCTGGATGACCAACTCGCTGCAGGCGACGATGGTTCCTTATTTCTACCCCGAGCGCTCGGTCGACGAAGGCAACGTCGGCGGCGCCGCGCAGGTGCGCACGCACGCGCAGCAGCGCATCGGCGAGCTGCTCGCCCAGCTCGACGCGCAGCTCGCGTCGCACGGCCAGCCGTGGCTGATGGGCGCCAACTACAGCGCGCTCGATCCCTATGCGTTCGTGTTGTGCCGCTGGACGCGCGGCTTCAAGGGCCCGGCCGCCAAGCCGGCGCGCGAGTGGCCGCATCTGGCGCCGTACCTGCAGCGCATGCTCGAGCGCCCGGCAGTCAAGCGCGTGCTCGCCGACGAGAAGCTGACCGAACCCTGGATCTGACGCCGCCCGTGGCGCGCTACAGCGCGCCACGGCTCAAGCGCTCCAGCCGCAGCTTGATCGACTGTTCGAGCTCGCTCGCCCGCTTGGCGAGCGCGCGCGCCGTCGCCTCGTCGGTGGCAGCGGCGACCTCGCGGCGTAGCGCCGCAAGCTGCTGCATCAGTTCCACCTCGGGTGGCACCACACCGGCGTCGTGCAGGATCTTCATCGCCAGGCGCAGCTCGGTCGGGGTCTCGTCGTAGCCGTCGTTGTACGCCATCGGTTTGCCGTAGCTCGGTGCGTTGCGCAGCTCGCCCGATGACTCGCTGTTGCGCAGGTGCTCAGCGATGTGGTCTTCGATCAGCTTCAGCGGCTTGGGCATGGTCCAGGCTCTCTCAGTTCAGCGCCACCCCGAGCCGATCGGCCCAGTGGCGGGTCAACGGACTGCCGGGTTTGGCGGCGCGCCGCTCGTTGAACACCGCGCGGCCGAGCGCGCGCGCCCCCGAGTCGGCGCTGGCAGCGGCCAGCAGCGTCTGGTCGATCAGGTCGCGCTGCGCGTGGCTGCCACCGAAGCGCTGTGCCTTGGCGCGCACCGCATACAGCGCCTGCGCCGCGGCGGCGCATTCGCCGCGCGCAAACGCCAGCAGCGCGCGCATCAGCGGCGCGCCGACCTCGCGCACCATCGCCTGGTTGCTGCGCTGCGCGTCGTTGGCGGCCAGCGCGCGCGCGGCGCAGCGCGCCACCCAATGCTCGGCACGCGCACCGTCGTCGGCCGCCAGCATCGCCAGCAACGCGTGCACGTCGTTGAAGGCGTAGTAGCCGGCGCTGTCGTCGGCCAGATCCCACTGCGCCACCAGCGCGGCACAGCGCTCGCGCACGTCGGCGCCCAACAGGTGCAGCCGCCACAGCATCGCGGCGGCATCGACGCGCTGCAGCGTCACCTGCAACGCGTCGCCTGCCAGGTGGGCATCGACCAGCCGCAGCACGCCGGTGTCGTCGCGTCCTTCGAGGCGGAACAGCGCCAGGTGCCACCACAGGTGGCAGGCGTAGCCGTTGCCCTCCGACCAGTGGTGCTGCTGCTGGCGCAGCCACCCGGCACCCTCGTCGAAGCGGCCTTGCATTTCCATCACGTGGGCCACCGCGTGGATCGCCCACGGCGAACGCGCGTCGAGCGCGAGAGCGCGCCGGCCGGCCTCTTCGGCCTGCGACTGCAGGTTGTTTTCTTCCAGCCCGAATGCATGCAGCGCCAACACATGCGGGAACAGCGGATCGGACTCGTCCCATTCCGGCAGCGCACGCGCCGGCCGCGCGCGCAGATGGATCAGGTCGCCGCGGTAGAAATCCCACAAGTGCGCCCATTGCAGCGCCAGCGCGTCGCGCGGGTGGTCGAGCAGCCACTCGTCCCACAACGCGCAGGCATCGTGCCAGCGCCCGTCGAGCACGCGC
>Ga0068862_100005203_pt1 | contig 10931 bp, 7 predicted proteins | sample KBSSwiS52_FD_66598 | JGI IMG/M metagenome (GOLD analysis project Ga0068862, IMG submission 66598) | Switchgrass rhizosphere microbial communities from Kellogg Biological Station, Michigan, USA - KBS Switchgrass S5-2 | ecosystem: Host-associated > Plants > Roots > Rhizosphere > Soil ... | reverse complement strand
CATCACCGCATCGATGGCGTGAATGACTCCGTTCGACGCGACCAGATCCGATTTCACGATGCGGGCCGCGTTGACCCGCACGTTCGTTGACGACGATGGCGTCGACGTCAGCGTGGTGCCCTGCTGGGTCATGAGTTCGCCCGCCTTCAGATCCTTGGCCAGCGCATGGCCCGGCATGACGTGATAGTTCAGGATTGCCTTGAGCTTCCCGGTGTCCTTGAGCAGCTCATCGTACGCGCCAGCTGGAAGTTGCTTGAACGCTTCATCGGTCGGCGCAAAGACCGTGAACGGGCCCTTTGCGGCCAGCGCTTCGGTCAAACCCGCTGCCTTGATGGCGGCAGCGAAGATAGAAAAGTTGCCCGCGGCGATCGCCGTGTCGACGATGTTCCTTGCGGGTCCCGTAGGGTTGTTTCGGGCGGCTTCCATATTAGGAGTGCCTTTTGACTGATCCATAAAATTAACCTCGACATGTGGCCAGCTAGAATTCACCGGCCAACTCAACTCGTGTGCGGCTGAGGCTGCGGAGTATGCGCCACATATCGAGCACGTGCGGCCTGCGGCGCAAAGATGTATTTGTCTTGCTGGTCTGATCGTTTGGCCTTGCTATTCGCGCTAATCGCGCGATTGTTTTCAGACCGCGATTGCTCAGTTCGCCGCCTTAGTACGACGTTGTGATCGGAAATGGGCAGGACGGCATCGATGCCACACGACTGCGGCGCGCGTCTGAAGGATGGGAGTTTCACGTGCGAAGCGCCACCGATCTTCGGCGACCACTTGCTGGTGACTGCTAGCGGCCAGAAGCGGATGAGAGCTACGCTCGCAGTCGGAGTGACCTCGATTCATGTTCCCCCATCTCAGCCAGCAGCCACGTTGGCTAGTACACCAATGATTTGAGAATTGTCGTGCGGGCGATTCGACAGCATGTGTCCACGACTGTATTTGATCAGCCCCGCCGCCTGCAGGTGTCCCGCTGCCTCCGTACTTCGGAGACGCGATGCCCTCTCCAGACCTCACTGCCTCAGTCCAGCCGGAACGGAGAACATTATCGCGTGGGCTGCAATCCTTCAGAAGTATGCCTCCGAATGTGCTTCGCGCCGCCCATCGGTTGCCGCAAAGGCTGAGAGAAATCGAGATGGCGGCGCGGCTGCTGCCAGGTCATCCACCCTATGTCGCGGCGCTTGCGGAGCTTCGCGAAACAGCGACTGAGGTACTCGATATGCCGGCGTACCCCCTTGATGTCATGACCTCCCTTGCTCAGTACCTTGATCGTGACTTCCGGCGTTCGTTCGATCGTTCGCCTGATGTGGAGCTGCTCCAATGACAGGCGATCGCGGCGCGTCGGCCCCTGGCGGCCGTAGCTCACGATATCGGGCACGGGCTTAGCGTTTCCGAGATCGAGCGTCTTCCTCGGCATGTCCCGGCTCCCAGCTCCGCAGGTTTGCTTTGAGAAGACCTTTCACATGCTGGGGACTGGTTTACCACGCGCTCGATCGAAGTTGCGACGCAGCAGACTTTAAAACCGTCATGTTGTTGTGCCGTCAACGAAGCGGTCGTCATACGGACTCCCAACAGGTGCTGCGCGATATAAACTTCATCGTCTCAGGATTTGATTCAGGGCGTTGCTGCCAACCGCAGGTCCCAGGAGCTTCACCCAACAAAAGCCAGGCGCGCCGCGCAGGGAGACCACTGTGCCAGAGCTTACGAACTCGCGTCGAGTCGTCTACAAGGCAACCCATGTGGCGGTCGTGCCAGATGTGGCGGGCGCCGATGCCCAAGCGGTCGCGCAAATTTCCGGCGGCGTTCCAAAGGCTGGGCAGGTGCAGCTGCTCGCAATCAAGAAATTAGAGCTCCCGGTATTGCGCACTGCGGTCAAGAAGCTCTCGCTGAAACGCGCTGAACGGCTGGCGGTAAACAAGGCACTGAATGCCGTGACGAGGGTCGCCAAAGGCGGATCTCGTCAGGTGGTTCTGCGAAACGCCAGGGCCTTTGCGCGCGTGGAGAAGAGCGCGTTGGCTAAGGTCGCTGAAGTGTTGATCGCAAACCGCCGGAAGCGCCATTCTCAGCTGTTGGAAACAATAGACCGTATTCAGAAGGTCTACGCGGCGAATGAGAGACTCGCGGGTTCTTTTGCGAAGACGACGAGCAAAGCCTCCCCGGCCACAGCACGTCGGTTGATGGCAACTCCCCAGGAAGCCAAGCTCTTTGGAAGCATCCTGGCGTCCAACCGAAGACTGAGAGCGTTAGCCGGCACAAGCGGACCGGCGGTTGCGCTGGAATCGGTCTTGGGTCGCGCGCCGCAAGCTGCTTCGCAGCCTGTTGTGTCTCTCTCGACGCCACGAACGCCCCTCGATCGGTTGAACAACGCCCTGCGCTGGGCAGCCGAGCAGAGGATGCCTGAGTACGCGACGCTGCAAAAACTCGCGCCGCCTCAGGGGAAGGTACTGAGAGGCTTCGTATTCGGAACGGATCAATTCACGGGGACCGACGTCATCAATGCCGTTAACGAAGCCGCCAATGAGGCTGCAGCCGCCAGTACCTTCGACGAGACCTTTCACATCGAGCCGGTGGGCCGACTCTTCTTAGAACGTCTCGAGACGACTCCTGCAGGCATAGAACGAGGCGAGTTGGTGTATTCCATTCCGATGACTCCCGGCGAGGAAGTCAACATCAGTCACCGCGAATGGTCTCGGCAGTCCGAAGGCTTCGAAAACATCGTCAGCGATCGGTTGGAGGGTTACTCCGAAAAAGGCGTCACGGAGAAAAGCGACGTCAGTCAAGCCGTCTCCTCGGAGTCTAAGCACTCCACTGCGCTCAACGTAGGCGTTTCGCTGTCCGCGAGCTACGCGTCGGTCTCGCTCAGTTCGTCCTTCGGTTACAACTCTACTTCGGACGATCAGCAGTCGAAGAAAGACAGCCGCAACCATGCCAGTGAAATCACGAGCAAGGCCGCGTCGCGTACTCGCAAGGATCACAAGGTCACGTTCAAAGTTGCCTCGGCCGCCGAAACGGAAGACCTCGCAGTACGAAGAATCAAGAACGAGGGCACTAGCGCCGTGCGCTACGACTACTTTCGTATCATGCGCAAGTGGAAAGTCGATCTGATCCGCTACGGACTGCGGATGACCTACGACATCGTCATCCCCAGCCCTGGGTCTACCCTACTGCAGAAGATCGCTCAAAAGAAGCAGATCGACGCACAGCTCAATGAGCCTATGACGTTCGGTCTCAGTCCCTCGGGCATCACGCGCGGTACGTGGGTAGACCTGCAAACCCAGTGGGGTGCGCCGATCTCACCTCCGCCGGAGGAGACGATGCTTGTCGATCGGGTCAAGCCATTTCAGGCGCAGGACACCGAAAACACAGAATACGACTTCATTCCGCTCGATATCGATCCGGCTTACTCGATCGAGTCGGCGACATTTGGTGCCGTCTACGATGCCGCCAACAAGCCGCAGCACCCCGAAAAACCCAAGGACAACTCCAACAGCTGGTTCGATGTGATTGGTGATGGGCAGGGGGGCTCGATTGGATGGCAGGGATACGGTGGCGTGCTAACGAACATCCAGGGCCTTTCCGGCCAGCTGAACGTTCCATTTGGGTTCTTGAAGGTGACGGGCGGACTCGCGCAAATCCGCGCCACCGTGCGACTTAGACCGGAAGCATTCACCGAGTGGCAGGTGAAGTCGTACCAGCAGTTGCTCGAGGGCGCACGAAACCAGGATCAACTGAATCGCAACCGGCTGCGCGAACAGGCCAAGCAACTGCAGGAGGAAATCGACGCGATCGGCGGTCTCGCGGCGCGGCAAATGGAGCGCGAGGAAATCATGAAGGGAGTCCTGCAGTGGCTGCTGGGCCCGTCTTTCAGCTTGGTGCCTAAGGATATTCAGAGCTGGTTCACAAGCGCGGGACCCAATGATCCGCTCACCTTCGCACTCAGCACCCAATCGTCGGAGATCAGCGCCGCCGGCCGCTGGCAAGCGGTGATGGAGTACGGCGAGTTCATCAAATTCATTCACAATGCGATCGAGTGGGAGAACGTCCTTTACGTCAACTATCCGTACTTCTGGGACTCGCCGAAGAATTGGGACTTCAAGCTGTTTCTCAATCACGTGGACCCGGAGCACCGAATGTTCCTTCGGTCGGGCGCAGCCCGAGTCGTATTGACTATTCGGGAGGGCTACGGGGACAGCTTCACCGCTCTCATGGAAAGCGGGGCCATGCAGACGATCCCTTATCTCAATACACCGGACCATCCGTATCGTAAGATTTCAGATGAGATACGCAGCGCCGCCATGACGAACTACCCCGGCATCCCGCCGGCGAATCCTGCGACGAATGTCAGGCCGCTACTCTACCCCGAGCAAACGCGTACCTGGCAGGACATGCAGTATCTGATCCAGCTGCTCGAAGCCTACCGTGCTGATTCGGCAGACGGTACTTATCCTACTACCGCGGAGGGAATCGCGGCGCTCAAACCGAAGATGAACAAGGTCAATGCTGCGAATGACCTCATCGGTTGGCCTAGCTATCAGACTTTGCCAACGAAGGACTTCTGGGACAACGATTTCGTCTACAAGTGCCCGGGAGATACCGGTGAGTACGACCTCGTTTCGTACGGCGCGGATGGCAAACCTGATGCGGCCCCCGGCGGCCGCGACAAGAACACCGATATCTGGGCGAACGCCGAGGGTTCAGTGATCGCAACGTGGTTCGAGTACACACCGACGAGCGCGCTCGATGTGCAGATGACGATGAATCTGACCGACATGGCGTAGCGACGTTCGCATGCCGGCAACGAAAGAGGAACTCGTAAACAAGTGGGCTAGGTCGCTAGGTGGTGGCCGTCTCGTTCGAGCAGGCAACTCGGTTCAGACGCTGGTGGATGGTGAAGAAACGTTCGCTGCGATGTTTCGGGAGCTGCTGACCGCCCGAGCCGCGTGGCACTACATCTATCTGCTCGGCTGGTACATGGACGACTCGGTGCCGCTCGTCAAGGATGTGCCGACTTCTACCATCCTGGAGATCTTCAAATCTGCAGCCGCCAGCCAGGTTCAGATAAGAGTCATGCTGTGGGAGCAGGTTGTGGGGAGTGATGAGCGCAAGACCAACAAGACCTCCGTAGAAAACATCAACGTGCTCAAGACCGGCGCCGCCATCCTGGACGGCCACACACCCACCGTACTCAATAGTCATCATCAGAAGATTCTGGTGATCAAGGGGGAGCGCGGGCTCGTAGCCTTCTGCGGCGGCATCGACATAAATGGCGACCGCATTCGCGTTCAGGAAAGCCCCGAGGCTCAATCCAGCAGCGGCCAAAATGGCAGTCCGTTTCACGACGTTCATTGTCGCATCGCTGGTCGTGCCGCCATCGACCTACTCGGCACTTTCATACAGCGCTGGAAGGCGCATCCTGACACCAAAGCCATCGACGCACGCGCGAGGCTTCTCGGTTACGGCGAAGCACCGCCGTCGACGTCTGCTGGCAACGCATTCGTTCGCGTGACAAGGACGTACAACTGCGCCAAGCAGCGGCCGGAACGCGGCCAGCCGACCCCGAGCGTCGCTGGAGACACGAACGAAAGCGTCCCTTCCGATGTTCAGTCGCTGAAGAACATATGCGCAAAAGAGCGTTCGGTTCGTGAGACGTTGCTTGCTTCGATCGCAACCGCCACGCGCTTCATCTATATCGAGGAACAGTACCTCATCGACCTCGAAGTAGCTGCTGCATTGAAGAAGGCTTTAGCGCACCTTCAACACATCACGATCCTGATCCCCCATTTCAGAATCACGCGTCCTTGGGTAATGAAGGGACGCCGCAAGTCGTTTATAGAAGCCATAACGGGCCGCGCTGATGTTCCTGACAAGACGTCCAAGTTTGCCGTGTTTTATCGCGTGTCCAGCGACGCCGGCACGCTTGGACCGCATAGTTACGTTCACGCAAAGACGTGGATTTTCGACGACGAGATGATGATCATCGGTTCGGCCAACTGTAACCGTCGCGGATTGACCTCCGACAGTGAGGCGAATGTCTGCATCTTTGACAAGCCCACTTCTATCGACCAACCGAGTCTGGCGCATCAGCTGCGAATGCGACTGTGGGCTGAGCACCTCGGACTGCCGGCATCTACGGTCACCGACGGAGTGAAATCGCGAGGCTTGTGGTTCGAGAGTCGCCCTGGCTCGCGCGTGCGTCCTTACGATCCAACCAAAGGTCCGGAGCAATGGGCGGCGGACGCGCCCGCGCCCGAGAGCGAAGCGCTGGTGCGTGACCCCTTCGACCCTGACTATGGAGATCTTCCGAAGTGCCAGGACGAAGACTGCAAGGCCGGAAATTACAACCATTAGCTCGACTGCCTTTCAACGGGCGTACATTAGACCCTGCAAACTAAGATCCCAGCCCTTCAGGACTTGCCATGCACGGGCTTCCGATTTAAATCGCTGTGTACGCATAGTCCAGAATGAGCACTGACAGGTCCTGGATGTCATGAGTGACGAATGCGAACTCCCTGAGGAGTGGCGGACGGAGATCTCCCGCGCAATTTTTCTTTCCTCGCCCCTGCGAATGCCACGGAGTGGGCTTGCCGTGGGTAGCTTCTTGCCGCTTGACCTCTCGTCGATCTAGCGCAGCGAGCCTCGTTAAAACGCCCCAGGACCGCCACAGCGACAATAGGTGATAACGGTTGAGCTAAGCAGCTCGAGAAAGATCGGTGCCGAAAACCCGAACATCCGTGTCTGACGTCAATTCGTCCGCCCATTTAATTAACGCGCGACGCATCTCACGCACATAGCCGTAGCGGTTATAAATGGCCGTAATACTGCCGTCCGAATGACCCAGCACGCGCTTGATCAGCTTGTCACCCTCATCCCCAAGTACTTCCGCCAAACGCGTCGCAACAGTCCGGCGCAGCACGTGTGATGTGAGGTGCTTCGAAAGGGGCGCACCGTTATTGGCGATGATTTGATCTCGCAGCTGCGTATTAAAGAACTTGGAAATGGCCTGTATCGGCGTGCGACCGTCGGTGCTCGACAGAATGTACGTCCCGCTCGTCCGGCGCGGTATCGCCTTCAGAATCTCGATGGCCTGCGGCACGAGCGGTACGACGTGCACGTGATCCGACTTGTAGTTATCCGCGGGAATCACGTGCAAGGCCTCCTCGAGGTCGATCTGCGACTCCTGGGCTGACGCTACTTCATCGAGGCGGCAGCCGTTCAGCAACATCAGCTGCGCATGGGTTCCGAATGGATAGCCGCAGTCCCCTGCCGCCTGCCACACGATGCGCGCCTCGCGCAACGTCAGTACCGTCTCGCCGCGCTTCTGCTTGGGCAGATTCTTCTGCATGCGGCTTGCAGGGTTGTCTTTGCGCTTGAGGACGCTTTCATCGATCGCCCAGGAGTACATCTGGCGCAGTACCGACATCGTCGTGCGTGCAGCCTCGATGCCACCCAGCTGACCGCCCTTCTGGCCCTTCGGTCGCGGCCGCTTCACACGCGCCGCATTCATCACCTCGCGCGCGTCCTCACGCGTCACGAGCTCGGCGAGCTTCTCGCCAATGCTCGGATTGATATGCGTCTCGAACGCGATCTCGTAGTTCCTGGCTGAGTCGAGGGCCTTCGAGCGCACGTAGTCCTTGAGGTATCGCTCCGACAGCTGGCGGACCGTGAGCGTGTAAGCCGTTGCGCTCTGCGCCATCGCGAGCTTCGGATTGATGCCGAGCTTCGCCTGCTCAAGCAGATGATTCGCCTGGGCGCGCGCGGCCTGGAGACTCGTCTGCGGATAGTTGCCGAGGCTGACCCGGATCTTGCGACCGAGCAGGCGCTTCCCGTGCGCATTGACACCGCCCTCGCCCATCACGCGCAACACCAACGTCCAGTTCGCTGCACCCGCCGGAAACAGCCGGATCGAAAGGCCCGGCACGGAGCCATCGGCAACGCTTTGCTCTTCCTCGCGTGACTGGGCGAGAAGAGATTTCAACTTAGGATCGGTAAGTCTTTTCAGCGGTTCCATGTGCATCGTTACGGTTCCAGAAACGGTGCCAGTTTGGGCTGGCTGCACCTGGAAGTTACGCTACGCCGATGGAAATCGCGCGTCTACAAATTATTGGATTCGTTGACTAAATAGACCTCAGTGGATGTTGGTGGAACTAGTCTGAAAAAATTCGGGACGTATAGGTCGCAGGTTCAAATCCTGTCACCCCGACCACAACTCCCTGCAGTCTGCAACAGCAAGCCCCGTGACCACGAAAGCCCCCTTGCCTCAGCGCGGACTATCGGTTCTGAGCCAATCGGTGAACCAACGGTTCGCTCACAGCATCGCGCGAGAATCGTAGGCCGGCGACGATCAGCGCCGCAGCGCTGAATCCGATGACGACGATGAGGTCGCGACCCATGGCGAAATCCGCGGCTGACGCGGCCGCAGGACCAGCAATGGATGCGTGCCTCAGCAGATCGACTCCGTACGTATAGGGATTCAGCGACGCCACGATCTGCAACGGCAGAGGCAATTGTTGCACCGGGTACAGCGAGCCGGACAGGAAGAACACGGGAAAGATCACCAGGTTCATCATGCCCGCGTAGTTCTCCAGCGTGCGCGACCACGCTGCGACCAGCATGCCGAGACTGGCGCATACCAGTGCAGTGCCGAGCAGCCCCAGCACGAGTAGCGGAATCGACAACTGCGAGCTCACGTAGCCAAGTGCCGAGAGCAGTACCAACAGCATGAGCGCCTGAATCAGCGCGGACAGCATCGCGGCCAGCGCCTTTGCGATGGCAATACAGTAACGCTCGATCGGCGCGATGATGAGCATGCGCATGACGCCGGATTCCTTGTCGTACACCGTCGACAGAGCAGCGAGCATCGCGCCGAACAACAGTGTCATCCCCAGTACGCCGGGCACGAGGAACGTCTGATAGTTCCCGCTGCCTGATCGCCCCTGCGTCGCCGCGAAACCGGCACCGATCACTAGCAGCCAGAGCATCGGTCGAACCATCGATGACAACAGCCGCCAGCGCTGCCGCAGCAGCTTGATCACCTCGCGCTCGAGCACCGCGAGAATCGGACGGGCGGCCGCGATCACGCAGCCCTCCTTTTCTGCGACGCCGGCGGACGATTCACCCAGAGAAACACATCATTGAGATTGGGCCGACGCCAGCGCACTGCCTTGGCCTTCGATGCCAGCTCGGCCTGCAATGAACCCAGTTCGACCGGATCGCTATCGCAGCGGAACTGCAGGCTCTCCCCTTCGATCAGCGCCGCACCCAGCCGCGGCTCGAGCTGTTCGGCGAGTTGCGCGGGCTGGTCGGTTTCGACTTCCAGGATGTTTCGGCAGAGTTGTTCAACCAGCGTCCTCGGCGGACCTTCGCGCACAACGCGACCCGAACTGAGGAATGCGACTTGGTCGCAGTCGATCGCTTCTTCGAGATAGTGCGTTGTCAGAAACACGGTCATGCCGAGTTCGGCTCTGAGTCGGGCGATGTGGCGCCAGATCGCTCGCCGGTTGGGTACATCCAGGCCGATCGTGGGCTCGTCGAGGAACAGGATCCGCGGCTGATGGATGACGCCGCGCGCGATATCGAGTGCGCGGCGCATCCCGCCCGAAAGCGATGCCACCGGCACATCGCGCTGCTCACTCAGACCGAAAAGCTCCAGAAGCTCGGTGCTGCGTCGGTGGATCTCAGCCCGCGACAAGTCGTTGAGCCTGCCGGCGAAGCGCAGATTCTCGGCAGCCGACAGGCTCCGATCGAGCGCGGGATCCTGGAACACGACGCCGATGCTGCCGCGTACAGCAAGGCTTTGCCCGTTGACAGCGTAGCCCGCCACCCACGCCTCCCCGGACGTCGGACGAAGTAGTGTCGACAGCATGTGAATCGTGCTGGTTTTGCCTGCGCCGTTCGGCCCGAGCAGCCCAAAGAACCCGCCGCGCGGAATCGCGAGGTCGATGCCCGCCACCGCGATCGTTGCTCCGTATCGCTTGGTAAGGAACTGCGCGCGGATTGCCAGCTCGGTGGTCATGAGACGGCAATCGACTTGCGATGATCGCGGAAGATCAGCGGCTTCTCCCCTGCACGCCCCCGGTCCGCATGCGCCGCGGCCTCCGTGACCAGGTGATGGTGCGGAGAAAGATCGCAAACCGGATCTGCATTGGCCGCATCGCCCGTGAGCAGGTAAGCCTGGCAGCGACAACCGCCGAAGTCCCTGCCCTTCTCGGGACAACTGCGGCATGGCTCCTTCATCCAGGCGTCGCCGCGGAAGTGATTGAAACCGGGCGAGTCGTACCAGATCCACCCGATACTCGCCTCGCGGACGCTGGGCAATGTCAGGTCGGGCAGCATGCGCGCCGCGTGACATGGCAGCGCTATGCCATCCGGTGCGACCGTGAGAAACACCGAACCCAGACCATTCATGCACGCCTTCGGTCGGCGCTCGAAGTAATCGGGCACGACGAAATAGACCTTCATGCGGTCGCCGACTCGCTTGCGGAAGCGGTTGGTCATTTCCTCCGCACGCCGCACCTGCTCGCGACTGGGCATGAGCTGCTCGCGGTTGAGCCAAGCCCAACCGTAGTACTGCGTGTTCGCGAGCTCGACGTACTCGGCGCCCATCTGTTGCGCCATGTCGAGAATCTGTCCGACATGATCGATGTTGTGACGGTGCAGAACGACGTTCAGCACCATCGGGTAATCGTAGCGCTTGATCAGCGCCGCGACCTGCGACTTGAGATCGAAGGTACGCGTGCTGCTCAGGAAGTCGTTCATCTTTCGCGTGCTGTCCTGGAACGACAACTGAATGTGGTCGAGCCCCGCCGCCTTCAGCGCGCCGATGCGTGATTCGTTCAGGCCGACGCCGGACGTGATGAGATTGATGTAGAACCCCAGCGCATGCGCTTCGCTCACGATCTGTTCCAGATCATCGCGCAGCAGCGGCTCGCCGCCTG
>Ga0068862_100005198_pt1 | contig 10937 bp, 8 predicted proteins | sample KBSSwiS52_FD_66598 | JGI IMG/M metagenome (GOLD analysis project Ga0068862, IMG submission 66598) | Switchgrass rhizosphere microbial communities from Kellogg Biological Station, Michigan, USA - KBS Switchgrass S5-2 | ecosystem: Host-associated > Plants > Roots > Rhizosphere > Soil ... | reverse complement strand
TTTGCCTTGGCGCCTTCGCCCAGAACCGCCTTCTTCATCTCGACGAAGTTGCCGACGCGCGACCCCTTCTTCAGCACCGCTCCCGGCCGTAGGCGGGCGTAGGGACCGATGGCGACGCCGCTTTCCAGCGTCGCGCCTTCCAGATGCGAGAACGCGTGGATGGTCACGTTGTCCGCCACGCTGACTCCGGGCGCGAAGACCACGTTTTGTTCGACGGTCACGTCGCGGCCGAGCTGCGTGTCCCACGAGAACCATACCGTCTCGGGCGCAACCAGCGTGGCACCGTCGGCCATCGCCTGGACGCGGCGGCGCTGCTGCCAGCGCGCTTCCGCTTGCGCCAGTTCGCCGCGCGAGTTGATCCCGGCGACCTCGTCCTCGTCCGTGGTCTCGACCACCGCGCAGGTGCGGCCCTGCGCCTGGGCGATGTTGACGATATCGGGGAGGTAATACTCCCCCTGCGCATTGTCGTTGCCGACCTTGGCGAGCAGCGCGAAGAGATCGGCCGACTTCGCCGCCATCAACCCGGAATTGCACAACGACACCGCGCGCTCCTCGGGCGTGGCGTCCTTGAACTCGACCATCTTCGCGATCCTGCCGCCCTCGGCGACGATGCGGCCGTATTGCAGCGGGTCGGCGGGGCGGAAGCCGAGGACGACCGCGGCCGGCTCGTCGGCGCCGTGCAGCCGGGCGATCATCGCGCGCATCGTCTCGGCCGTAACGAAGGGGACGTCGCCGTAGAGGATCAGCACGTCGCCCGCGAATCCCGCCAGCGCCGGCTCCGCCTGCTGCACCGCGTGCCCGGTGCCGAGCTGCGGCTCCTGCAGCGCGATCGTGGCCCGGTCGCCCAGTGCCCGGGCGAGTTGCTCGCGGCCATGGCCGGCGACCACAACCTGCCGTTGCGGCGCGAGCGTGGTGGCGCTTTCCAGCAAATGCTCCAGCATCGGCCGGCCGGCGATGGGGTGGAGCACTTTGTGCAGGTCGCTTTTCATGCGGGTGCCCTTGCCAGCGGCGAGGACGATGACGGCGAGAGGCGTGGATGTCATTCGCGCCGTGTGCCAGCAAAAGCTTGCCGTTTCCACACCGAGCCGCCAAGCCGGGGCCGATGGCGCGCTTTCCTTTCGAAATCGTCGGGTTCGACCTCGACGGAACCCTGATCGACACCCACGGCGACCTTGCCGCTGCCGTAAATCACGCGATCGGCCTTGAAGGCCGGCCGGCGATCGCGGCCGCCGAAGTGCGCGACCTGATCGGGGGCGGTGCGAAGATGATGCTGTCCCGAGGGCTGGAAGTGACGGGCGGGGCGGTGTCCGAAGCGCGCTTCGCCGAACTCTACAGCGAGTTGTTGCGCTACTACGAGGCCAACATCGCGGTTCATTCGGGACTGTTTCCGGGCGGCGCGGCGATGCTCGACGCGCTGGCGGCGCGGGGCGCGAAGCTGGCGGTCGTCACCAACAAGCTGGAGCGGCTGGCGGTGGCGCTGCTGGGCCAGCTCGGCCTGTCAGGGCGCTTCTACACGATCATGGGTGGCGACACGCTCGGCACCGCGCGCGCGAAGCCTCAACCCGACCTGCTGCAGGAGATGGTCGCGCGGGGCGGCGGCGGGCGTTCGGCCTACGTCGGCGACACCACTTACGACACCGGCGCCGCGCGTGCGGCGGGCATTCCCTGCGTGGCGGTGAGCTTCGGCTTCAATGACCTGCCTCCGGGCGAGCTCGGCGCGGCGGCGGTGATCGATCACTTCGACGAACTGGTGCCCACGCTCGAAACCCTCTGACCCGCGCCGGAGGGCTGTGGCAGCACCAGCAGTTCCAGCGCCTTTGCCGGGTCCAGATAGCGCTGCGCTATGGCCTGCACATCCCTGGGGCCGAGCGCCAGCACGCGGTCCTTCGCCCGGACGAAGCGTTCGATCTGCGCCGGCTCGGACTGAGCCCGATCCACCAGCGCGAGCCAGCCGCCGTTGGTCTTGAGCGCGTTCTGCAAGCTCTCGACCAGCGGTTGACGGGCGCGCAGCAGGACATCGGCATCCACCGGAGCGGCCCGCAGTCCCTCGAACACCTTGCGGATGGCATCGCGCGCCGCCGGCACATCCTGCACGTCGACCGAGGCGGTCACCGAAAAGGTGCCGTAGCCCTTCCACGCGTGAGAGGGTGCGCTGACCGCGCCCGGGGAGTAGGCCTTACCGAGCGTCTCGCGCAGCAAGTCGGTCAATTCCAGCCGCGCCACGCGTTCCAGCAACTCCAGCGCCATCGTCTCGGCGGGATCGGCATCGTCCCGCGTGGGCCACAGCACCCGCACCAGCGCTTGGTCGGCCGGACCCGAATGCAGGATCGTGCGCGCCGTCCGGTCCTGGGTGAACGGGCGCGGTGGCTGGTCGGCATAGTCGCGAAATGCCGCTTCCCGCGCCGGCAGCGCTCCGAAGGTCGCGGCAACCAGCGCGATGGCCCGATCCTCGTCGATATCGCCGGCCAGTCCGATCTCGATCGCACCGTGGGCCAGGCGATCGGAAACGTCGCGCTTCAGTTTTGCGAAGGTCAGCGCGCGGTATTTCTCGACGTCCTGAAGCGAGAATCGCGGATCGCCCGCCGAGACGATGGCGCCTTGGTCCGCGCGGAGCGCTCCCGCCGGGGTCGCCCGTAGCTGCGCGAAGTAGTTGTTGACGTTGTGCCGGTATTGCACCTCTCCCTCGGCGCGGTAGCCCGGATCGGTCAGCAACGCGGCCCAGAGCTGGAGCTGTAATTCCAGATCGCGCGGCGTCGTGGCGGCCTTCGCATCGAAGCTGGCATCGCCCGTGGCGATCTCGTCGCCGACCGTGTGACCGGCCAGGATCGTCTGCAGTTCGTCTGTGCTGTGCTTGCCGAGCCCGCCTTCGTCGAGGAACGGCATCATCTCGGTTGCCAGGGGATTGTCGCGGGTGTCGAGCTTGTCGCCGCCGTCGACGGACAAGCTGGCGAAAACGCGGTCCTTCTCCAGTTCCGTGCGCTTCAGGTTCAGCATCACGCCGTTGGCGAACCGGATCTCGCGAATGCCCAGCGCAGCCTCGCGCGTGTCGGAGACGACGACGCCGGGGTGCCCGAAGTCGGTATAGGCGAAGCCGGCGAGGTCGGCCGGGTTCTCCTGCGCGACCTCCTCCTTCAGCGCCTCGCGCCACGCCGCGCGGATGGCGCCGGTGCCGCCGACGGGATCGAACCTGCCGCGAAACCGGATCAGCGGATCGTCCAGCGGCACCACCTCGCGCCGCATCGCGGCCAGTACGGCATCGGGCGTGATGGCCGGTTCCAGCGCCCGGAAACGGGCGAGGGCGTCGCCGGGCGTGGACGGCACCAGCCGGTCGTCCACCAGCGCAAGCGCGGCTGCGGTCAGCGCGCTGTTGCTGCGGGTGTCCGCGGCGGCGGCGGCATCCTCCAGCGCGGTTCGCAGGTTCGCCAACTGCTCGCTGACCTCTCCGGGGGCGAAGCCGTAGGCCAGGGCGCGGCGATACTCGCGCCCCGCCGCGATCAGGCCGCGCCGCCACTTGCGGTCCACGGTGTCGACGATCAGCCGTGTGGAACGCGCCGTTTCGAACACGTCGCCGGTGCCGAAGCCGGCTCCGCGAAACGGCGGGTCTGCCTGGCGCGAAAGGCGGAGCAGACGGCGGTTGACGATGTCGTATCCGATCTGGCGGAGCAGGTTCTCGCGGCGCTGGGCGATACTGTCCGGCTCGTCGAGCCAAGTGCCGTTGCGCGAGATCGTGACCCGCTCCGACACGGCCGGATCGATGTAGATCGTGGTGCGTCCCGCATCGCCCGATCTCACCTTGCCCGCATCCGGCTGTGCCTGCGCCGGCTTGCCCTTCCAGTCGTCGAAATGAGCGCGGATGCGGGCCTCCACCAGCGCCGGGTCGAAATCTCCCACGACGACCAGTGTGGCAGCCTGCGGCACGTACTCTCGGGCGTAGAAGGCGCGCAGCTTTCGGGCGTCGGCGGCGTCCAGTGTCCGGGTCGTGCCGATCGGAAAGCGGCGGGCAAACAGTGAGCCGGGATAGAAGAAGTCCGTGTTGGCCTGGGAATCGCGCAGTTGCCAGGAGTTGCGATCGCGCATTTCGGCAAGGATCACGCCCCGCTCGCGCTCCACCGCCCCTTGCGCGATGGTCAGCTCGCTCGCGGTCTCGCGCATCAGCATCAGCGCGGTTTCGAGCAGGGCCGGATCGTTGGTGGGCAGGTCCAGCTTGTAGAGCGTCCGGTCGAAGCCGGTGGAGGCGTTGGTGTCCGCGCCGAAAGCCAGGCCGTTGCGTTCCAGCAGGCGGACCATCTCGCCCTCCGGCAGGCGCCGGCTGCCGTTGAACGCCATGTGCTCGACAAAATGGGCGTAGCCGCGCTCGCTCCGCTTCTCGTCGAGCGAGCCGACATTCATATCGAGGCGGACCATCGCGGTGCCGGCGGGTGTGGCATTGCGCCGCACGATGTAGCGCATTCCGTTGGCCAGCCGGCCGAGGCGGAACGCGCTGTCGGGCGCGATGTCGCTATTCTCGGTCGCCCACCGTTGCGCACGCGCAGCCCTGTCCGCCTCCCGCGCCGGGGCGGGGACCGAAAGGAGGGCAGCGATGACGAAAAGGAAGGGGAGGCGACGCGGCATTCGAGCCGAGGTGCCCGACCGCACGGGCGGTGACAAGCACCGTCCGCGCAATTGCCCCTTCTGGGATGAAGCCGTCCTTACTTGGTGCTCTTGCCGCCGCGCAGTTTGCCACGGTGGGCGGTAAGGTCGAACACCTCGCTCGGCCCGGGGTCGTCCTGCAGCAGCCCGAGCCGCCGCGCGACTTCCTGATAGGCCTCCTCCTCGCCGCCGAGGTCGCGGCGGAACCTGTCCTTGTCGAGCTTCTCGCCGGTGATCGAATCCCACAGGCGGCAGCCGTCAGGGCTGATCTCATCGGCCAGGATGACCCGGCTGTAGTCGCCGTCCCAGATGCGTCCGAACTCCAGCTTGAAGTCCACCAGGCGGATGTTGATCGCCGCGAACATGCCGCACAGGAAATCGTTCACCCGGATCGCCAGCGAAGAGATGTCCTGCATCTCCTCGTTTGAGGCCCAGCCGAAGCAGGCGATGTGCTCCTCCGCGATCATCGGATCGCCCAGCGCATCGTCCTTGTAGTAGTACTCCAGCAGCGTGTGCGGCAGCGGCTCGCCTTCCGGGATGCCCAGGCGCTTGGAGATCGAGCCTGCCGCGACGTTGCGCACGACGACTTCGATCGGGATGATCTCCACCTGGCGAACGAGTTGCTCGCGCATGTTCAGGCGGCGGATGAAGTGGTTGGGCACGCCGATGTGGTTGAGGCGGGTGAAAACATACTCGCTGATGCGATTGTTGATCACGCCCTTGCCCTGGATGGTGCCCTTCTTCTGCGCGTTGAACGCGGTGGCATCGTCCTTGAAATACTGGATCAGCGTGCCCGGCTCCGGACCCTCGTAAAGAATCTTCGCCTTGCCTTCGTAGATCTGGCGCCTGCGGGACATGCGTTCATCCTCAACTAGAAACCGGGGCTTCCCGAAAACGTCGGCCCCGGCGCGCGCAGAGCGCAAGGTGCGGACTGCTCGGCCGGGGCTTTCACGGCTGGCATATAGGCGAACGGTCCGGATTTGCAAAGCGGATGGACAAGCGCCGCCCGACACGGAACAAGCCGGCCATGGAGATCGAAATCCAGCGTCTCATTGGCCACACGATCCTCGGCGCCCTGCCGGATCTGCGGCGCCTGCGCATCGCGGTATTTGCCGAGTGGCCCTACCTCTACGACGGCGACCCGGCGGACGAGGAGGAATACTTGCGTGAGTTTTCCCAGGCGCCGGATAGCGTCATGGTTGTCGCGAGGTCCGAAGGGCGGGTCGTCGGGGCCGCCACCGCGTCGCCGATGAGCGCGCAGAATCAGGAATGCCAAGCGCCGTTCCTTTCAGGCGGATGGGACAGGCGACGGCTGTTCTACTTCGGCGAATCCGTGCTGCTGCCCGAGTTTCGCGGGCATGGGATCGGCCATGCGTTCTTCGATCATCGTGAGGACCACGCCCAGGCCTGCGGAGCCGAGGGCGCTTGCTTCGCGGTGGTGACCAGATCCGACGATCATCCCCGCCGGCCCGCAGCCTATGTCCCGCTTACCGCCTTCTGGCGAAAGCGGGAATACGCGCCGGTGGGCAGCCTCGTCACCACGTTCGAATGGAAGGATATCGGAGAGGACGCGGAAACGGCCAAGCCTATGCAGTTCTGGCTTCGTCGTTTCGGCTGATACGAGGCGAAATTCAGCGCTTCCCGAAGATCCGTTCCAGCAAGCCGGGTCCGGTCATCGGCTGGATCGGGCCGTAGGTGCGATACCGCTGGTGCGCGTCCATCTGGGGGCGAGGCACGACCGACTCGTGTGGGCGACTCGACCAATAGCGCGACGACGTCATGGGAAAGGGCTCCATCCGGAACAAACCGCTCAACCCCATCGTAATGCGCGCGGGACGCACTTGGTTCCCTCCGGTCGACGCTCTTCAGACGGATCGAACGCCCAATAGATGCGACGAACGGTGGTCGGGAGAAATGCGCGTCAGCGAGCGCCATGGGACAACCTATCCGTGTGGAAGAGGATCAGTCTCGGCAAAGTATCGAGCCATGGCATTTGAGCCCTTGTCGCTCAGTTCGACGAAGGCGCGCCGCTTATCCGTTTGATCGCCCATCCGGTTGAACCAACCATCGTTCACCATTTGGGATATCCAGCGCAGAGCCGTCGTCGCCGGCACCCCAGAAGCGATGCACAGCGAGGTGACTGAGACCCGCACATGTTCCGATCGAGCCGCAGTAAGATCGAGCATCATATCCCAGGCCGGATCGCCAAAGAGGTTGTCGTCTATGTACTTGGCTCTGCTCTGACGATTTCGGATGATGCGCCGGACGAGGCGCGGGTCTGGCAGTGGTGCTCTAGCCGTTCTGATAACGTCCGGCTTGGGCATCTGCTTCGGCGCAGCACCGTCGGAAAGTTGTGAGGGCGGGCTTGCGGGGCCTTCTCCCAGCCTCCCCGCGAGCTCTTCCACACGCGCCGCCAAGCTGGCGAGCGCCTGGCTCATGTTCGCGACGCTGCGCTCGACACTCTCAAATGACCTGCTCTGTGCGTTCATCCTGTCCATCCTTTGCGCGAGGACGGAGCGGCGTTAATGGGCTAGTGTCCTGAGCACCTCGTAGGCGCCGATGATCACCAACAACCCGAGAAGCGTCAGTGTCAGCTCGGCTTGTAGGTCGAGCGAAGACAAGGGCCTCCTATAACGTCTCTCCGGGATCGAGCGAGACAGGGCGGTCGGCGCGGAGAGGTTCCCCGAGTTCGGCAGGCCTTGCCAATCGTCCGCCCTGCGCCTCATTCGATCCGCTTCGGATGTTCCTGCAGACCGGGCGTCCTGCACTACCTGTTCCGGCTCACTGGCAACCGATGCGCTGGCTTTTAGATACCAGCTTGCAAGCTGTCGGCGATCGCGAAAACCAAGCGAGCGAAGCATAACGTCCACCCGTTGGTTGATGGCCGAAGGCGAGACGCCGCACACCTTCGCGGCCTCTTTCGATGTCAACCCATCGGCTATCAGCGCCAATGTCTCGCGTTGCCGAGGCGTCAAATCTTCGAGTTTGTTGATCCTGGCCACAATAACTCCCTCCTGAAGTCCCTGTCCTCCCTGGCCTTGCCAGCCATGGGCTAAGAGGGGTGTTGGCGATGCGGATCAAATTACAGCTTGTTAACAGTGAGTTATTTCACCAAAGGGCAGAGAACAAAACAGGAATACGAGAATGGCCTATTAAGCACCGAGGTTAAGTATTCCATATCTCGGGACGCATATAGCGTTCGGTGTCGGGCATCCTGCGATGTTCACTCGAGCTTTGGTCACCGCTCTCGATAGGCGGCGAGTGATGATGGACTTCCGCCGCGATTCGCGAGAAATACGTGAACGATGCTAGGCTCGTGATTGATATCGGTGAGCGCATCGCGAAGGCATCGTTGGAAACCGCTTGTGAAGCGCCGGATTCGCAGTTCAGCTAAGTACTTGAAATTATGGTCGGGGAGACAGGATTCGAACCTGCGACCCTCTGCTCCCAAAGCAGATGCGCTACCAGGCTGCGCTACTCCCCGACGCCGGCTTCCGGCCCTGGTGACATCCCCGGCGGTGGTGGGCCCGGCAGGATTCGAACCCGCGACCTAGCCGTTATGAGCGGCCAGCTCTAACCGCTGAGCTACAGGCCCCGATGCCGCTGCAGGACGTCCGGGCGGCGATGCCGAGGCGCCGCCGTGGCTTGCCGTTAGCCTGCGCGCGGGCACTAGGCAAGCGCGACGCTGGCAAGCAGGTCGGCGACGCTCGTGGGTTGCACGCCGCGCGACTTCAGGTGCTCGAAGACGGTACGCCACCAGTCATAGAGCGTGTTCAGCTCTTGCGGGTCGCGCACGTAGGGCGTGTGCCCGGGCGCCAGCGAAGGGCTGTGGAACGAGAGGACCAGCACGGGCAGTTGGTCCCGCAGCGCGACGTCGATGCCGCGCACTGCCTCATCGGCGGTGACCCCCTCCGGCGTGAGCGGGATGCGCTCCAGCAGGCGCGCGCGGGAAAGGAGGCCGCGCATGGAGGGCGCGCGCCAGAGGTGCGGGTATATCGTGGCTGCCAGGGGGCGCAGCGGCCCCCAGAATACCGTCGTCAGCGGCAGTTCCATCAGCCCCGCCGCGCGGTCGATCCAATACGGGCGCAGCGGATGGTTGCGATAGCTGGGGCCGCCGTTGCCGCTGTAGTCGAACAGCGAGCGCACCGAAGTGTCGAAACGCAGCCCGCATTCGGACAGGATGCTCGCGGTGTTGGGGCCGAGGCCATAGCGGCCTGCCCGATAGATGAGAGGAGCGGTGCCGAACTTCTCCTCGATCGCGTCGCGCAGGGTGCGGAACTTCTCGCGCTCCAGCACCTCCGGAAGATTGCCGGCGTAGCTATTGAATTCGTTGACATCCTCGCCAAAGGGCGGGCTGACCCAAGGATGTAGTTGGACGCCGATCTCGGCCCGGCCCGCTTGTACCGCCGGTCCGAGCGCCTCGATCGCCGCTGGCGACTGCACGATGGGATAATCGATCAGATAGGTGGGCACGACACCGTGCCCTTCGCAGAACTGCTGGAAATTGCGCAGTGCGGGCACCGAGACCAGCCCATGCCGCTCACGGTCGAGCGGAGCGGCCCAGTCGAACTCCTCCTCGGTGTCCACGGTCACGATGAACCGCGTTCCGAAGTTCTCCGGAAAGCGAACGAATTCCGGCGCCAGCGGTGCTTCCAGCAAATTCGGCCCCGGCAACGCCCGCCCCCTGTTTTCGCCCGTTGCAGCAGGCCGCCGATTACAATCCTTCGTGCAAGCGGCTTTCAACGCTGGGTATGACTCCGCAGGGCCTCGGTCAACCGGGGAAGCCTGAGGTAAAGCTGGTCATGGTCGCGCAGCAGTTCGCCTCCGGCGGCGGCGGCTTCTGCGGTGGCGAGGCGCAAGGTAAAGCCGATTCCGAACAGTCCGGCCGAGAGCGCCTGCGCACCTTCGACACCTTGAGGCAGTGCGGGCGGCCCCGCCGCGTTGCCCTGGAGGGCAAGCGGCAAGCCGACCGCGAGCATCGCTTCCTCCGCGGTCGCATCCCAGCGTACCGGCAGGACTTCCCCCTCCGCGCTCGCTCCGGCCAGCGCCGCGAGCAGACGCCACATCATGCGCGCTGCCTCGTCGCGCTCGAGCGGGACGACGAGTTGCGCGGGCGTCTGAGCGACATCGAAGCCGGTGCCCCGGCGCGCCGACCACGCTTGCAGCCGTGCGATCGTCTCCGCGGTCACAGCGCCGAGGTCGCACGTACCGGCTGGGGAGACTGTCAGCCCGCTCTCCAGCCGGACAAGCCGATCGAGTTCCTCGAATCCTGCGAGGATCTGCGCGGTATCCCCGGCGATTGCGGCCGCGAGCGCCCGGTACTCGTGCGGGGCAGGGCCGTAGAGCTGCTGCTGGATGATTTCCGCGGCGACCTGGATCGCATTCGCGGGTGTGCGCAGTTCGTGCAGGATCTGCCGCATCCGGTCGGCCTCGCCCGATGTGCCGTCGGTCGCGGGTGTCATCGTGGAGCCCGGTCGGCGCAGCCTTCCGGCGTATCCAGCGAAGCGGCCTCTCTGAGGCTCGAACAGTGGAAGCGCGTCCAGTCGCCATGCGCCGGAAAGGTCGGGCGCCCCGGAAAGGGTCAGCGCCACGTCGACGAGCGGCTGGCAATGGCGCACCGCCGCGCGCAGACGAGCGGCGGCCGGATCGCCCAGTCCGCCCAGCCGATAGCCGACCAGACCAGGGCCGGCCGGCCCGTCTGCCCAGACGACGCAGCCCTCGGCATCTGTCGCGAAGTCCAGCGCCATGATCGTCGCGCGTCGCGGCTCGTCGTCATCCAGCGGAAGGCGGGGCGCGTCCTCGCCGGTGCCGGCCTCGGAGCGCGCCTTGCGGAACGCCTCGATGCGCCGCACCAGCGCGCCGATTCCGGCCTCGCTCGGCGGCGGGACGATGGCGGATCGGGCATGGCTCCATGTCGGCGCCGAAGGCGGAGGAGCCGGCGCCGCGGGCGTATCGTCAACGATGTGCTCTGCTGGGGGCTGCGGCTCTTCCCGCGACTCTGGCTGCGGCTGGGCGAAAGCCATTGCCTCGGTACCGGCCTGCTCCGAGGAGGTGACTTGCGCCGCGGGCAGCGCCCGGTCGCCGACCCCGAGACGCTCCAGCAGCGCCTCGACCCGAGGACCGAGATCACGGCGATGCCTGAGGACGCCGCGGGCGCGGACGGGCAGGGCCGGGATCAGCTCCAGCCACTCGCGCTCGGAGAGGTCGGCTACCGCAATCGCCGCCGTGGCCACCGCAGGCTCCTGGACGGCAAGCCGCGCCACCAGTTCGGCGCTGGCGATCCGCAGCATCGGCTCGCGCAGGATCCG
>Ga0068862_100005193_pt1 | contig 10940 bp, 9 predicted proteins | sample KBSSwiS52_FD_66598 | JGI IMG/M metagenome (GOLD analysis project Ga0068862, IMG submission 66598) | Switchgrass rhizosphere microbial communities from Kellogg Biological Station, Michigan, USA - KBS Switchgrass S5-2 | ecosystem: Host-associated > Plants > Roots > Rhizosphere > Soil ... | reverse complement strand
GAGCGTTCGCAGAAACATCTCTTTCAGATCACACGAGGAAAACGCCATGACCCAACATGTCCTGTTTATCGTGACCAATGCAGCCGTTCTTGGGCCAAGAAACCGGAAGGTCGGCTTCTTCTTCCCCGAAATTGCGCATCCTTTCGATGTACTCGATCAAGCTGGGGTAGCTGTCGAGTTCGCGTCTCCCGCGGGGGGGTGGACGCCCTTTGATGCCTATGATGAGAGTGACCCTGCCCAAAAGGCCTTCTTCGAGAGCAAAGCATTCCGCCGATTGAATCGCAGCCGTAGATTGTCCGAAGTCGACGCCGCAGACTATGACGCGATCCTGGTGCCCGGCGGTCTCGGTCCGATGGCGGACATTCAGCGCAATACCGCCGTTCAGAATGCCGTCGTGCGTGCCTGGACCACAGGCAAAATCGTCAGTGCCGTTTGCCACGGGCCGTGCTCGCTGCTCGGCGTCGATCTCGGGGATGGCGTACCATTCGTGCAGGGCAAGAAGCTGACGTCCTTTTCGAAGCTGGAAGAATATGACTATGCCCGCGAGGACGTACCCTATGAACTTGAGGATGCCCTGAGGGTTGAGGGGGCCGTTTATTCGTCGGCGGCCAATTGGGAGGCCCACGTCGTCGTCGATGGTCGACTAATCACCGGTCAGAATCCTGCTTCGGCAGGCTTGCTCGGGAAAAAACTTCTGGAAGCGCTGAAAACGGCCGCTTCTGTGGCGTGAGTTGTTCTATCAGTTAACGGAGGACGCCATGTCGCAATCACCGGTGAAAATCACGGCCAACCTCACGGCGCATCCGGGCAAGGCGGAGGAGCTGCGCACGCTTCTGCTTAGCATGATGCCCCATTGCCGTGCCGAGCCGGGCAATCTGCGCTGGGATGTCTGGCGGGATACCGCCCTGTCTGAGCGCTATGTCCTCGACGAGCTTTACCGTGATTCAGAGGCGGCCGAGGCGCACCGCCAGACGCCCCACTATCAAGATTATCTCGCGAGGATTCCCGCGCTAGCGGATCGCTCAGCGCTCATCCTCGAGGCGGTCGCACTTGCTTGAAGTTCAGCCATTCTGGAGGGTCTCATGCTTGAGGTCGTGCAAGCCTTCGATCGTGAACATATCGTAGATCTGCCCACGGACGACGCGGCAACGCTCGAACGCAAACTGACCTTCGCCCGTGCGCGCTTCGAAGATCGAGGCGGCTGGTTGAAGGCGCATCAGCGCATGGCCGTGCTGCATCGGCTTGCGGAGTTGGTCTTGGAGCGGCGAGAGACGTTCGCGAAGCGCATCGCGCGCGAAGGGGGCAAGCCTTACACGGATGCGTTGGTCGAGACCGATCGCGCAATCGACGGAATCCGCAGTGCCGCCGAATTGCTTCGCACCCGCGGCGGCACAGAGATACCGATGGAGCTTACCCCAGCGAGCGAGGGACGACGTGCCTGGACGATCCTGGAGCCGATCGGTGTGGTGGCGGCTATTTCGGCGTTCAACCATCCGCTAAACCTCATTGTGCATCAGGTCGCGCCGGCAATTGCGACGGGCTGTCCAGTCATCGTCAAGCCCGCGACGGCGACACCGCTCTGCTGTTTCGAGCTGGTCAAGCTCGTCCAGGAGGCTGGCATGCCGGAAGGTTGGGTGCAGACATTGCTCCCCGAAAGCCGCGATCTTTCGAGCGCTTTTGCAAGTGATCCAAGGATCGCCTTCCTGAGCTTCATCGGTTCGGGCGCTGTAGGTTGGCATCTGCGCGCCAATCTGGCCCCGGGAACGCGTTGCTCGCTCGAGCATGGCGGCGTGGCGCCGGTGATCATCGACCACACCGCCGATATCGATGCGATCATCGAGCCTCTCGCCAAAGGCGGCTATTATCACGCAGGCCAAGTCTGCGTCTCGGTCCAACGGATCTACGTCCACGAAGCGCTTAAGGATGTCTTCGTCGAGCGGTTCGCTGAGCGCGTCTCGCGACTGCGCGTCGGTGACCCGCAGCTTGCCGAGACCGAGGTTGGCCCGTTGATTGACCCTTCCGAAGCCGAGCGCGTTGCGAGTTGGGTCGAGGAAGCCGTGTCGGGAGGTGCCCGTTTGATCGGAGGCGGACGCCTTAGTGGCACGACACTGGCGCCGGCAATACTCATCGATCCTCCCAAACAGGCTAAAGTGTCGCACGAGGAGGTGTTCGGCCCAGCCACCTGCATATTCGGTTTTACCAATCTCGATGGCGCCATCCGCGACGCAAACTCTCTGCCGTTCGCGTTTCAGAGCAGCATCTTCACACGCGACCTGGCTGTGGCGCTCGATGCAGCTGAGCGTCTCGACGCCTCGGCGGTCATGGTCAATGACCATAGTGCGTTTCGCACCGATTGGATGCCATTCGCGGGCCGGCGGTCGTCCGGCTATGGAGTTGGGGGCATTCCCTATACCGCTGGCGAGATGTCGGCGGAGAAAATGATCGTTTTCAAGCTGTGATTGGCACCTTCGAAGCCAGTCGCAAGGTTCTGCAACCACAATCCTCCTGCTGAAACGGGGCAGATGGGAAGCGGCCGAACGTCAGTTATCGAGGATGAAATAGGTCCAGATCAGCCGTCCCCCGAAAGCCGTCATTCAAGCGGCGCGCCGGAAACGACAGCTTTGTCCCAGCCCAAGTCTTTCGGCATTACAGCAGCCAGATGAATGTATGGCCGGTTCCCGATGCCCTGACCAAGGGCCCAAACGTCCGGTGTCGCGGCGAGTGCAGCCCCGATCCGACGTCCAACCCAGAGCAGCGGCTGTCGACCGAGGCTGTGTAAAAACGCGTAAAGGAGGAGGTGTCGGATCAGCCACCGCGAACGACGGCTCGCAACAGAAGCTGCCTATGAAACTGCGTTTCTGAGCGCCCATTCTCCCCGTGACGGCAGCTACAACGCCAAAGTGACTTGCGAAGCACTTTTCAACGTGCTTCAGTTTCTCCTTATGTTCTCATGGCCCCAAGGTGAATTCGGCCTCGGAGGAGATCGCTGTGCGTTTCAAGAATCTGGAGAAATATCGAACCGGGGGCGCCGGCAGCCGCATGCAGCTAAAGATCCCGCTTCCGAAGACGCCGGACGGCCGGGTTTACCGTTTCTCACCCAATGAAGCTGCGGAGCCACGCCATTTCGTTCTCGGCGACGTGAATCGTCCCGACTTGATCACGGAGGATATGCGTGCCCGGATGAAGTTGGAGCCGGGGTCGTCTCAGACGGTGTGCCCCTACAGCGGTGTCGTGGCGGAAGACGAGGAGTTCACCCATCCCGACGATCGGAAGGCAGCGCTTGAGATCGCGAAGCATGCGGCCCTCAGCGACATGGAGGACCAGATCTCGAAGTTGTTCGAGGGGATAGGTCGAAATAGCAGCCGCAACAGCATGCTCAAGATCGAGGTGAGGCCCTCGAAGAGCCATCGGCCGAGGCCAAGGTTTTATCGGACGGATCTCCTTCGAGAGCTGGTGTGCGACCATTGCGGCCGTGATTATGGGGTCTATGCGATCGGTCTCTTCTGCCCCGACTGTGGGGCGCCGAACCTCCATCTTCATTTCGCGCGCGAAGTAGATCTGGTCGACGCCCAAGTTCAATTCGCTGACGGCCTCGACCCAGAATTGGAGGAACTCGCCTATCGGCTCCTCGGAAACGCCCATGAGGACGTTCTGACCGCGTTCGAAGCGACGCTGAAGACCATCTATCTATTCGGTTGGGCAGCGGCACATCCCGGCGACTCTATGCCGCGCGTAGGCAACGACTTCCAGAATGTGGAGCGTGGGCAGAAGCGCTTCGCCGAACTCGGGTTCGATCCATATGCCGTGTTGGACGATACCGCACTGGCGGCGATGAAGCTAAATATCCAGAAGCGCCACGTGATTGGGCACAACCTGGGTGTCATCGACGCGAAGTTCGCACAGCTTTCCGATGAGGCGGGGATCGGCGAGACGGTCCATCTGGTCGGCGAGGATATCCGGACGTTCGCCAACACGGCCAAGAAGGTCATCGACGCACTTGACGGTTGGCTCGGTGGCGTCGCAATCCCCCCTCGGGAGAGGACGGGGTCTCTGGATACGGAGGTGGAGGTGACTGGTTCGGAAGGCTTGAGGGCGGCTGAACTCGGTCTCACGGAGAACGCCTTTCGGCTCGGCGTGTGGCTCGCAGAGAACTCAACACTCGGACTGGCTCGCCCGGTGGATCGAGATGGAGCCCTGTCGGCCTTCGAGTATTTGTCAGGTCGAGACTATCGCGACGCCGTCGCGGAGCTGGAAACCGATGGGTATATCGGAGTGCGGTCCCTGCTCAACGGGCCTCCGCTGCTGAGCTATCGCTCAGAGCTGTTCAGCACCTTCGATCCGCTCGTAAGAGGAACTGATCCGACGCTCGACGCTGTCGAACTTGCTCGGATGACGCTGGAGCTTGATCAGAGCGTGGATGTGGCCGCCCTACATGAGAAGACTGGTTGGGAACTTCGGCGTTTCAATCCGGCGTTGAGCGTGGTGCTGACGCACGTCGATGAGCGACGGGTGAGCGGCTCTGGCGACGGTAGGTATTCGACCCGAGCATTCATCGTGGTTTCGACTGACCGCGTTCAGCTGCGGCGTTTCGTCGACCGCTATGCCAAGGCAATGAAATGAACGCGCGGCGCATAGACGCCGTCTTCGCGAGAGATCGCTGATGGACGCGGATTATGGTGACAACCCTCTCAGCAAGCCTGAACAGGATATGTTCGGCATCGACGGCTTCGTGCAGTCGTTCGCACGTAGCGTTCGGACGATGCGGTCACCGAACGGCGTGGTCATTGCCCTCAACGGTCCATGGGGATCGGGCAAGAGCAGCGCGATCAATCTCCTGAAGCACCATCTCGCCAATGCGTCAGCTGCAGGCGAGATCGAAGTGGTGGATTTCAATCCCTGGTGGTTCCGGGGAGAGGAGGCACTGGTGCTCGCCTTCTTCCGCGAACTCTATTCAGCGACGAAGCCCAGTCTCGGCAACAAGGCCAAGAAGATCCTCCCCAAGCTCGGCGCGCGCCTGCTCAACGCGGGCGGGGCTGTTGCCCCGATCGCGGACGCCGCCGGTGCTGCCGGCGCCGGCGCCATTGCGTCGGGCGTGATGGGATGGCTGGGTGGCATGATCGAGGACGGTGAGAGCGTCGAGAAGCTGCACGCGGAATTGGGGGCGGCGCTGGCGAAGCAGCCGAAGCGGTTTGTCGTAGTGATCGACGATATCGACCGTCTCGCGCCGGACGAGGCGCTCGCGATGTTTCGAATGGTGAAGTCCGTCGGACGACTGCCCAACGTGATCTACGTCCTGTCCTTCGATCGTGAACTCGCCGAGCGGGTGGTCGCCGAGCGCTTCCCGTCGGAGGGGCCGCACTATCTCGAGAAGATCGTGCAGGTGGCCTTCGAGTTGCCCGCTCCGATCGCCTCCGACGTACACCGGATTCTTGCGGCGAACATAGATGTGATCGTCGGCGGGATCGGTGACAAACGCCTGGTCCATGTAATGAACATGTTCCACGCTGCGGTCGCGCCCGAGATTGGGACGCCCAGGGATGCCACCCGATATACAAACGCGTTGAGCATCACCTGGCCCGCAGTGGAAGGCGAGGTCGATCTCGGCGATTTCATAGCCATCGAGGCGATGCGCCTGTTCCAGCCCTCCATCTACCGAGCGATCCGCGACAATCAGTCACTGGTCTGCGAGGCGACCCGAGACCACTTCGAACCTAACGAGGGCGCCGAGCGGCTCGATGCAATCCTCCTGCCGAAGATTGAGAATCCGAAGCGCTATCGCGATGCGCTAGTCCGCCTCTTTCCACGGCTCGATTCGATCTGGGACAACACGATCCATGGTGGCGGCGACCGGCACGACAAGGATCGCAGGATCGCATCGAGCAAGCATTTTCAGACCTACTTCCGCATGTCCATTGATCCGGACGCCATATCCAAGGAGGAATTGCTCAAGGTGCTGGAGCATGCGTCCGACGAGGAACGGATCTCCGCATTGTTGAAGACGGCCGTCACGCAGTCACGTCGCGATGGAACCACGCGAGCGATGGCATGGCTCGACGCTTTGATATCCCATGGCGATGAAGTCCCGGTCGCAGCTGCGGAGCCGTTCCTCCGCGCGGTGTTCTCAGCCGCGGTTGAGGTGAATGTCGATGCCGATCAGGCAAGGGGATGGTCCTTCGGCAACAACCTTTTGCGCATTCGCTGGCTGCTGAACCGCGTGCTGATGGAGCGGACATCGCTGGAGGAGCGATCACGGATCCTGCTCGCCGCCGTCACGGATGCTCCGCTCGTCTGGCTTTGCACCCTGACCGCATCGGCATGGGAACAACGACATCCCACAGACGAGGGTAAGCAACCTAAGGAAGAGGACGCCTGCCTGCTGACTGACGCCGACACCAACGCAATACGCGTTCTTTTTCTTCAGCGGATCACAATTGCGGCATCTGATGGGTCCTTGGTCAGGATGCCGGACCTGCTTCGCCTCTTGTATCTCTGGCGACATTTTCTTGATGATGACGCCCCTCTTAGGAAGTGGATGGCCGAGCGGATCGAGGAGGACGAATCGCTAGTCATGCTTGCCCGCGCATTCACTTCCCACTCTTGGGGGCAGAGTTCGGAGGATCTGGTTTCCGTGCGTTCCGATCGGGCATCCGTGTCAGGTCTAGACGCTTTCATGGATCCGGATAGGTTTCGCGCGAACCTTGTCGCGCTAAAACCGCGGCTTGAGCAGGATTCGGTGGAGGCTGAAACCGTTGGTCGATTCCTGAAGGCTTGGGAGTATCGGGACGAACATGGTGACTGGTAACGCTGGACGCGATCGTGCCGTTCAACGCCAAGGGTGAATGGCCGGATAAGGGCGCAGGAACTCCAGTGTAAGCGGTGCCATGATCTCGCGCGCGGCCGTGGGGAAGGCATTGATGCGCAAGGTTCCAGAAGGCACTTCCCGCTGCGATCGCACAGTCTCCATCGCCTCGTGAATGTTCTTGCAGCGCAGGGCCGAAGGGGTAGGGCGAGACGAAGAGTCCGCTTTCAAAGAAAGGTTTTCCCCCTCTCTTGCCGGCTCGGGCGCCACGCCTGAAGAAGAGATCAGGCCGCCCAGGAAGGGCTTTCATAGATTTCGGCATAGTCGGCTTTCACGCAGTTGATTCCGACCCCTTCAAGGAAAAAGAGCTTGCCGGCCTCGGACGTGTCGTCGACCTCGGGGGTATAGACATACCAGGCGGGATGGGCGCGCTCGGGGAATTTGCGGAAATAGCGGGCGCGCTCGATTAGCAGCCAGCGAAGGAAGACTTCGGTTTCGGTGAGGCCAAGGCCGAAGATCAACAGCGGCTTGTTGAACATGAGATGGACCCAGGTGCGGGCCCCGTCCCAGTTGGGCCGGTTCTTGGCGTTGAAAAGGTTGACCTCGCCGCGGTGGAGCCAGGTGCGCGCGCGCTGGACCGACCCCATATAGTGGCTGAGGCCGAGGCGGATGCTCCGCCGGTAGCGGCGCATGCCGTTGATGTGCCAGATGCCGAAGCCATCGCAGGGATCATCGAATAGCTGGTTGGCGAAGCGACAGCTCCACGGATAGTAATCGGTGAAGGGCAGCTCGGGCGGCTTGATGAAGTCGCACCCGGCGGCTTCGCTTAGTACCTCTTCAAAATTGGTGGTCAGGACCGGCACGTCATGGCGCACCGCCCAATTCATGATGGTATGATGGTGCCGGAGCGGCTCCCAGCGTTCCATCAAACGGCAAAATTCGGCCTGGAGGTTGAGGGTTACGGTCTGATCATCGTCATCGGTAGTCGGGCTACTGCGTTTCATTTCAAGCACATCGTAGAACTCGGTCAGCGCGGTGCCCTTGGGGACGCTGGGCACGTCGACGGCGCAATGGTGCGCGATCTGAACGAGCAACCGTTCCCAGGAGTTGCGATTGCCTGCGCCGTGGATGTTGATGCCGTTGCCGATCACCAGGGCGAGGTTGTCTCGTTCTTGGTTGAGTAAAGTACTGAAGCTGCGTCGTTCCGGCATCGCGGTCCCCTCGAGCGCACTTGTAGCAAAGCGCGACCGCCGCGTCTTTGGTAGAGACGTCTTGGTGTCAGCTGTTCGCGTTCTAGTCGCCATGACTTGACAGTCGGCTTCCGGCCCCGTCTCAGTCGGCCGATGAGATCAGAGGTGCGATCGCTGAACGCCGACATTTGATAAGACCCGCCGTTCGCCACGTCGCCGGTGAACGGCAGAAGTGTCCCAGCCCTAGGCATTCGAGGCGGGGATAGCTCGAGATCAATGCGGACCTTTTCTAAAGCGCTTCGAACGGCAGCTGCTAGACGGAATAGCCATTAGATCATCAGGTCACCGTAGTGGCACCGCCTTCGCGGGCGCTGAAGTCCGAAGGTGCCACGAGCGCTGCCCCTATTGCGAGGCCTGTCGCAATGAGGGCCGGCTCTCCGTCTGTGAGCAGGCCAGCGACGATCAACGCTGCAAATGTTTGGGCCATCAGCCGTACTGTCGATTGGAGGCCGCCTGCCGCCGCTGACCTGTGGGCTGGGGCGGCTGCGATGATCAGCTTGGTGTTGGGCACCATGAAGATGCTCGATCCAACCGCAGACAACGCCATTCGCCATGCGACATCCCAGTACCCCGGCTGGTCGGGGAGCCAGGTGAGGAGCGCCATCCCAAGCGCCGTCACGATCATGCCCAGTGCGCCGAGCCGCTCGCCCTCAAAACGATCCGCCATCTGCCCGACGATCGGCGAGAGGATCATCGTCGTGATGGGCCAAGCCGACAGGATCAGCCCGACCTTCGCAGGAGAGATCCGCGCACCTGCCTCAAGTCGAAAGGGCAGCGAGATGACGATGATCGTCATTGCCATGAAGAAGGCAAACGCGGCCGTCAGAGAAGCTGAGAATCGCGCGGATCGCAGGAGGTCGACCGGCATGACAGGATGAGGCTGCCGCCTTTCGTAGCGGACGAAGAACACGCCAATCAGAATGCCGAAAGCCATCAGCATCATAGCTGCGGCCCGGTATCCCTCATGCCCGGCCAGTTGCAGGCTGCCGAAAAGCACGCCGAAAGTTGCTATGCACAGAGCCGCACCGACGAAATCGGGCGGATGCCCTCCTTCATGGCGGGGCGACTCCGGCAGAGCGCGCCACCCCAAGACCATTGACAAGAGAGCGAACGGCACGCCGGCGGCAAACAGCCACGGCCAGCTAGCAACCGATAGTATCAGGCCGCCGACAGTGGGTGCGACCGCGGAGGCGATCGCCACGGTGAACGTATTGATGGCGAGACCCTTGCCGAGCTTGTCGGACGGATAGATCGCACGGATCAGCGCCGACATGACGCTGAGGGAGGCGGCCCCGCCAAGCGCCTGCAGGGCCCGGATCGCGAGGAGGGTGGAGAGATCATGCGCCAGGAAGCAAAGCGCCGTCGCGCCGGTAAATACGGCTTGCCCGATCTGGTAAGAGCGTTTGACGCGGATGCGATCGGACATCGCCGCAAAAGGAAGCAGCGTCATCACGAGCACCAGATTGTACACGGTGACAATGAGCACCGACTGCTGAGCAGAAGTGCCTAGATCGCGGCTGATCGACGGCAGGGCCACATTGACGATCGAACCGTCGATGATCGTGAGCGCAGTTCCCAGGCACAAGGCCGCAACCGCGCAGGCTCGCGGACGGGCGACAGAGTCTGCGCCAGGCTCATGCAAAATCTCGCAAGGTCGATGTCCGGATGGAAATCACACGAGATTTTTGACGGCTGCCACGACGGTCGGGTCGATGCCGATCGGCCCGTCCAGCATATAGGCTTGGCGTGCGGCCGCCGCCTTGACGTAGCTTTCAGTCGCGAGCGCGACCTTCATCTCTTCGACCGACTCGAAGGCGATGTAAACGATCGCATCCACAGGTGGAGCGCCCGAACCTGACGAAAGATCGTCAAGATAATACTGCACGTACCGTTTGACCTGGGGCATTGCGACATAGGTCGGACCATATTCCAGTTCCATGAAGCGGCGGAAATTAGCGGTGCTGACCTCCGGGCGCTTGCGGATCATCGTCATAAGTTCATGCATGGTCGGGCGCTCCCTGTACGATGATGGCGTCTAGTCCTGCGGCCCGTCCTTGAGCGCTTCGAGACCCGGCGCGACGGTCATGACTTGCAACTCGCTTACCACCACCTCAGCGAGGCCTTCGCGTTGGAAGGGTTCGGCCCCCACGAAGGCATCCACGGCTTCCCGATCGTTGCGGGCGAAGAGCATCCCCCCGGTCGGCGTAACCAGACGCCCGCCGGCGAGAAGGAGGCCATCCTCGAAGCCCTTGCCGGCCCACGCATAATGAGCCTCGCGGAAGGGTTCGAGCTGCTCGGGCGTACCCTTGGGCCGTAGGGAAAGTACGAACATTGATAGTCTCCTTTTCGGATCAGGGCCGCATCACAATCTGCTCGAGGCTGCCGGCATTGCCGGCCGCGTCCATCGCGGGGATGAGATCGGCCAGGGGGAAGACGGTCGGCGTGATGGCGTCGAGGTCGAGGCGGCCCGCCTTTACGAGCGCCAGGACATTCCGGAAGGCATCGGTCCTGTGCATGAAATTGCCGATGATCTCGATGCCGTTCAGCATGAGCTGAAGGTAGGGGACTGGCAGGTCCACCATGAGGCTGCCCATCAGGACGATCCTGCCTTCCCGCCGCAGAGCGTTGAGCGCTGCCAGGGTCGAGTTCGGGTCCTGCGCACCGCCTACCATGTCGAACGCGATGTCAGCCCCGCCACACGCTGCTTTGCGAAGCGCCTTGGCATCCGTCTGGATGTCGCCGGTCAAGGCAACCGGGAACACCGCTCTGCCGCCCATCGCCTGGAGCCGATCGAGCTTTTCCTTGTTGCGACCAGCGGCTACCACGCGGCCCGCCCCCATAGCGAGCGCGACCAACACGGCCGCGGTGCCGTAGGCGCCGGTTGCACCATT
>Ga0068862_100005192_pt1 | contig 10941 bp, 9 predicted proteins | sample KBSSwiS52_FD_66598 | JGI IMG/M metagenome (GOLD analysis project Ga0068862, IMG submission 66598) | Switchgrass rhizosphere microbial communities from Kellogg Biological Station, Michigan, USA - KBS Switchgrass S5-2 | ecosystem: Host-associated > Plants > Roots > Rhizosphere > Soil ... | reverse complement strand
TGCTCTCCGCCCGCCAGCGCTTCCACTTCATTGCCCTGCGCGTCACGGCCATGCTCTTCGACAGGCGGCAGGGTCACCGCTGGCAAGCCGGCTTGCTGCGCGGCTTGCGCCACCGGCGTGCCGCTGGAGCGCGCGTCTTCGAATTGCGAGATGGCTTCGTTCAGAAGGTTCGCCGCTTCGTCCTGCGCAATCGCGTTGTGTAGGTCCTCGCGCATGGACGCGAAGGTCGGCGCCACGGCCGGCGTGATCGATTGCACTTGCACCACTGCCCACGGCGTCAGCGAGCCACGCACCACGCGCGGCGCGCCGCCGGCGGGCGCAGCAAACACCGCTGCCGCGATGTTCGCGTCAGTCACTTCATTGCGTGCCTGGTTCTCACCGCGCGCGAGTTGCAAGCCAAGCGCCTGCGCCACCGCTTGAGCGCTCTCGCCACGGCCGATCCGTTGCGCGGCTTGGTTGGCTTGCGCTTCATTTTGCGCCGCGATGCGGATGTAGGTCCGCTTCTCCGGCTGCGTCATCGCCGTCACGCGCGCCTGAAACTCTTCCTGCAGCCGCTCTTCCGGCACTTGCACGCGCGCGACGAAATCCGACGGCCGCGCATAAACCAACGTCAGCGTGCGGAATTCCGGCACGCGGAGCGTTTCCTGGTTTTCCTCCCAGAACGTCTGCAGTTGCGCCGCCGTCGGGTTTGGAATGTTGCCCGCCGCCGAAAGCGGCGCTTCGGCAATGCTGACGACGCGCGTCTCGCCTTGATACGCTAGCGCCAGCGCGCCGAAGCTCGACGGCGCGCGCACGCCGCTCGTCAGCGCTTCCATCGTCATCTGGATCGCGGTGTCGCCGCGCAACTCTTCGAGCAACGCTTCCGGCTGGTAGCCAAGCTGCTGCGTCGCGAACTGACGGAAGGCTTCCTGGTCGAACTGGCCGGTCATCGGATTGGTCGCGCCCGGAATGTTCCGCACCGTCTCCGCCACCTGGCTGTCGCTGGCGTGCACGCCGATCTTCTGGGTGTAAGCGAGCGCCGCTTGGCGCGAGATCAGTCGTTCCAGCACCCGCAGGTGATAGCCGGCGTCGATTGCATCCTGACGCGATGTCGTGTCCCCTTGGGAGCGGCGGTTGCGCAGCTCCAGCTCGAGCTCCCGGGTCAGGTCGGCCGGGGTGACCTTGCGCCCTCCGACTTCCGCCAGGCTCGACGAGCCCGGCATGGAAATGCCGTTCTGCGGGATCAGGAACGCGACCATTGCGAGGCCGACGAGGGCGAAAATGATGCTCGCCACGAAGCCGCGGGAGATGTTTCGAAATTGCAGGAGCATGAAGGCATCCGGTAAGCGGGAAGGCGCCGGACCATAGAGAGGGCCCCGGGGCGGGGCAATCGCCGGAACTGGTAGGAGAGGGAGGCCAAATGGCCGCGCGTAAGCCGTTGATCGCTGGAAATTGGAAGATGTTCGGCCGCGCCGCCGATCTGGCCGAAATTGGGGCGCTGTCCGAGACGATCAGCGCCAAAGCAGGCGCGATCGATGCGCTCATCTGTCCGCCTGCCGTCTACATCCAGGCCGCCGCCGCGCAGGCCCTCGGCAAGCCCGTGGCCATCGGCGCGCAGGATTGCTCGGCCAACGCTGACGACGCCGCCCACACCGGCGAGATCAGTGCTGCGATGCTCGCGGACGCCGGCGCGCGCTACATCATCGTTGGCCACTCCGAGCGCCGTACCTTGCACCGCGAAACCAACGACCTTGTCCGCCGCAAGGCGCAAGCCGCGCTGGCCGCCGGCGCCACGCCCATCATCTGCGTGGGCGAAACGCAAGCCGAACGCGACGCCGGCCGCGTCAACGAAGTCGTGGGACAGCAGATCCGCGAAAGCGTGCCGGAAGAGGGCGCTAGCGCCGTCGTCGCCTACGAACCCGTCTGGGCCATTGGCGGCAACCGCACGCCGACGCTCCCTGAGATCGCCGAGGTCCACACCCTGATCCGGAGCGTTCTGGCGGAACGCTTCGGCGATCAGGCGAACGCCATCCGCATCCTCTACGGCGGCTCGGTTTCGCCGAAGAATGCAGGCGAGATCTTCGCGGTTGACGGCGTAGACGGCGCTCTGGTCGGCCGCGCTAGCCTCAAAGCTGCTGACTTTTCAGCCATAATTCTATCCCACCCGGCTGCTTCTTAGGGATGCGTTCGGGCGGGCTGGCGTTTAAGCTGGCCGTCAGCTATTGAGCGCCACTTCGCGCGCGCCCATGTCCGGGCGAGCGCCGATGTGCGTTGGGAGAGCGGGCAGGCTTCATGGAACTCGTCGTCCTCATCATTCACCTGCTGGTCTGCATCTGCCTGATCGGCCTCGTCCTATTGCAGCGCTCCGAAGGCGGCGCGCTCGGCATGGGCGGCGGCGGCGGCGGCGCGCTGATGAGCGGCCGCGGCGCTGCTGACGCGTTGGCCAAGATGACGTCCGTCGCCGGCGGTTTCTTCCTGGTGACCTCGCTCGGCCTCACCGTTCTCTCGGGCGCCAGCGCATCCTCCGGCAGCAACGTGCTCGACAACATCAATTTCGGCCCGGCGCCCGTCACTGCGCCTGCGCCCACGCCGGCTCAGCCCGAAACCACCACGCCTGATCCAACCGAGAGCAGCGCACCGCAAGCCGCAGAAACCCGCCTCGCGTCGGTGATGCCTGGCCCGTCTGCCGCTGCCGCGACGCCGCTCCCCGCGAATGCCACGCGCGCCGCGCCGCTGGCCCCGTCGACCACCGGTGGCGCAACGCCGGCGAACGCCACGCCGCGTAACGCGGCGCCGGCCAACACCACCGCGCGCAACACCACCGCGCCCGCGAACACGACCGCTCGTAACGGCGCAGCCGTAACACCGGCCTCCGCGCGCACGACGCCAGCGCCCACCACAACTCGTTCCGGCGCCGCACCGAACCAGACGGTGGGCCAAACGCCGACCCCGACGCTCGTGTTGCCGAACACGTCCGGCGCCGTCACGGGCATCACGCTCGCAGATGATCCAGCGCAGCAGACCGAATCGATACAGATTGGGAACGGGAACGTTGAAGCCGTGCGCCGCGAACGCGCCGGCCCTGATCAATAACTATATAGCCGTCGACCCTGGCTGGGGCAGAACGCGGCCGGGCTGATGTGGAAGGATAATGGCGCGCTACGTGTTTATTACCGGCGGCGTGGTCTCTTCCCTTGGGAAGGGCATCGCCTCCGCCGCCCTCGGAGCTTTGTTGCAAGCCCGAGGATACCGGGTCCGCCTCCGCAAACTTGATCCCTACCTGAACGTCGATCCGGGCACGATGAGCCCGTATCAGCACGGCGAAGTCTTCGTCACCGATGACGGCGCCGAGACTGACCTCGACCTCGGCCACTACGAACGCTTCACCGGTGTCAGCGCCACCCAAGGCGACAACATCACCACGGGCCGGATCTACCAAGAGATCATCACCAAGGAGCGCCGCGGTGACTATCTCGGCGCGACGGTGCAAGTGATCCCGCACGTCACCAACGCCATCAAGGAATTCGTGCTTTCCGATCACGGCGGCGCCGACTTCGTGCTGTGTGAAATCGGCGGCACCGTCGGCGACATCGAGGGCCTGCCGTTCTTCGAAGCCATCCGCCAACTGGGCCAAGAGCTCGATCCCGGCCAGGCCGCCTTCGTCCACCTCACGCTGCTGCCCTACATTCCGTCCGCTGGCGAGATGAAGACGAAGCCGACACAGCACTCCGTCAAAGAACTCCGCTCGATCGGCATTCAACCCAACATCATCCTCTGCCGCTGCGATCGTCCGATCCCCGAGGACGAGAAGCGCAAGATCGCGCTGTTCTGCAACGTGCGCGAAAGTTCGGTGATCGAGGCTCGCGATCTGCAAACCATCTACGAGGCGCCGATCGCCTATCACTTGGCTGGCTTTGATACCGAATTGCTGCGCCACTTCGGCGTCACCGTCGCGCCGCAACCCGATCTCGCGAAGTGGGACACCATCGTCCATCGCTTGAAGGCGCCCGATGGCGAAGTCACCATCGGCGTTGTCGGCAAGTACACCGAGCTGAAAGACGCCTACAAATCGCTGATCGAAGCGCTGCATCACGGCGGCGTCGCCAACAACGTCAAGGTCAACATCCGCTGGATCGAGTCCGAGAAGTTCGAAGAGAAGGGCGCTGCCTGGCACGAAGATCTGCACGGCGTGCACGGCGTGCTCGTGCCCGGCGGTTTCGGTGAGCGCGGCAGCGAAGGCAAAATCGCCGCCGTCACCTTCGCGCGCGAACACCTGACGCCGTACTTCGGTATCTGCTTCGGCATGCAGATGGCCTGCATCGAAGCCGCGCGTAACCAAGCCGGCCTCAAAGGCGCCAGCTCGTCGGAGTTCGGCCCGTCGAAGCATCCGGTCGTCGGCCTGATGACCGAATGGCTCAAAGGCAACGAACTGGAAAAACGCAGTCAGGCCGGCGATCTCGGCGGCACCATGCGTTTGGGCGCCTACAAGGCGGCGCTCGACCCCGAAAGCAAAGTCGCCGCCATCTACGGCGATACCGAGATCAGCGAGCGCCACCGCCATCGCTTCGAAGTGAACACCAAATATCGCGACAAGCTCGAAGACGCCGGCCTCATCTTCTCTGGCATGAGCCCGGATGGGCTGCTGCCCGAGATCGTCGAACGCCGCGACCACCCCTGGTTCATCGGCGTCCAATATCACCCCGAACTGAAGTCGCGCCCCTTCGAACCGCACCCACTCTTCGCCAGCTTCATCGCGGCCGCGGTGGAGCAGAGCCGGCTGGTTTAGGCCGCATCCAAACCCCGCCCGCCCGGCATCTCCAAGACAAAGGACGCCACAGGTGCGTCCGCCTCAGGCTGGGAGTTCCACATGCGTTTGATTTTGGCCGGTTGTGCGCTTGCGATCGTCAGTGCGGGGGCAGCATTCGCCGAGCCGCGCAACCTCTCAGGGTTCACAGGCGTCAGCGCGAGTTCGGGCACGGACGTGACCGTCACTGTCGGCCAAGGCTTCAGCGTCGATGTGAGCGGCCCCGGCGCTGACCGCGTCACCACCCGTGTTTCCGGCCAAACGCTTCTCATCGGGCGCAGATCGAGTTGGTGGTCCTGGGGCGGCTCGCGACGCGCCGACGTGCGCGTGACCATGCCGCGCGTCGAAGAACTCTCCGCCTCAAGCGGCGCAGATCTCGTCGCCACCGGCGTCAACGGCGGCGACATCGCGCTCGACTCCTCATCCGGCGCCGATCTTCGCGTTAGCGGCCGCTGCGCCTCGTTCAGCGCTGACGCCTCCAGCGGCGCCGGTCTAAACGCCCAGGACCTACACTGCGAAAACGGCAGCGTCGACGCCTCGTCCGGGGGCGATGCGCGTGTGTTCGCGTCGGGCCGTCTCGACGTCGACGCGTCGAGCGGCGGCGGCATCGTCGCCTATGGCAATCCCGGCGTGGGCAATATCGATACATCGTCCGGCGGCTCGTTCCGCCGCGCCGAATAGCGAAGCAATCGCGCCTGTAACCCGCGTTCTCGCTTGCGCGTAGCAAGCATCGTCGTAGGTTTTCTGCGACACGCGCGGGGTATGGCCCGCTGCCATCCCCGGCAAGCGCGCTCTGATGCCCGCGGGAGGGGAAACATGCGCAAATTCCTACTGATGACGGCCGCCGCCGCCGTACTCACGCTGATCTCAAGCGCAGCGCCTGCTGCACCATCGGGCTCAACCGACTTGCTCCGGGCCCAACTGTTCACCGCCTTGTGCGGTCCCAACGCGATGGCAGCGATGCGCCAGCGCCTGGCGACGATGCTCACCATCGCCGACGCCTACGCGCAAACGCTCCCCGGCGACATCAACACGCCGCCACCACTGGTTGACGGTTTGGGCGACGCGCATCTCGCGATCAGCTCAACCGTGCCCACGGTGCAGGACTATTTCGATCAGGGTGTGCGCTATCTCCATGCCTTCAATCACCAGGAAGCCATCCGCGCCTTCCGCAACGCGCAGCGTCTCGATCCGCAATGCGCGATGTGCTTCTGGGGCGAAGCCTTCGCGCTCGGCCCCAACATCAATGCGCCCATGGGTCCAGACGACAACGCGCCAGCCTACGCCGCCGCGCGCCGCGCTCACGAACTCCGCGCCAACGCGACACCGCTCGAACAAGCCTTCATTGACGCGATGCAAGCCCGCTACACGCGCACCGCGCCCGCTAATCGCGCCTCACAAGACGCCGCGTTCGCGCAAGGCATGGCCAGCGCCGCTGATCGCTTCGCAGATAACGATCTGATGCAAATTCTCGCCGCCGAAGCCGCGATGGACACCCAACCCTGGGATTATTGGGAGCCCAACGGCCGCGACGCCAAAGGCCGCGCCGGCGACGCTGTCACGCGTATCGAGCGCGTGCTCGCGCGCAGCCCGAACAATGCGGGCGCTATCCATCTCTATCTGCATTTGGTCGAAGCCTCGAACGATCCGTGGCGCTCGGAGCAAGCCGCGCAACGCCTCGCCGCCGCCGCGCCGCGGGCAGGGCACCTCGTGCACATGCCCGGCCACATCTATTATCGCGTCGGCCGCTTCCGCGATTCCATCCGCACCAACATCACCGCCGTCGAGGCCGACGAGGCCTATATCCGTGTCGCCGATCCTTCGCCGATCTATCGTTACGGCTATTATCCGCACAATCTGCACTTCGTGATGACCAGCGCGCTGATGGGCGGCGATTCCCGTACCGCGCTCGAATACGCCGACCGCCTCGATGAAGCCGTGCCAATGGAAATGGCCGCGGCCGTCGTGCTCGCACAACCGGTGAAAGCCTCTCCCTGGTTCGCTCGCGCGCAATTCGCCGATCCACACAGCATTATCGCCGCACCAGAACCGCCGCCCGGCGTCGCGTACGTCACCGGCGCCTGGCGTTACGCGCGCGGCGTCGCCTACGCACGCCTCGGCAACACTGAAGCGGCGCGCGCCGAATCTGCAGCGATCGCTTCACTCGTGGCCACCGGTAACTTCACGGACATGACCAACGCCGGCGTACCCGCGCCGGATCTCCTCAATCTCTATCGCCACGTCGTGCTCGGCCGCGCGCACATGGCCGATCACAATTATCCCGCGGCGATCGCTGAGCTGCGCCAGGCTCAAGAGATGAAGGAGCACATCCCGTACACCGAGCCGCCCTACGTCTATTACCCGATCCGCCGCACGCTGGGCGCTGCGTACTTGCTCAACAACCAGCCCGCTGTCGCCGAACAGGAATTCCTGGCGACCTTGATCGAAAGCCCGAACGACGCCTACGCGTATTGGGGGCTCTCACAGGCGCGCCGCGCCCGCCATGACGGCACCGGCGCCGACGCAGCACGGCGCATGTTCAGCGCAGCCTATCTCGGCCAACGCAACCGCATGTCGATGGACCAGCTTTGAGACCACCCTTTCGAGCGAAAGGGTGACGCCAATACAAAACGCCTGTGTTAGTCCGGGGTCATGACCATCGATTCCGGAACCGCAGGCGGCGACACCACCACGACCGTCATCATCATTCTCATTTTGGCGGTCGTGGGTTGGATTTTATTTCGCACAGTGGGTCGCGCGCTGCGTGCCGGCAAAGCGGCGTCGGTGGTAGGCGCGAGCTTCGCCGATTACGCCCGTGAGGCCCTCGTCAACGCCGCGAAGATCGACGGCCGCGTCAACGACGATGAACGCGCGGCCGTCTCGCGCGCCATGAGCGAACTCGTGGGCGACGCGCACGACGAGGCCAAGCTCACCCAAGCGTTCGCCCAGGCGCGCCTCAACAAGGACGAGCTCGTCGCTTATTTAGCCGGACGCTCGCGCACGTTTTCACGAGAACAGAAGACAGCGCTGCTCAAGGCTTTGCTGGGAGTGTTCGTGGCCGATGGCCGGTTCGACGAAACCGAACACGCAGCGTTGGTGGATTACACAGCGGCCGTCGGTTTCGACCGCCAGAACGCGCCCGACATGTTGCGCGGGCTCGCGCGCGACTTCACGCGAGGCAACATCACTTAAGACGTCGCTCGGCGCGCGAACGCCGTTACATCGTCCAACACCGGGGCCCGCCCACGGAAGGGGCGCGACAGCGCGAGCAGGATGTCGACGTGATCGACGTTCTCGTAGATCTTCGTCTCGACCGAACCGCCCGCAGCACGCTGCACGCGCGCGAGGCTCTCCAGATTGCGCGGCCCAACCGTGGTGTCGTCTTCGCCCCACAACAACAGCAACGGCGGCGCATCGGCGCGCGCGAAGTGCACGGGCTGCGTCAGCACCGGATCGGGCGCTTGGCCGAACGCGTTGCGCGTTGCATCAACATCGAACGGAATGAAATCGTACGGCCCCGCCAACCCCACGGCGCCACGAATGGCGCTCGCATCGACGCCGGCGGCGCGGAGGTAGTCGCCTGCCAGCGCCAACATGATCGCATTGTAGGCGCCGGCCGAATGCCCAACCAACACCACGCGCCGCGGATCGCCGCCGTACTCGCCGGCATGATCCTCAACCCAACGCACCGCTGCCGCGCAATCTCCCACGAAATCCGGAAACCGCACCTCCGGCACGAGCCGATAGTCCGGCAGCACAGTCACAAATCCGCGCGACGCCAACGCCGCGCCCAGGAACTCGTAATCGTCCTTGTCGCCCGAACGCCACGAGCCGCCATAGATGAAGACAATCACCGGCAGCGCGCCTTGGCGCTCCGCGGGCGCGTAAACATCCAGCCAGCTTCCGCCGCGGGCCGTCACCATACGCCAAGTCGCGCCCAACTCGCGTGACGCCCCGGTCCCGCGGCGCGAGCGCATCGAATGTCCCCAAAGACGGCGTGCAGGCCGAGAGGAAGGGGAGGGCGACCAGCAGCGAACGGCGGTTCATGCCCCCGTTCTACGCCGCCCGTACCCGCCTGGACCATGCATCCGAAGCCCCCTCGGAGCGCATCTCCTCAGCAGGACCGGGAGGGCCGCGCCGCCCTATGCCCGCCAAATCGAGGGAAACAGACATGAAAATCCTGCTCGCGCCCGCTCTGATCGCCGTAGCGCTGGCCGCCACCGCCGCCTCCGCCGAGACCCGCAATCTTTCGGGCTTTCAAAGCGTCGCCGCTCACGACGGCGTCGAGGTCTACGTGACGCAGGGAGAAGGCTTCCGGGTCGACGTCAGCGGCCGTGACGCCGAACGCGTCCGCACCGAGGTGCGTGACCACACGCTCCAGATTTCACGCCGCAACCTCAACTGGTTCGGCTTCAACCGCGATTTGAGCGCCACCGTGCGCGTCACCATGCCGGTCGTGGAGGATCTCTCCGCCGCGCGCGGCGCGAGCCTTCGCGCCACCGATCTCCGCGCCGGAGACCTCGATCTTTCAGCCGCCATGGGCGCCGATATTGAAGTGTCCGGCACATGCCGCGCTCTATCAGCGTCCGCGGCGATGGGCGCGTCCCTCGACGCCTCAGCGCTCGTCTGCAGCAACGCGGACGCCTCCGCCTCCATGGGCGCGGACGTCAACGTCAACGCCACCAACGCGTTCGAAGCGTCCGCCTCGATGGGCGCCTCGATCAGCAACAGCGGCAACGCCACGCATCAGGACATCTCGTCCTCGATGGGCGGTTCTGTCTCCAACTAAGCTTGCAGCGGAACCGGCGCGGCGTCCGCTGCGTTCGGTTCCCACATGGAATTGACCAGCGAAACGATCGCGCAAGCCGCTGCGCCGGAGCCCGCGCGCGCCATTCGCCCCGGCGCAAGCGCGTTGGTTTTCTTCAATGAGAAAGCGGGCAGCGTTACTGCAGCGGACCGCGAGAAACTCGTCGAAGCACTGGCCACTTGCGACATCGGCCAGATCGCACTCATAGACGCTGAGAAGATCTCGCGTCGCCTATTCGCACGCGCCAAAGATTTCGACGTAATTATTGTCCTCGGTGGCGACGGCACAGCGCGTGCGGCCGCGGAGGTCGCGCCGAGAGATGGTCCGCCACTCATCCTGCTTCCGGGCGGCACGCTCAACATCCTGCCGCGCGCCCTCTATGGCGAGCGCGCATGGCCGGAGGCGCTTGCAGCGGCGCTCGAGCGCGGCCTAGTGAAGAGGCTCCCTGTAGGCCGCGCGAATGACGAGCCATTCTATGTTGCGGCGCTTTTTGGCGGCACGACCCAATTGGTTCATGTGCGAGAAGCCGTGCGTGAAGGGAAGCCACTCACCGCGTGGCGGCGCCTGCGCATCGCCTTGAAACGCTCGTTCACGCACACGCTGCGCGCTCGGATTGGCAAGCAGCGGATGAAAAGCATCGAAGCGATTGGTGTGCTGCTGCCCAGCTTTTCCGGCGGCATCGAAGCAGAGGACCTCGAATGGGTCCGACTCGACGCCCACCACGTCCTCGATCTCGCCCGCGTCGGCATTCGCGCCCTCACCGCCGGCTGGCGCAACGATCCAGCCATTGAAATCGCGCGCACCAAAACAGGCGATATCGACGCTTCTCTTGGATACATCCACGCCACGCTCGACGGCGAGCCCCGGCGCTTCTACTCGCGCGTTCACATCAAGTATGATGCGCGTGGACCTCGGGTCCTTGCGCTGGAACCTGAACCGGAAGCCGCCTGACGTGGTGCAATTCGTTCACATCACCGACCCGCATTTCGGCTGCGAGGACAAACACGCGCTGACCGCCGTCGCCAAATACGTCTGCGAACTGAAACCCGACGCTGTCATTGCCACTGGCGATGTTTCCAAGGACGGCCTCGCCGTCGAACTCGACAACGCCTGCGACTGGCTGCGCCAATTGCCCGTGCCGTCGATGCTGACGCCCGGCAATCACGACGTGCCGTATTACGAGATGTGGGGCCGCATCGCGTATCCGTGGACGCGCTTCAACGCGGCCGCCAAAGGCATTCAGACCGAAGCCTGGCACACGCCGCACTTCTCTATCGTGCCCGTCAACACAGCGCGCCCGTGGCAATTCCGCTTTAACTGGGCCCAGGGCGAAATCTCACGCGGCCAAACC
>Ga0068862_100005191_pt1 | contig 10942 bp, 14 predicted proteins | sample KBSSwiS52_FD_66598 | JGI IMG/M metagenome (GOLD analysis project Ga0068862, IMG submission 66598) | Switchgrass rhizosphere microbial communities from Kellogg Biological Station, Michigan, USA - KBS Switchgrass S5-2 | ecosystem: Host-associated > Plants > Roots > Rhizosphere > Soil ... | reverse complement strand
GATAACGACACCAATGATCTAACGGCCGACTACACCGCCGATCAGGTGTCGCTGGCGCTGTTGGCGCGCTTCTAATTCACTCCGTCTCCGTTGTCGCAATGCGTCCCATGAACAGGCGCGTGCGCGTGGGTTTGTGGTGGAGGACGATGAAGAAGGGGTGGTCGGCTTTGAATTCGATCGGCGGGGGCGGCGGTGGACCGATGCGCGCAGAACTGGTGACGATGTCGACGGCCGTGACGGCGGCGGCTTCGGTGCCTTCTTCGTCGATGGCGAGGAAGGTTTTCTGAATCACGGCGCTGATCAGGAGATTGGGATCGTCCGCCATGGCGTCGAGATTGGCGTTATCAGTGAACGCTTCGCGGACACCCATGGCTTGTAGTGTGCCACCGAGATCGTAGCTCGCTCGCATTTCGATCTTGGGGAGCGTGAGATCGAGGCGCGGACGCTGGGCGCCGGCGAGATTGACCATCCAGGTATCGAGGTTCTCGCCGGTGAGTTCGCGCTCGAAGGCGGCGAGACCGGTGCGCTCCTTCGGCAGGAAGACGGCGAGCGCAAAGGCGCCGTTGTCGTAGTCGAAGTCGGCGGCCTGGAAGGTGGGTGTCTCCATATAGCGGGCGGTGGTGAGCTGGCGCATCAGGCGCGCGGGGACGTGGGTTTCGGCGCCGGTGTAGAAGTCGCCGTCGCGCGTGCCGTCGGCGGTGAAGGGATCGCTCCACTTGCCTTTGAAGTAGACGGCGTTGGTGAGGACGAGGCGGCGGTCTGGGTTCGGCTCTGAAAGAATGCTGGGAATGCGACCGCGCGTCTCGCGCGAAGCCCACTCGTTGATGGTGCGGAGTGCCGCAATTTGATTGGCTCTGAAGGGGACGGGCTGAATCGTGCCGCCCAGAGTTTCGCTGATGGTGTGCGCGTAGGCGGGACGGAGCTGCATGGTCTGCTCGACCCAGGCGGCGTTGGCGATGTTGAGTTCGCTGCCGCCGGTTTCGCTGCGAATGCCGTCGGCGCGCGTGCGCGCGTTGCGCGCGGCGGATTCAGCTGAGGCGTCGAAGCCGAACGTGTTGGCGATCTCGGATGCTGTTGTGCCGCCGGCGCCGGGATAGACCAATTCGAACGCGGCGCTGACGCTGTAGGGCGAAACGAACTGATTGCCGGGCTCGGTGGCGACGGCGCGGTAGAGCGCGGTGTCGAAGTTTGCATCGCTCGGATTGATGTTGGGCGGCGTCAGTGGCGTGCTGGGATCCGGTTCAACAGGCATCTGCGGCGCGGCGCACGCGGTGAGTGCGAGCGCGGTGGCGGACAGAAGCATGGCGCGGCGATGCATGGTGGAACCTCCCGTGAGCGAACGTCGCGCAGCACAACGCATCGCGCAAGGTTCCAGCGTTACTGTGAATTAAACCGAAGATGTGGCGCCGATGCGCCGGTTCCCGCGTTTCGCCGCCACGGTTTTGTGCGCTGGCGTGCGGCCAGTTTTTTCCCTCGGAGCTAAACAGATGAAGAAGATACTGGTTGCGACCGCCGCGACGGCGGCGTTGGCGTTTGCTGTTCCCGCGTTCGCGCAAGTCGCGGGCGTTACCGGCCAAGTGACGGGTCAGGCGCAAACTACGGTGACGCCGGCGCCGGCGGTTGGTGCGGCAAACCAAGTGCGTGAGAACGCGCAAGAAGCAGTGAGCGACACGGCGGACGCGGCGACCGCGGCTGCGCCGTCCGCGCAAGTCAGCGGCTCTGGCGCGGCCAGCGCTGACGCGGGCCCGGCTTCAGCCAGCGGCCAAGCGTCTGCCAGTGCGTCGACGCCCGGTGCGGTTCAGGCCGCGGGCGCGGCGGCCGACCAAGCGGCGAGCACTGCCGATGCGGCGGCTGACGGCGCGACAGCGGCTGCGGCTGACACCAGCGTCTCCGCGGGCGCGTCCACCAGCGCTTCAGGTTCGACGAGTGCGAACAACAGCGGCGCGAGCGCCAGCGGCGGCAGCACGACACAAGCGTCTGCGAGCGCCGACCTGCCGGCGGAAGTGGAAACGGCGATCGCCGATGGCCGCTACACAACGGACGATCTGAACCGCGCGCAATTGGCGGCGCTTCAGTAAGCCAACAATGGGCGGCGAGGCGATGAGCCTCGCCGCCTTGCTTTGACGCAAAACAAAACCGCCCCGGATTGCTCCGGGGCGGCGTTGCGTTTGTGCGTGGGCGTTATTGGCTGAGGATGATGCTCAGGATGACGCCGGTGGCGATGCCGACGAGCAGCATGTCGCCGCGATCGTCTTCAACGTAGCGATAGCCGCGCGGCGGGGCGCGCAGATGCTCGCGGCGATAGTCAACTTGGCGATAGCGGCTTGAGTAGTAAGCCGGAAGACGGTCGCCACGGCGCCAGTTGCGGTAGCCGTAATCGGCGTAGTCGCGATACGCGGCGGGCGCCGGGCCGTAATACCAGCGGCCATTGTAGGTGTAGCCGTTGTGGCGCTGGTGATCCCAGCGGCTGCGGCGATGGTCGCGCCGTTCGCCACGATCGTCACGGCGATCACCGCGGTTCCAGTCGTTGTCGTCGCGACCGCGATCGGCGCGATCACCATTGCGATCGCCGCGATCACCGCGGTTCCAATCGTTGTCGGTGCGGCCGCGGTCGTCACGGTCTGTGACGTCGCCGCGTTGCCCGCGATAATCTTGGGCGGATGCGGTAGCCGCCAACGGGCCGGCCAGCAGAAGGGCGGTCGCCGCAGCGAGGGTAATGCGTTTCATGGGTTTTGCTCCTCAACGAAGCGGCGGCCGCGGAGCGGTCGTCTCTCGTCTGGAGCGGACAATGACGGACACACACTGAACCACCTGTGGGGCGGTTGCTCAGGGTCCGCATAACGTTGTGACAGAGTGTGTCGCGCGATAGGTTGCCGGTATGAGGTTCCGGCTTCTCGCACTGGCCGTCTTGGTGTTTCCGGCCTGCAACGGCGCTAACACGCGTGAGCGGGACACGTGCGCAATTTACCAAAGCTTCTACGAATATTGGCCCGTTCCCGCGCGACAGGAAATTCGCTTCGTGCGGCAAGCGCGACCGTACAACACCAACGGGCAGCAGCCGATCGTCAGTTTTGAGCCGGGCCTCTTCAGAGACCCTGAAAACATGCATCCACCGGAGTTTGCCGAGGACACTTCGGCATATTTCGATCAACTCGGCTCTGGGCCCGGCGTCGTTTCAGATTGCTTCCGTCGGGAAGGGCCGACGTTCATCGACCAGTCTGACGACAGGGAAGCGTTCCTGGACGCCAATCGCGAAATCCGTTGGATAGTGACGCTGTCGCCGGTTGCAATCGCGCCCGACGGCCGCCACGCGCTTATGTGGGCTAATATCTATTGCGGCGTGATGTGCGCGCAGGAGCATTTCGTTCTGTTTGAGCGCCAAGGTTCCGAATGGAATCTCAAGGGCAATCGGCTCGGGATGATTTCCTAGGTCATCCTTTCCGCCGCCACGTTGAGCCCGTGGCGCTGTCCATCACCTCGACACCACGCGCCGCGAGTTCATCACGAAGTCTGTCACTCTCCGCGTAGTTTTTTGCGGTGCGGGCGGCGACGCGTTGGGCGACGAGTTGATCGATCTCGGCGGCGGCGTCGCCGAAGCTGGCGCGGAACCAGTGTTCGGGATCGTCTTGCAGGACGCCGAGCAGTTTCGCGGCGGCTTGCAGTTTGCCTTTGGCTTGCGCTTGCTCGATCGGCTTCTTGGCGACGTTGGCCGCTGTTGCGAGTGCGGAGAGTTCGGCGATGGCTGCGGGCGTGTTCAGATCATCGGCGAGGGCTTCGAGGAAGGCTTGCGGCGGCTCGCTCTCGACGGCGTCGACGTCTTTCAAGCGCAACAGTGCGCCGTAGAGGCGGTCCAAGCTGGCTTGGGCTTGGCGCATCAGGTCTTCGCTCCAGTCCAGCGGCGCTTTGTAGTGCGCGGAGAGGAGCGCCCAGCGTAGTGTTTCGCCTTGCCAGCCTTGCTCGAGCAATTCGCGCGGCGTGATGATGTTGCCGAGCGATTTGCTCATCTTGGTGGCGTCCATGGTGAGGAAGCCGTTGTGCATCCAGACGCGCGCGAGCCGATGGCCGTGCGCCGACTCACTTTGCGCGATTTCGTTTTCGTGGTGCGGGAAGATGAGGTCGATGCCGCCGCCGTGGATGTCGATGGGCGAACCGAGTTCAGCTTCGATCATGGCGGAGCACTCGATGTGCCAGCCGGGGCGGCCGTCTCCGAATGGCGCGTCCCATTTTGGCTCGCCGGGTTTGGCGGCTTTCCAAAGCGCGAAGTCGGACGGGTTGCGCTTGTCGTCCTCGCCTTCGACGCGAGCGCCGGCTTGGAGGTCGTCCTGGGCGCGGTTGGAGAGCTTGCCGTAATCGTTGTCGGCGGCGACGGAGAAATAGACACCGGTGGGCACGACATAGGCTGAACCGTTGTCGATCAGCTTTTGAATCAGCGCGATCATGCCCGGCAGGTTTTGCGTTGCGCGCGGCGTCAGCGTTGGGATCAGCACGCCGAGCGCGCCGGTGTCCTCTTCGTAGATTTTCGCGAACTTCTCAGTGATCGCGCTCATCGGCACACCGTCGGCGGCGGCCTTGGCGATGATCTTGTCGTCGATGTCGGTATAGTTGCGCGCGTAGATCACGGCGTCTTCGCCGTAGACGTGGCGTAAGAGCCGGAACAGCACGTCGAACACGACCGGCGGGCGCATGTTGCCGATGTGGGGGTAGTTATAGACCGTCGGGCCGCAGACATACATCGTGACCCGCTTGGGGTCGGCGGGGGCGAACGGCTCTTTGCGCCGCGTCAACGTGTTGCTGAGTTGGATTTTCATGCGGGTTGGGTTCTAGCGGAGCCCTGTGGTACACTCCATATCCATGCGGGGCGTTTGGGCGCCTCGTTGTTGCCTGAGGGTAAGTTCTCGGGCGGGCGTTAAGTCCGGGTGTCGGGCGGTGCGGGAGGCGCTGTCAGAACCCTCCCGGCTCGACCTCCGTCCCTCAGACCAAGGGATCGTCAGTTTCCATGAGTGAAATACTGAAGTGGCGCTCGCCTGAAGAGGCGAACGAAAAGCGGCCGTCGCGCGAAGAGGCGATGGAGGCGGTGCGCACGCTGATCGCGTGGGCGGGAGATGACCCGGAGCGCGAAGGGCTGAAAGATACGCCGAAGCGCGTGGTCGATGCGTATCGCGAATGGTTCCGCGGCTATGACGAGTGCCCGGCGGAAGAGCTGTCGCGCGTGTTCGAGGATGTGAATGGGTACGACGACATCGTCATGCTCAAGAAGATCGACGTCGAGAGCCATTGCGAACATCACATGGCGCCGTTCCTCGGCAAGGCGTACGTCGCGTACCTGCCGACGGAGTCTGTGGTCGGGATTTCGAAGATCGCGCGCGTGGTCGAGATTTTCGCCAAGCGCCTGCAGACGCAGGAAACCATGACATCGCAGATTGCCGAAGCGATCAACGAAACGCTGAAGCCGCGCGGCGTCGCGGTGCTGATCGATGCGGAGCATCAGTGCATGTCCACGCGCGGCGTCCACCACAAGGACGTGACAACGGTGACCACGCAATTCACCGGCGCGTTCAAGGACGATGCCGAGCTGCGTAACCGGTTCTTGAAGCTGGCGGGGTACGGCTGAACTCTGTTCGCCCTTGATGGGCGAGCAGTCAGCGCGCGATAGCGCGATGACTGAGAGGGCGGTTCGCGCCGCCGTTACCGAACTGCCTCGCGAGGCGGTGGTGCTTTCAACACTTGTGGCCTCACCCACTCCGTCCGCGAGCTTGCGCTCGCGGCCACCTCGCCCATCGAGGGCGAGGACGTGCTTGTCTCGCCTTGAACCGGCCTTCCGCCCCGGCTAGGCACCCCAGTCTGGGGACGACGAGGGACGAGATGCGGGTTTTCAGTGCTTTGATTCTGGCGGCGGCTTTGGCTGCCTGTGCTTCGTCGTCGGACAGTGCGCCGACACAGAGTTCGGCAGCGCCGGGCGAGTGGCCGTTTCCGGTGGAGCGGGGCTCGGCCTTGCCGCCGCCGACGCCGACCGGGGCCAGCACAGCGCCGCCACAGGGCGCGGGCCCGGCCGGGTTCGATTTTGGCCAGTGGCGGAGCGCCGATCCGGCGACCTACGGCCCGGCGCTGCAGGCCCAGGCGCGCCAGCGTTATGCGGGCCAGAGCGCCCAGCAGATCCGCGCCGACCTGACCGCGAATGGCTTCTCGTGCGCCGAGGGCGGCACGGTCGACTGCCGGATCGAAATCATGGAGCAAAGTTGCGCGGTTGACTGGTATGTTGTCGCCGCTCAGCCTGAACTGGTGGCCGGTTTCGACCGGATGTGCCTGGGCGCACGGTAGTGGGCGCGCGATAGAGGGTGCGATGAAACGGCTTGTGGCGGTGATCGGTTTGGCGGCGGTGTTGGCGGCGTGCGAAACGGTGCCGACCGGCGGCGGGCCGAGTGCGCCGCCACCGCCGTCTGCGACGATTCCATCTGAGCCGCTGGCGCTGGGCGATCGCAACGCGGCGGCTGCGACGACGTTGGCCGCGTTCGAGCAGACAGTGCAGGCGCGCTACGCCGGCGTTGAACTCAGCGCCGCCGCGGCGGATTTACGGCGCAGTGAATTCAATTGCGGCGCCCCGCCGCCAGCGGAAGACAGCCGCGGTGATCCGCCGGCGCAAGTGTGCCGGCGCACGGTGACCGCGAGCGGCTGCACCCACACCTGGCAGGTGCACTTATTCGATAACAGCGGACGCGTTGAACGCGCGCGCGGACTCTATGACCGGCGCTGCGGCAATGATGGCTTACTGGGTGGGCCCAGCTGAGGCGGAGCCTTCGGTCGCCAAGTACGCCGCGACGTCTTCGGCATCGAGCGTCAGCATCGGCATCAAGCGGAAATTGAGTACGGCGTTCTTGCCGCGCATGCGTTCGAGTGCAGCGCGGCCGATCAGGCTGATGCGCGGCGCATCAGCGCCGAGGACGGCGTCCATGCGCGCGGCGGAGGTGAAGATGGCGCCGGCGAGGAAGCCGTCGCGCACTTGCACTTCGCGTGGGGTCTCGCTGCCTGCTTCGGCGACGGCGAGCACGACGCTGCGCTCCAGCAGATACCGACGGAAGATGGGCCGCATGCGCGGGTTGGTCTGCGCTTGCACGAACGCCATTTCGAGCGGCGTCTGCGGATCGATCGGTTCGGCGTTGATCGGCGTGGTGAGACCGGGCTGCGCAGGCGCTGGCGGCGCGGCGGTTTCCTGGGCGAACGCGGGCGCGGCGGTGGCGGCGAGCGTGGCGGCGAGGAATTCGCGGCGGCGCATCAATGGTTCTCCCGTCAGCCAGTCTGCCCGTTGCTTGGCCGCCAAGGAAGGCCACATAAAGGCGGATGGACGACCTCTACCACCCACGCGTGCTCGAACTGGCGGCGGACATGCCGCATGTCGGGCGCTTGGAGGCGCCGGATGGCGCCTCGACTAAGGTGAGCCGCGTCTGCGGCTCGGTGGTGACGGTGGAACTGAAGCTCAAGGACGGCGTGGTGAGCGAGATCGCCGTGCATCCGAAGGCGTGCGCGTTGGGGCAGGCGGCGACGGGCGTGCTGGCGATGCACGCGATCGGTTCAACGCCCGAAGAAATACGCGCGGCGCGCGATGGCTTGCGCGCGATGCTGAAGGATGGCGCGCCGGCGCCGGGCGGCCGGTTCTGGGAGCTGCGGCATTTGCAAGGCGTGCGCGACTATCCAGCGCGACACGCGAGCACGATGCTGGCGTTCGACGCGGCGGTCGAAGCGCTGGAGCAAGCGAGGGCGAAAGCGCGTTAGTTGGCGTTTGGGCCGAACGTGGCGTCCGGAATCTCTTGGTTGAACACGACGGTTTGGATGCGGATTTCGGTTTCGCCGAGGGCGTCATGGATGACGAGGCGGTGCGGGAGCCACTCGCCGTCGACTTCGCGGTAGTCGAGATAGTCCGTGGTCATCGCGGCGCCTTGGCGGCGCAGGATGCGGTGCGATGATTGCGAGATGTAGAGCGTGTCTTCCGTTGCGTCGTTGACGATGAGCGCGAGCGCGTAGGTGGCTTCTTCCTGCACCGGCTGGCCGACGCTGAGATCGAAATTTTCGTAGAGATCTGTGAGTTCGAGCAAAGGCTGGAAGGCATTGCTGCGGCGCATGGCGGCGTTGGTGGGGTCGTCGTACGCTTGGTCTTGGCCGAAGCTGGTTTCCTGGCCGCCGTGTACGCCATCGAAATAGATGCGCAGGTGTGCGTAGTCGCGACCGGCGGGCGTGGTCCAGGTTTCGTCGTTGCTTTGAGAGGCGGGGGTGCGGGCGAGCACGGTGAGATGGCCGCCGACGCCTTGGTTCAGATAGCGCTTCTGCCCCTCCATGTGCACCGTGCGGTGACGGTGTAATGTGGCTTCGCCGCCCGCCGCCGTGATCATGCGCGCGATAAGACGACGTGGGGTGAGATTGCGCGGGCGTTCGGGAGTCGGCTGCGATGGTTGCGGCGCGGCTTGTGGCGCGGGCGCAGCGGGCGCTTCGGTGGGAGCGCCCAGCAGCAGCGGGTAAATCAGCTTGGCGGCGTTGCCGATCGTGGTGAGATAGTGCGGCGAGGTGTTGGAGAGCAGCGCGAAGCCGCAGCGGCGTTCGGGGATGAAGCTGACGAGCGCGGCGATGCCCTCGCCGCCACCATTGTGTTCGACGACGCGTTCGCCATTCCACGGGAACGTGCCCCAACCGAGCGCATAATGGATGTCGTTCCACGCGAACATCTGCGGCGTGATCATGTCGGTGAAGGCGCTCTGCGAAACGAAGCGCTCGCGCCGGAGTTGGCCGCCATTGGCGAGCATCGCGACCCATTTGGCGATGTCGTTGGCGGAGCAGGTGATGGAGCCGGCAGGCGCCATGGGGTTAAGCGAGAGCGTGGGCGGGGCGACGATCCAGTTTTGTGCCGACGGATTGTAAACGTAGCCGGTGGTTTGCGTGAGGTTTGGCGGCACGGCGTGCAGGTTGGCGGCGCTTTGAGTCATGCCGAGTGGCGTGAGGATGCGGCGCGTTATGAGTTCTTCCCAGCTTGAGTTGTGCGCCCGTGCGATCGCTTCGCCGGCAGCGGTGAACATGACGTTGGAGTATTGGAAGCGCTCGCGGAAGCGCGCGGTGGGCTGGGCGCCGCCGGCGATGCGGATGTATTCCGCGCGTGTGAGATCGTCGGCAACGGTGCAGAGATCGTTCTTCGACATGAGCCCGACGCGGTGGCAGAGCATGTCGCGGAAGGTGAGCTGCTCGTTGGCGTCGTTATCGACGAGACGCAGATAGGGCAGGAAATTCTGCGGGCGATCGTCGAGGCGGAGATAGTTCGCGTCCTGCAGAAGCATCGTTGCGAACGCGGTGAAGGATTTGGTGGCGGAGCCGATCGGAAAGAGCGTGTCGAGCGTGGCAGGTGCGGCGGAGGCGATGTCGCGCTGGCCGAAGGCGCGCTTGTAGGCGATGCGGCCGTCGACGATGGCGACGAAGCTCATGCCGGGGATGTGCAGTTCTTGGCGCTTTGCTTCGAGCAACGCGTCGAGCTCCGCTTCTGGGATCGCAGGCGGTAGTTCGGCCGGCGTCGCGCAAGCGCTGAGCAGACCGGTAGCGGCGGCGTTCAAAACAAGCGTGCGGCGTGACGGTTTCATTGTAGAAACAACCTATGACAGCGAGCCCGAGACTGAAACATGCGGATGCAAAAGCGTTGCGGAATGCAGCGTTGCGCTACCTGAAACGGTGGAGGATTTTCCGTGGGGCCATTCGGCGTTCAAGGTGAAGGGCAAGAAGGCGTTCCTATTCATGGGCGGCGATGAAGACGGGGGCTTCTCGTGTTCGATGAAGCTGCCGTTTCGCAATGAGGAAGCGCTGAAGATCAAGGGCGCGGCGCCGACGGAGTATGGGCTCGGGCGCGCAGGCTGGGTGACGTTTCAGTTCGGCGCCAGGGCCAAGCCGCCGCTTGTGAAGCTCGCCGACTATCTGGACGAGAGTTGGCGGGCGGTGGCGCCGAAGAAACTGTCGCAAGCTTTCGCGCCGCCCGCGCCTGTCAAGAAGCGGAAAGCGACGTAGCATGCTAGGCGCGGGCCGGGGCCTAGGCTAGCTTCCCGCGTGACGGGAACTTTAGGGAGACGCCCCGATGCTCAGGATCGTGCTGCTGCTTTTGATCATTGCCGGCGTAGCCGGTTATTTCACGAAGCCGACAGAGGCCGCGATGCGTGAAGGCGCCGATGCGGTGCTGAGCGATCCGTCGAATATTTCCGAAGGTCTTGAAGGCATCGGCGCGACGCTCGCGGGTCAACGCGCTTACAGCGATTACTATGTTGCGGCGAAGTACGACGTGACGCTCGACGGCACGCCTGTGGTGAGCTGCTGGGGCGCGTTCACGCAAGTGAAGTGCGACCGCCAGGCCGACACCCGCACGGGCGGCTAAGCGCAGATGCGTTTCCTGCTGCTGCTCGTCCTGATCGGCGCCGCTGCTTATTTCAGTGTGCCGACGCGTGAGGCGCACGAAGAAGCGGCGCGCGCTCTTCTGGAAGCGCAGACTGAGGAACAGACACAAGGGATTGAAGCGCAGCTGCCGGGCATGTCGCTGGATGGCGTCGTGGATTTCTTCACCGGCATGGTCGCGGGACAGGGGCGCTACGAGACGTTCTACGTCGCGTCGAAGTTCACCGCGGACTTGCCGGGCTCGGCCTACATCGAATGCTGGGGCGCGTTCACCCAGGTGCGCTGCTCCGAGGCTGGCGGGGCGGCCCAGCAGTAGCCAGGGCGGGCAAATCGCCCTATATCGGCCCGGCATGATCCGGCGTTCGACCACCACGACTACCTGCTAAAGCCGGCGGCGCGAGATCGGGCGCGCCGCAGCGGCCGCGCATTGCCCCGGTCCCTCTCACTCACAATCCGAACCGTCATGTCGCCGAGCATTCCTGCGCGGGGCCTTTTGGGCCTCATCCAGCTCTACAAGTGGACGCTCTCGCCCTTG
>Ga0068862_100005190_pt1 | contig 10944 bp, 7 predicted proteins | sample KBSSwiS52_FD_66598 | JGI IMG/M metagenome (GOLD analysis project Ga0068862, IMG submission 66598) | Switchgrass rhizosphere microbial communities from Kellogg Biological Station, Michigan, USA - KBS Switchgrass S5-2 | ecosystem: Host-associated > Plants > Roots > Rhizosphere > Soil ... | reverse complement strand
ATCGCCTCAAACAACTGCCGGCCCCGATACCGCGGCTGGCCGGCCTGGGCGGCAACCTCGGATAATCGGGCCTCGTCAGCCCCGAACAGCGATTTTGGACTGGAAGTCTGCATGAGGGTTCTGAAACCGGCTCCGTTTGGATTGTACCGGGCGCCCGCTTCAGAGTCCGGCACGCTAAATGGAAGAATTGCTGTTCCGTCAACTCATTGAAACGATTGGGGTAAGCATGCCGATATGATCGCTCAAGGTATGTAACAATAAATGGGAAGCCCTACATCTGCGAAAGACTCCATGGTTCAAGAGACTCGACATATCCGGCGCGAGGTGTTGCCCAATGGGCTCACCGTTATCAGCGAGCAAATGCAACATCTACGGTCGGTTTCTATCGGCGTGTGGGTGAAAACGGGTTCGCGCGATGAAGATCCCCGTTCCAACGGCATCTCGCATTTCATTGAACACATGCTGTTTAAGGGTAGTGCCAACCGCAGCGCGGAAGATATCGCACGGCAGGTCGACTCGATCGGCGGCAACATGGACGCATTCACGGCGAAGGAGTGCATCTGTTTCAACATGAAAGTCGTGGATGAGCACCTGCCCGTAGCCATCGATATCTTGAGCGACCTGGTTTTGAATCCTCTGTTCAAAGAAGAAGACATTGCTCGGGAGAAAGGGGTCATTCTCGAGGAAATCAAGATGGACGAGGATAGCCCGGACTACCTCGTACACGAGATTTTTACTCAAAGCTTTTTCAAGGATCACCCTCTCGGGAAACCAATACTTGGAACGCGAGACACGGTGAAAAAGTTTGAACGCAGTTCGGTTCTCGACTTCTACAAGCAATGCTTTACCCCTGAAAACATCGTCATTTCAGCGGCTGGAAATCTGGAGCATAAGAAATTCGTCGACCTTGTGAAACGTCACTTTGCGCAGTTGAAGCCGACCAAGACCAATCGGAAGTCGCGGCGTCCAGAAACCGCGTCGCGCATCATGTTGCGAAACAAAAAATCGCTTGAGCAGGTACAAATCTGCATGGGCGTACCTTCTTATCCGATCGCGCACGAAAAGCGTTATGCGTCCTACATCCTGAATTCGCTGCTGGGTGGAGGAATGAGTTCGCGCCTTTTTCAGAATATCCGCGAACGCCAAGGGCTTGCTTACGCCATCTACAGTGACCTTAGCCCCTATCGAGACACTGGGTGCTTATGTGTTTATGCGGGCACTTCGCGAGAATCAGCTGGAAAAGTTGTGCAGTCCGTTGTGAGAGAGTTGTTCCGGCTCAAGTCCGAAACAGTCAGCGCCGAGGAACTGCGTCGCTCAAAAGACCAACTAAAGGGCAGTTTGATGTTGTCGCTTGAATCCTCGACGTCGCGCATGTCGAACCTGGCGCGCCAGGAAATGTATTTTGATCATTTCTTCACGCTTGATGAGTTGATTGAAAGAATCGAGGCGGTCAGCGCCGACGACCTGCGTGCAATGGCGGAAGAGTTCTTTAAAACTGAGTCGATCGCGGTAACCGTGTTGGGTAATCTGAACGGATTGAAACTCACTCGCAAACAGCTGACCTGCTGAACTATCTCAGCGAAGCGCTGCAATAGTCTTCTCGTCGTTCTTCTCGAGCACGTTCGCCATCTTTGGCTGGTAGACGCAGAATGGCTCCTCGCTCATGTAATCACCAGTCGCGGCAAACGCACGAGCGCGGCATCCCATGCAGATGTTTCGGAATTCGCAACATCCGCACTTCCCTTTCAAATTGCCAGTGTTTCGTAGCTCATTGAAAACCGCAGAGTGTTCCCAGATCTCGGCAAAGCTCTGTGTGCGCAGATCACCAGCGAGAGCCGGCAGATATCCGCACGGAAAAACTTCGCCCTTATGTGACACGAAGCATACGCCGGTTCCAGCCAGACAACCCTTGGTCGTTGCGTTCATGTCGGAGGGATGGCCAGCGGCATGTGGCGCTGCTCCAGCGTGCGGACCGCTGTGTGAGTGTCCGTTTCCTTTTATCTCGATTCCGGTTGAGCCGGGCATCATGATGTCAGTAGGCCCTATGCTTGGGGCTGTTGGCATCGTCCCGTCCGTGGCAACGGATGGCATGACCAACTGAGCGGCTTGAGCCGCCTTTCGGTCGGCAACTCGACGCTGGCGCGCCACTCGAAAATAGTGTGGAGCGCACGTGGCCTTCAACTCAATGCCACCCTCGAGCGACTGGTCATAGAACCAGTTGAGCATCTCTTCATATTCTTCCGGAGCCACCATTTGCTCGGCGGCGATGTCTACACCACAACCCACAGGTACTAGCAGGAACGTGTGGAGCGCATCCGCTCCAATGCGTTTTGCTAACGTCAATACTTCAGGCAGCTGTTTTGCGTTGTGACGGGCGATCGTCATGTTGATCTGTACTGACATGCCGAGAGCTTTCAAATTGCGGAGTCCGTACAAGGCAGCGTCGAAGGCGCCTGGGATCCCGCGAAAAGCGTCATGAGTAGTCGCATCCGCGCCATCCAGGCTGATCGAAACGCGTCGCACGCCAGAATCGACGATCATGCGCGCTACTTCCTTCGTAACGAGCGTCCCATTTGTCGCCAGCGCGACACGCAGCCCTTTGTCGGTCGCGTAACGGGCCAATTGGAAAATGTCAGATCGGTACAACGGTTCGCCGCCGCTCAACACCAGGATGGGATTAGCGAAAGAAGCGATCTGATCAATGATTTCTAAGGCGCTCCGCGTAGACAGATCACTTGGCGAACTCAGTTCAGTCGCTGTGGCGCGGCAGTGAATGCAACGGAGATTGCAGCCCTTTGTTACTTCCCAAAAAATCAGGCGCGGCTTATTTTGAGCCGCGTGAGGTGCGCGTCCACTTCCGTTGCCTTCAGACATGTCAGGTCTCCTCCCAAACCCAGAGCCGGGACCCTACGACCATCCCCGTAACCTGACGATAAGAGGTTGATAACCAACCAACCGTGACTTCAATCACGGCCAACTGTGACGGAGATCACCAGCCTAAACCAATGAAAACGAAGCTTAAGGGCCAACGCCACCGTTGTGGCAATCGCTGCAATTCACAGCCGTCATGTCGCCCAGATCTACGGGGTGAGTGAAAGAGAGTCCGGGAGTAGAAGCGAGGTTCACGGCGCCTTCCTGTTGGCCAAACAAGGTGTGGCAGGCATTGCAATCTTTTGTGATGGTTTTGCCTTCCGAACTGACGTGTTGACCGTCGTGACATCGGAAGCAACCGTTGGAATAAAAGTGCCCGATGTTGTTTGGATGGGTTTGCCAATTCACCTTCATCTCGGGAAAGGTAGTGCTGCGGTAAATGCGTTGGACTTCATCGATCGCATTGCGGATCTCGAGCTGTTTTGAATTTGCAAGTTCCGGATACTTCTGGCCATAAAAATCATGCAGGGTTTTCGCGATGCCCTGCATCGCAGCTTCGGTCGTGTCGTACTTACCAGTCAGGGCCGTGACCGCCTGAACTTTCAAGAAAGGTAATGCACCGTCCAGGCGCCGAGCTAGAAGCGACTGATCGACGGAGAGATCCGGCGGCACGTAGATGTGTGTCGGACGATTGTGACAGTCGATACAGTCCATCCGCCGCTTGCCGAGTCTGGCGACCTGATCCTTATCGAGCTTCGCGTCTTTCGCAAAGTATTCCGTCTCTCGACCCTGCATGTCTTTCACGTGCACATACGGAATGATCTGACGTTGCTCATCCGTAGATACGTATGTGATTTCATTGGCAATGTTCATGTGCCAATGAATGCCCTCCGGTGCTCCAGTGGCCGGATCTCCTCCACCAGTTTTGATCAGCATTCGGATTTGCCGAGCTGTGTTCTTTTCGTCATTTCCGTAATGTGTGAACACCTTGAGCTGGGCGCCATAAAATTTCTTAGGCCAGTGGCACTGTTCGCAAGTTTGAGCGGCTGGCCGCAGGTCGTGCACAGGAGTGGGAATTGGACGGGGGTATGTATTAAGGACTGTTGCGAAAACCTGTCGTGCGCCAGACAACTTCGACTTAACGTACCAGGTTGCTCCGGAACCAACGTGGCATTCGACGCAAGCTACACGTGCATGCGGGGAGAGTTGGTAGGCAGTAAATTCCGGATTCATCACCGTATGACACAGTTGTCCACAGAACTGTACAGAGTCGGTATATTCGTAGGCCCGATAGCTGCCGACCACACTCATCAGCACGAAAATCACGATAAAGGTCATGAAAAAAACGGCTGCCCCACGCTGACCGGGGTCACTGAAGTCCAGTTTCAAAGTTGGTTTGCCGATAGCTGCAGCGTGCACAGCCTTGCGTCGGTAATGCCAGGCCCCAAAGAGTGCTAGTGCTAAACCAAAGATCAAGATTCCCGGCGCAATCATGTACGCGAGAATGCCGACGTAGGGACTGGGGTGATCCGAGATGAGGTCAATGAAAAATAAAAATATGATATTGCCGAGAGCGACCATTGCCAGTGCAATGCCGATCAGCGAGATCGGATTGCCGATGGCTCGACGAACCCTGCCAAAACTGGATTTTCCGTTGCCCCCATCTTGCTTGTCATCGGCCATCGTCGACTTGCTGCCTTTCTCGGTTGGTTTTGATAATCACCGGCGCATTTTCATAAAGAGTATGGCAATTTCCTTGCCCACATGGCTTTAACTGGAAATCGATACAGCTTATCGACGGCTTGTAAACATCACTCGACTGAGCGGTGTTCCGAGACTGGAACATTTTCGTCCGCAGCTTCTTCCGGCAAAAGTTCTTTGTGCTCCGACTCTACGGCGTCGAGAAGAGTTTTGCTATCTAATCCGTGTTCTTCGCTGTAGTGATCGAACGACATTTTGCCATCCCACCATGCCCAATTCATGGGGTAGACATCAGGATCCAGAAACACTTGGTAGAAATGCCAGACCACAATGGCGAGTGACGCCAGGATGGCTTCGTAGAAGTGAATGGCTGTGGCGATGTCTAACCACCACCGTGGAAGCAGATTTCCAAACGAAACTTTCGCCCACAACATGATTCCAGTGCCTGCCATCACGATAAGGCCCCACACCAACGCCCAGTATTCCGCTTTTTCGGCATACGTGAATCGGCGGAATTCGGGCTTCTCGGCACTCAACCCCAAGTTGTAGCGCATTGTCGTCCAAACATCGGTTGCATCTTTCGGTTCCGGCAAGAAGTCCGCAAGCATTCGGCGCCCGTCGCGCGACAACGCGACGTAGAACAAGTGATAAACGCCGACACCGATGAGGACAACACCGGCGGTGCGATGGGCCCAACCCCGGACGCGCTCACTCATGGCCAATACGGTGCCGAACCATGAATCCGGAAACTTCAATGCAAAGCCGGTAAACACCAGTACGAAGAAGCTGGTGAACAGCAAAATATGTTGCCAGCGCTGCGGCTGAGTCATTCGGATTACGGTACGGAGGTGCGCCTTGCGCCGGGCAATCGCCTTACGGCGCCAGATGATCACGTTGTGGACCAGCATGGCGCCAATCACCATCAAGATCATGCCCAGGTAGAACTTGCGGATCCACCGAACCGCGATGCTGCCAGTGTCTGCCGAAAGCGGCGCATCGACATGAACTTTTCCAAGTGCGAATTTCTCATTCACGCCCGGGTGGCACTGGCCACACGTTTTCACCAAGTTTGCACGGTTGATGGTAGAGCGCGAATCCCCAGACGGCAGAATATTGTGCACGCCGTGGCAACTCGCACAGTTGGCAACCACCTTCGAGCCCAGCTTCGAGGCTAATCCGTGGTAGCTCTCGAGGTACGTGGTGGCACGGGCCCCTTCAACGCCAAATTCGTCTGATAAGCGCACCCCTTCATGGCAACGGGCGCACGTTATTTTGGCAAGATTTTGCGAAGACACCGATGACGTGGGATCAAGATGAGCCTTGATGGAGTGGATGCCATGGCAATCAGTACAGACCGGAGCTTGTCCATTTCCCCGGGCGACAGCTTGCCCATGGATGCTTTGCATGAATTCTTGTTCGACGTCTTTGTGACACTTCGCACATGTCTGCGGAACATTGAATTTGAAGATGGGCGATTTAGCATCGCTGGCTTGCAGAATTTCGTGTGATCCATGGCAATCGGTGCACACCGCAGCTTTTTCGGAACCTGCGGCGACCGCCCGTCCATGCACACTCTGCTGGTAAGACAGATAAGGCTGCGCACTTTGCCCGCTGGCTTCCATTACAAACTTCTGCCCGTGACAGCTTCCGCACGTTACGGCAAGGTTTGCATGATTTACACGGGCTTTCGGATCACTGGCAGCCAATAGCTCATGCGAACCCCCATGACAATCGACACAGGTTGCAGCTTTCAAATTTCCGGCTTTGACTGCCTTCGCATGATAACTACGATCGTAGGCTGATTGTTGCTCCGCATGGCAAGTGGAGCAATCTACCTTCGCCGGCCGCGCCTCATGGGGAGAACTTTTTACATCAGCATGGCAATCTACGCATGCCAGGATCGATCCATGCATGGAGACTTTGAATTTGTCTGCGTCTACCGCCAGACTGACGGGCTTTCCCTCCCGCTCCGTCGCCAAGCCGGCATCGCCGTGACAGACAAGACACTCCTCGTTGGTCGGTTTCGGAACTGCTCTCCGGCTCTGGCCCATCGATGGAAGCGCTGTAAACAGCAGGAGAAACAAGGCCAGGACCAGCGAGTCGTGACATCGCTCCTTGGCAAGTCTGGCTGCCATCCGTGTGCCTCTCTTTCGATGGTTTCCTACGCATTTCCATTTTTGAGTCTGGTAACCATAGGGGCAGTGAGCAGCCGCACCAATAGTGGTGACTTCCATCACACTTGAGCGAGGAGTAAGACTAGCCGGGATGGGAGGGCGCAGAGTTTGACGGGATGAACCTAGACATCCAGCCTTCGACTACTTCTCAGAATGCCCAGCGAAGTGACATGGTCGACGTGTTCGCATGGAAATACCGGGGATCTGTAGGTCCTGCGAACGATTTCTCTTTGTACTGGTAGTAGTTCCAACCCGCGTTGAATTCGAGGTTATGGCCCAGATCAACGCTCACGTTGCCGACCGGCTGATGGTAGTTGTATGCGAGCGAACCAAGCGGCTGCAGAATGTTGAATTGGGGCGTTTTTCCATCAACACTCGTGATGCTGTATCCAACTTCAGTGGCGATACCCTTAACCGGCTTGAACATCATCGATCCCATACCGTAGTGCGTGTTGTTCAGATAGTAGGAGTCCGTCAGGAGCGGGTTACCCGGGTCATCCGTGCAAGTGGACGCTTCCGTGACGACCGGCAGGACCACCCCAGCAGGCGGCGTGTCGTTGAAGCAGATAAACGAGTTTTGCAAAACGTCAGAATAGTTATAGAAGACATCTACCCCAAGCCGTTCCCTTGGGTTCATCGAGAAATTGAAGCTGTAGTTACGAAAATGAGAACTGTAGTTGATTGAGCTATCGCCATTCGAATCTTGCAGGATATTGAGCGAACCGCCCACGTTCACCCAACGTAATGGCGAGTAGGTTGCCTGCAAACGATTGCGAGATTCGCGCCGCGGACTCACGCGAGTTAACGCGTTGTCAGCCCACAGCAATTCGCCATCGTAGGTAACGCGCGTCCTGTTTGAAAGCCTGGCTGAAATACCTGCTAACAAAGAGTGTGAGCTGATTTCAACCGCGTTGTTCTCTTCGTCGGTCGTCTCAATTGTGCAGACACCGTTCACCACAGGCTGGCCGGCACAGGCGCCGCGATTCGGCAGCGTCGGATAAAAAACAAGATCCTGCACGTCAATGAAACTATGATCGATATCCCGATGTTGGTATCGATATCCACCGTACATCATGAGCTTCGATGTAATGTCGTACTGTAGCTCCACGGTGTTCAACTTGCGATTGTGCTTGAGCGAAGTATTCAAAATATCAACAGCTTCATCTGCGCCGGAACTCGCGTTGTGTTGAGGACACGTTGCGGCCGTATATGGAGGCGGGCAAGTGGCAAGGTCAAATTCGTTTGGCGTTGAGAGGAGAGTTGCCCCGAAAAGTGTTGAGGTGGGCATATTCCACATGCCCGGCATTCGATAATTATCAAAACGAAAATTGTCGATTAGGCGAAATCTCCGATTCAACCGAATGGTCGCTCCAAAGTCGGCAGTCACGTTGATTGGGTCCACCGTGTCCGAACCGGTGGTTTCGAAGGATCGAGCTCGGCTACGGCTGATGAGTCCGGAAAATAGTTCATCGAACTGCGGGAGCCTGACAGATCCGTTGGAGTAACTGAATCGCCCGGTGAAATCGACGCGTTGCAAATAGTTGCTCCGCAAGCTGAGCTGTTCGGTTGTAAACGTAGTGCGCGTTCGCTGTGACCGGTCGTAGGCAAAATAGCCGTTGCACGCCGGATTGACTTCTCCCGTTGGAAGCAAGGGGGCGGCACAAGGCTGACTGGCGGCCACGTTGAAGGGCAGCCCGAGTTCCACACTCGACCCGCCTGCCAACAGGCCACTCTCAAAAGCACCAAGTTGCCACGATGTATCTCCCTTGTAGTACGTAAAAAACTGGTCGTAGCTCAATACGGATTGCCGCGCCAATCTCCAACCCACCCCGAGTCGGTAGGAGTCAGAAGTGGAGTTCCACGGCTGATCCAACAGCGCGTCTGTACCTTGATGCACACTGCTGTAGGAATTACCGGTCATGTTGTTTCGCGAATATCCAAGCCGAAAACTCAGCCGCGATTGTGGAAGCAGCGTGAGGTCCACATCGCTCATTCTGCGCCGGGTATAAAAGGCATGAGGAGACTGGAGTACTGGAACATTCGGAGTCGATGTCGAAGGGTTTAATGGATTGGCCAGCAGATTGTAATCGAAAACATTCTGGTCTCGACGGAACGATCCTCCCACCTGAAACCACCGATTCTTGTCGACGCGCGCACGTAAAACGTTCTCAGGATCGCCACCCCATCCAAAACTGTTGATCGAGAGATCGTCGAAAAGAAGACCGTGATTGTCCTGCGAGCGCATCGAGAGGCTCTGTTCCAGGATGCGCGGCCCCTGATGTAGATCCACCAGCGTTTCATACATCGCATCGCTGCCGGTCCGGTTCTGAAACCGATATCCAAACTCAGTCGACTGGTGAATGACGTATCCACTCTGAACTACTTCGGGCTTGGAGGAGGTTTCCGGAGTCGAACTCGTCTGTTGAGCGAAGGCCAACCATGGCAGCACGCACATCGCAAACACAGCGTAGAAGGGCAACAACCTCTTAGCAGACATCTGAATCCTCCAAGTACCAGGACGCCAAATCTGATTCTTTAAAAACAGGATCCTTGACTCGCGCATGATTAGGCGCGTCATTTCATGAACACCCGACTGGCGTTGGACCCGTGAATTGTTGGGTGGCACAACGTGCAAGCTTGGTATTTCTGGGACTGGTTATGCGCGGGGCCACTCGGCGGTGTCACCGGAGTGGTGTGGCACTGTAAGCAGAGGAGATTTATCTGGCTTACCCTAAGTAACCGTGGATTGGTCGAACCATGCGGCGTGTGACAACTGCCGCAGCCTTCGGTTTTCACCGGCAAGTGCTCGAACACAAAAGGCCCTTGCTTGTCTGCGTGGCACCTGAAGCAAGCCGCGTCACCCGTCGCACTTGAACGGACCTGGCGGAGATTCCCGCCGCCGTGAACATTGTGGCAATCCTTGCATTGCACCAGGCCTTCATTCACTCGATGGCGGAATGGCATAGCAAAATCGGCGCGAGTGCTGCCATGACAGCCGTAACAAAGCTCGGGTTGAGCTTTGACCAGCAAGTGTTCCGCAGCGGCGCGGTGCGGGGAATGGCAATCGAGACACCCGACGTTGTTGCTTAAATGCGTTGATGAGCCGAACTGCGCCTGCTTATGGGAGTCGCCGTGGCACTCTAGACATCGCGCACTTGCTTCGTGAGCGCTCATGTCTTTGAAACGCAGGATCTGAGTTACATCGCCACCACCAGAGACGTGTGCTGCACCCGGACCGTGGCACGATTCGCAGCCATGCGTTTTGTTCGCGGGGTCGTAATGCCCCGTCTTCTCAAAACCACGCTTATAAATCTCTTCATGGCAAGTCTGGCAGACCTCGGCGCCGACGTACTTCGAGCTGCGATCAGGCTCGTCTATCGGCGTCTTGCTCGGCTTAGCCGACGCTGCGCTCATACTGATCAGCAAACCCAATACACCAAAAAAGCGAAGGCCAATTCGAACATGATTTCGCGCTGCCAAAAAACCCATAACTCACTCCTCGTTCCTGACGTCAAGCGTTGTAGCGCTTTTTACTCACTTAGCGATGCGTTGTTAGTCGACATGTGAGCAACACGAGGCTACTGCAGCTTCATCGGACGTCTTTGTGAGGAGCATCACAGGGAATGCGCACGGAGGTATGGGGGAATCTTTATTCCCAAATTGAACTGGACAGCAGTTACTTTGCAAAGACGATCGAAGTTAATGGGTGTGACACTTTTGGCACAATCGGTTCGCAGGCAAGACAAGGAGAGCTTCCTTGTCTTGAAAATGATGGATGGAATGACAACTCAGGCACCCGACACCCTTCTTCACGTGCGGCTTGTCCCCGCTCACTTGATGACATCGGCGACACTGCACGCGAACCTGTTCATCTGACATCCGGGGGTAGGAGCGAATCTTGGAACTGTCCCCACCGCCATCGATGTGGGCCTGCCCGGCGCCGTGGCAACTCTCACAACCGCTGTCCTCTGCATTCTTGTTGCGGAAAAGCTGTTCGTGTTTGGTCTCATTCACCGCAGAGTACAAGTCGTCGTGACATGGCTGACAGGCCTCGGCACCTGCATATCCCGCGGCGTGTCCATTCGGTTGATGTTGAGGATCTTCTGACGCGGTCGAAGAAGGTGCGATCGCGGCAGTGAGGAAGAGAACAGCCAGTAATGAAACAGACTTCAAGAACTGTGTCGGCATTTCAGCCTCA
>Ga0068862_100005187_pt1 | contig 10950 bp, 5 predicted proteins | sample KBSSwiS52_FD_66598 | JGI IMG/M metagenome (GOLD analysis project Ga0068862, IMG submission 66598) | Switchgrass rhizosphere microbial communities from Kellogg Biological Station, Michigan, USA - KBS Switchgrass S5-2 | ecosystem: Host-associated > Plants > Roots > Rhizosphere > Soil ... | reverse complement strand
AGACCACCGACAAAAAGATCAACATCGCCGTCCTTGTCAACATCTGCTGCACTAACACATGATTTATTTCTTGCGATCACTGGAATTGCGTTTAACACCTGTGAGAAATTCCCTTTTCCATCATTCATGTACAAGTTATCCCGCAAGCCAGGGTTGCCGTTTTCAAATATATTGCCACCGCTCACAACATAGAGATCAGGAAAGCTGTCATTGTTAGCATCAAAAAAAACAGCATCTACTTCTTCGGTAAAAATAATCCTGTCCCGGAACTTCAATTCTGATCGTTTAAAGTTGCCGGTGCCGGATTGTATCATCAGCGCACCAGGCTGCCCGCTTCCTCCACAAACATAAAAATCATCCAGCCCATCGTTATTAACGTCAGCTACTGCTATTTTTGGTCCCCGTGACGATTCAGAATGAGGTATCAGGTATTGCACATTATAATCAAAGAATTCATTCTCCTGGTGTCGCCAGTTGCTGTTTACTTCATTGGTAATGTCAGCGAACAATAATTCGGGAGCTTTAAAATATTCAGCCTGGTCAAATTTACCCACGGCTTCTTTTTGATGTACAGTCACCGAACTATTGACTTTTATATTTTTTAATACCTGGTATCGCTGATCTGGCCAGGCAATTAAAATGCTATCAGCAACATTTGCCGAGTCCATTCCAAAATGCAATCGCGTATCGCACGACGATTCAAAACCACGGGTTAGCATTAACTGCTGGTATTGCATCTTACCATCCGAAAACACATAAGCCTTGCTTCCAATCCCAAAGCTATTCGAGCTGTCACCTTTAAACGATATAGATAAATAATTTTTTTTCGGGGCATTATTCTGCAAGACCACTGCCTGTCCGTTCAGGACATTCATGACAACATCCAGATCCCCATCGTTATCCAAATCGGCATATGCCGCGCCGCAATAGTACCCTTTCATCTTCCCTGTTCCCCATTGCTTACTCACATCAGCAAACTTTAATTTACCATCTCCCCTGAAAAAATAAGGATGCGAACTTCCATCTGGCATCGCATCGATCACTTCGCGATCATATTTATCAGTTTGATTAAGACCTTTCTTGATCTTCATGTCAGAAACAAACTTGATATAGTCAAGATCAACAGGTCGTTTTACGATACCACTGCTTATAAATAAATCCTTATTTCCATCGTTATCGAAGTCAGCAAACAGGGGAGCCCAGCTCCAATCAGTGGCAGATACTCCACTCATAAGAGATGTCTCGCTGAAGCTTATGCCATTTCCATTATTTCTTTGCAGACAATTTTTGGAATACTGCTTTTGATAACCCCGTATTTCCAGCTTTACTTTATAGACGTCGGGGTTTTCATCGCTGCCATACGTTTTCAAAATGTTCTCTTTGTCAGGCAGCATGTCAACAGTTACGATGTCCGGCTGCCCGTCATTATTGTAATCACCCACGTCGTTGCCCATGCTGAAGCGACTGTAATGTCGAAAATGCTTTGCACCCTCCTCTGAAAACGTCCCATTCTTGTTATTGACATAATAGTAATCATTCTCATGAAAATCATTTCCAACGTAAATGTCTTCCCAACCGTCGTTATTAATATCGGCAACAGCGAGTCCCAGTCCATATCCAAGGTCACTCTGGGAAATTCCCGCATCTTTTGATACATCCGTAAACCTGCCGGTGGTACTTACATCATTCCGGTAAAGGCGGTCACCTGAAAGTGAGTCGTACTGCCTTCTATGACTCGTATCCACAATATTGTCGTGGGGATGGTGCGATTGGTTGAGAATATAGCAATCCAGGTCCCCGTCTTTGTCATAATCGAAAAAAGCAGACTGCGTGGTGAGGCAAGAAGTATTTAATCCGTATTGAGCAGCGCTTTCATGAAACGTCAGGTTACCATTATTTATATACAATTCATTATGACCTTTTAAATTGTACTTCTGGCTGACGGTGGACACATAGATGTCAAGATAACCGTCGGCATTTACATCAGCCATAGTGACACCGGTACACCAGTCAGACAAACCTGCTATGCCTGCCTTCACCGTTATATCTTCAAACTTAAAACCGCCTTTATTTAAATAGAGTTTATTGTTGCCTTTACTATTCGCGGTGAAAAAGATATCCGTCAGGCCATCATTATTAATATCGCCGGTAGCCACGCCACCGCCATTGTAATAATACAGGTAATACAATATGCTGAACAATGGCTTTTCTTCGAGTTGATTGCTGAAGGCAATACCCGTTTGCGAAGCAGGCATTTGTTTGAAAACTTGCTCTCTTTCGTCTTCCCTGCATGATAAACACGCCACCACAATCACAATAACCGTAATTAAATAAATATGTATTCTTTTAAAACATTCGTTCATACCCGACTTTCCCTGGTTTAAAATCACATTATTTTGCATGGCCCGATTTCAAAAACTCACGCATTTTATTTGATTCGTCTTTATAAATTGCCACATAGTGAGTTCTCATTTTTACAGGAGTTGGCACGTCAGCGCCTTCCGTGTAAACAGCTATGCTATGCGATTGCTGCCGTGGCATGTGGCAATCGATACAATTATTATTAATAATGCTACCCATTGTTTTTGTAAGCCCGCACAGCTTGCTTTTGCCTTCCGTATGACATGTCATGCATCGTTGGGAAAACAGCAGGGTTTTGCCCTGTTCTTTTTCATGAACACTATGACAGCTTTGACAGGTCATATCAGAAGAAGTATAACATTTGCTTTGCGAAAGCAATCCAAGCTGGTTGCCGTGAACATCTATGCCCCCTGTCTGAAGCGGAATATTTGAGTGCACAAAATAATCTAGGAGGTTATCGCCAGCCTTAAAAGAAAAAGAAGGTTGAGTTTTATTGATCCCTCCCTGGTGACATAAGCCACATAAGTCAAGGTTTATTTGCCTGGACATGCTCCCCGTGTTTACGATATACTTTGCCTCTTTTACTTCCGGATTATTAAGGTGAAAATTTACATGTTCCTTTCCGGGGCCGTGACATCTTTCGCAGTCGACCCCATAAACAATATTCTTCCTGTCAAACGTTTCAGGATGCTGGCCTTTAGGTGAAGTGATTTCAAAATAAGTTCCGTGACACTCGAGGCAGCGCGAGGTAACCACCCTGTTAAATGCGATTTTGCGGGCTTGAAACCCGGGACTGCTTGTCCATGTACTTTCAGGTGTAAAATAAGTAACCGGCAATTGTACCAGGCTATTGTGCTTCCACGATAAATAGCTCTGCCCCTTTTTTCCTGAGCCAACTACGATGTCAATCTTGCCATCGTCTTTTTGTTTTCCCATTATGTATTCGACCTGTAACAAACTGTCATTTCTCTTTTCCATTTTTACACTCGACAGGGGTGTGAAATGATATTCATTTTTACCGGCTTCGAAGCTCCCCTTAATGAGGTCCTGTGATGCAATGGCTGAGGTTAGAAAATGACCAGTTTGCGAATTTTTTTCAAATATATCCTGGTGACATTTCGCACATGCAGCAGACCCGGCAAATTCGGCATACTGCAGCGGGCCACTACTTTCTTTTTTTTCTGACGTATTACATCTTGTTAAAAAAAAACAGCCGGCAAACACTGAAAAGATTACAATCAACAAACCCCTGTTTCCGCAGATATGCATTTTTTTGCTCCTTGGTATAAGCCCGGAAAAATTTAATCTGTCCCTATAATAAAAATGAATGGGCTGACACGGTTTCAGCCCATTCTATAAAGCCCTTTTCCAAAAGGCGATTACAGTTTGCTGTTGTATAATGCCTGTATTTCGCCAGGCGTAAGTACTTTGTTATATAAGCGGAACTGATCCATCTTACCGGAGAATGAACTAATCCATGAATCGGTGGGACCGGTAAGCCCGGCATGCTTATTCCAGCCGGCCACAACTAAATTAGATGCGTTTTTTAAGTTAAGCGGTCCAAGACCCGCAAAGTTTGATATTGCACCCGGCGGTAACGGAACTTCCACACCATCAAAATAAATTCCCGGCTTGGAAGTGGTTTCATCGTAGGTAATTGCGATATGATGCCACTGGCCATCTAACAAGGGCTCATTAAAATTGTCGATATATTCCACCCAATGATCCATTATTGCAAACTTAAGCTGGACTTTATCCGGGGCTCCGTGCTCTACCAGCATAAAAGCAGAACTGGCATGCCAATAGTCCTTGTCCACTAAAGAAAAGTAAAGTTCTGTTCTTGGGTTTACAGCGTTGTTTACCCAGAAGGCTATTGTAATACTGGTTGAGTTCTTAAAATCATTAGCCCCGGGATAGTTTATTGCTTTATCGGTGGTTCCCTGAACGGCCTTCCCGCTTGCCCCGTCAACTGATGATAATGGATTGTCGGCTGGAAAGTTTGCCCGTATACTATCTACCGCATTGAACTGGGGATTTGACGTGGTACCGTCAAATGCTGCATAAAACTTTAGTGGCCCACCGGGCGGATTAGAATCTTGCGGGTAGTCGCCAAGGGGGGGTCTATCCATTTTCTGGCAACTGGCGACGAGCAACACCAGCACTACTGTCGCGGACTGCACGAATATATTTTTCATAACTCTCTTTTTTTTTTAGAATTCAGGCACTATTGCCATTCAGGGTTTTGTTCAAGCACGCCACCAGATAATGTGATTGGTCCTTGTGGTATGGGATAGTACCGGCACCTGTTGGTATAGCCTAAGCTTGAAAGCTCGGTGATCGCATCACCCCAACGCACAAGGTCGTAAAAACGGTATCCCTCCATTGCAAACTCCCATCTTCGTTCATTTTTTATTGCCGCTCGCATTTGCGCCTGGTCCGTGAACGGAATAACCGGTACAATAGTTCGACCAGCTCCGAGATTTCCACTCGCCCTGTTTCTAATTAGTTCCAGGTTGGCAGCAGCTGTGGCGCCGTCACCCGATTCATTCGCCGCTTCGGCCAACATTAAAATTACGTCAGCATAACGGAGAATCCTGTGGTTGATCCAGCCGGCATCACCATTATTATTTACATAGCCAGTATAGTTACGCATGGCCGGGTCATTACCCGTGTACAACTTTTTATTCCAGTATTTTTGAGCAAGTCCTCCCGTGCCATCAGGATTCGTATAGGCCGGAACTGTTGCACCATGTCCTCCAAGCGCCGGACCACCGTCAAACTCACCGGAATACAAAATGGTTTTTTTCTTTCTTGGATCATCATTGGGCCATGCATTTACCAGCTTATCTGTAGGAGTATTCCAGCCCCAACCTAAATTCCATTCGATCGGAGCTCCGTTCTGCCTTACCTGCTGTGATGTGCCCCAGGCGGTGCCATTATAAACGGCACTATTGCTCACCGCATTTTGTCCAACGTTTGCATTCATTTCAAATATAGACTCCGCACTGTTTTTACCGGCCCCCTGTAAACCTTCGCGCCAGAGATCAGAAAATTCAGGTAGCAAACTATACTGACCCGAATTAATTACCTCGGTACAAAGCGCGATTACCTTGGCCCAATCACTGCGGAACAAATAAGTTTGAGCCCACAGTGTATTGGCAGCGCCTTTAGTTAACCTGCCCTTGTAAGCACTGCCGTAAGCATCAGTAGTTAACGGCAGATATTGCGCAGCTACCTGCAGATTAGAATCAATGAATTCATAAAGCCTGGGCACTGTAGCCTTGGGTTGAATAGCATCGGTGGGTTTAAGTATTGGAAAATTAATCAGGGGGACCTCCCCATATGTCTTTACTAATTCAAAATAGGCGTAGGCCAAAAAGAAACAGGCCTCACCGACATTGCGCAACGAGGCTTCGTCAGTCAGATTTGAAGTCTGTGCCGTATAAATCGCATTATTGGCCGTATTGATCATAAAAAAATGATCTCCCCAGTAGCTATTCGGAGCCCAGTCATCCTTCGTATACTGGAATGTCTCAAACTCAGTGTTTATTTCTCTTCCATCACTTGCGTCACTGCCTTTTTGCGCATCGTCGTCACGAATACTGTGAAAGTCAATCCACGGTAATGTAGAAAAGCCGGCATAGGTTCTCAGGGTCGTATAGAGATTCAAAACCTGTCCTTCAAGCGCTCCCTGGTTCAAATCATCGAGCGTTGCAGTTAGTGGCTTACGATCCAGGAATTTCTTACATCCTAATCCGGAGAAAAGCAATGGAATCGCGAGGATCAAACTCCAAAATATTCTTTGATTCAGTTTCATATTAATAAAGTTTAGCAACCTAAAAAGTTACGTTTAACCCAAAAGTAGTTGTCATCGGAATAGCGCCCCCGGCGTTATCGTATCCAAATGCAGTGGCATCGCCGCCGAATTCTGCCGTATAGCCGTAGTTGTTTTTCCATGTCTGGGCATTCTGGACATTGACAAATACACGCAAATCCCGGATCTTCCACCTCGACACCAGGTTCTTATCGAAATTGTAGCCCAATTGGATGTTTCTAATCCTAAAATAACTTCCATCCTCAATATTGTAAGTCGACCCATTATAGTTAAACCGGTGCTCCTGGCTCACAATAGGCACCCAGTTGGAAGTCCCAGGTCCATGCCACCTGTTGATCTTGTCACCGGAATAGTTAACTCTCTGAAACGGAGACTCAAGCGATCCCCAGGTTCTGAAAACTTCGTTTCCATACACCCCATTGCCATCAATTGAAAGGTTGAGTCCTTTATAACTCAGGTTAACTGATACACCATACATAAAGTCCGGGGTCGGGTTACCAATAAAGGTCCTGTCATCCGTTGTGATGCGACCGTCAGGTCCTTTTCCGTCAGGTCCATTAATATCTTTAAACTTGAAATCCCCTGGAGCATATGCCCCAACGGAAGAGGCCACGGGAGATGCCAGGATTTCCGCATAGCTTTGATAGATTCCTTCCACTACATAACCATAAAACGATCCAATGGGATGTCCAGCCTGAGTTCTGCTTTCGGCACTACCGTTATTTTGAAACGTCCTTGACAATACTCCAGTAGGAATATCTTCAGCAAGGCTCAGCATTTCATTATCCATAAACGTAATGTTGCCGGCCACGTCAAGCCTTAGATCTCTTGTGAAATCCTGGTGCCAGGTAGCTGAAAATTCTTCACCCCAGTTTTTCAAACTACCACCGTTCACAAGTTTGTTTTTTAATCCCAGTGCAAACCTGTCTACATAGGTCATTAAGTTCTCGGTTTTTTTGCTGTAGTAATTCGCTTCAAAATGCAAACGGTTTTGAAAAGCGTTCAATTCAACGCCTAGTTCCCAGGCCTGCACGGTTTCCCACTTCAAATCGGGATTGGGAATATATTCGGGATCAGCCGCCGTATATACATTAGTACCAAAAACGGCATTCGAACCGGTATTTAATCTAGGATAGAATGGATAATCGAGTACCGTGCCGTCAAGTCTCGATGCAGACTGATTTCCCAATACACCTACTGAACCTTTCAGTTTCAGAAAATCAAATATTCGCTGATTTTGCATAAAATCCTCTTTGCTGATATCCCATGCAGCTCCAACGGCCCAGAATTGCTGATGCCGGTTTGCTTCCGGAAGTCGTGAGGAAGCATCGTCCCTGAATGAACCGTTCAAAAAATATTTGTTTTTGTAATTATACAATACCCGTGCGAGGTACGATACTGTTGAATTTTCACTTTGGTCGGAACTGGCCGAAGTGGTAGAGGGGTCCTGGAATCCGTTGGTTATATACCAGAATCTTTCATCATCCGGTATAGGAAGAGCGGTTGGACCATTGGCCTGGCTGGATCTTCCGTACCTGTTGAAGTTTCCAAAATAGTAAGTCGTAAACCCCGCGGTGGCTGTCACTCCATGATCTCCAAAATTTCTCTTAAAAGTCAGCACATAATCCTGTTGGAACTTACGCCACGTTCTATCATCCTCCGTAACCCTGGTTGTCTGGCTGGCCAGCGATGGAACGAGTGTTCTTGGATTGTAGGAATAATATAGGGGCGTATATACCCGTTTGTTTACAGTGCTCACGTCGGCATACAGCACGGGTCTGAAAGTAAAATATTTAAGAAAATTAATATCGAGATAAAAGCTTCCCACTGTCCTGTATTCCCGGTTAATTGTCTTGTCCCATTCATTTTCTAATGTGACGAGGGGATTAATAACCCCTGCTGTCTGAAGGCCGAGGTCGAGGGCTGAATAAATGTCCATATTCAAACTATCGGTGCCATACGGATTTTTGACATAGAAATTCTTGGTGCCGGAAGACACCAATGGAATTACTTTTCTTGCAGCATCGAGTACCCAGGTGGCGTCATAAGGATTATCCTGCCTTGAAGCGTTAAAGTTTATCCCCATCCTGATAAACTTGTTGAGCTTTAATTCATCTGCCAGCGATACAGTTATTCTTTCCAACGTTTCATGCCTGACTATTCCTTCATCATGAGTATAGCCTGCTCCAAACTGAAACCTGTTCTTTTCAGAGCTTCCTGAAACACTTATATTATTAGCGGAGAAATTTCCAGTCTGGGTAACAGCGTCTATCCAATCCGTATTGGCATCCAAACCGCTGTAGTCATAAGGATCTGTAACGCCATTGTTGGTTCTTTCTTCATCAAACAGAGTCTTAAACTCCTGTGCATTGGCCATTTTGATCTTATCTACAAGCTTTTTGAATCCGTAGCTGGTATTGAAGTTAACCGTTACCTGCCCGGCTTTGGCCCTCTTCGTCGTAATGGCGATCACACCGGTCGCACCCTTTACCCCAAAAATTGCAAGGGATGATGGATCCTTCAATATTTCGATTGATTCAATATCATTTGGATTCAGGTAATCGATATTGTCGTTAAAAATTCCGTCAACAACATAAAGAGGGTGCACCTGTCCGATACTGACCGTTCCGCGAATACGAATATCCGGCTGTGCTCCCGGTGTTCCGTTGTTTACCACAGACAAGCCAGCCACTTTACCCTGTAAAGATGACACGGGATTTGTATTGGGTTTATCTGCGACTTCTTTACCGGATACTTTTACAATGGATCCGGTCAGGTCTCTTTTGCTTGCAGTCCCATAACCGATCACCACAACCTGGTCCATTACTTTTGTGGCAAGTTTCATGGAAATATCCACTTCTGTTCTTCCGCCTAGTGGAATTTCCTGGATATCGTATCCAACAGAGGAAATCACCAGTGTAACATTGGCATTAGCTGCCGTAATTGAAAAGTTTCCATCAATATTTGTTGATGTTCCAATATTCGTCCCCTTGATTTGAACGGAAGCACCCAGCAGTGGAGTTCCTCCCTCTCCTGTTACCTTCCCCTTTATAACCACGTCGACCGGAACATTCGGATCTTCTTTGATGACGATGAGATTATCGTTCATCAATTGATATAATAAATTAGTACTACCCAGCAACAGGTTCATCACATCACTAATACCTGCGTCCTTCACATTAAGCGAAACCTTGTCATGAATATCTTCAAGATCATAATTGTAAAGAAAGCGGTAATTGGTTTGTTGCTCAATCGATCGCAGCACCCCACTGATCTCTGTCTTTTTTACCCGCATGCTGATCTTGTCCTGGCCAAAACCATTGGCAGCAACATTCACAGTGAAAAAAAGCATCATCAACGTCGTCAGTTTCATAATTAGCAAGGCTTTTGATGGCGACGGCTTTTGACCGGCCGTCTGGAAACATTTCATAATTTTGGCAATTAGGGGTTAAATAATCTGGATATCCTGTTTTGGTTTTTCGATTTTTAGCCTTTTATTCCTGAACGGGGAATGTTACAGCATTCTCCGTTTTATTTTTATTTTGGGTGAAGGTTAATGAGATGATTCAACAAATACCTCATGGTTGATAATTTTATAGCTTATTGGTAACCCTACTTTTAATGCGGCAAATGCCTGGTCAACAGTTTCGTCTGTAAAAATTGCGTGTACGTTCAGATTTTTTGCTTTTTCATCTTCAAAAGTTATCGACACATTAAACCATCTTTCCAGCTTTTTTGCAACTTCTTCAAACGTTACGCGATCGAACTCTAGGCGATTATAGACCCACGCGGTTTCAATCCTTTCACTTTCTTTCTTTGTACTGTCAATTGTAGTAATAATGTGTCTTACAGGGATTTCCTTTACTGAAGGCTGCTTATCCTCAGACACTTCCAATGACTCGATAGCTGCTTGTTTTGGAATACTGATTTTCTGGTTAGGAACTAATTTTATTGCGTTCTTCGAAGACTCTGTATGGCGAAAAACTTCAACTGATCCTCTGTAAAGAATAGTTTCTACATTCTTGTCTTCAGGGTATGACTTCACATTAAAAGCTGTACCCAAAACCTTAATATCGATGCCTGAAGTATGAACAATAAATGGATGGCCTGCTTGTTTCACCACATCAAAAAAAGCTTCGCCTTCCAGGGTCACTTCGCGGGTAACTCCGCTGAAGTCATTGTTGTAATGCAATTTTGAATCGGCATTTAACCAAACTGTGGTTCCATCGGCAAGTAAAATGTGGGAGCGGCTTCCTTTTTGTGTGATAATGGCCTCAGGTTTTCCCTGTTCAGTTAAACGGGAGTTGTCGCGCTGCTGATAAAATAGAATAGCTGCCGTAATAACTGCAAAGGATGAAAGAGCCAGGTATGTTACTAAGCGGCGCCTGCGTCTTTTGCGCCGGGGAACCATGTCAGCATCGATGCTTTCATTGGTCGCCCGGTTCATTATTCTTGAAATAATGCTGCTCGCGTTGATATTATCTTCGTCATTAATATCATCATGCTTTTCTTTCCAGATGCGGACCAGCAGGTCGTATTGTTGCTGAAGTGATTCGTCTTGTTGAAGTAAAATATGCAGTTCTTCCTCCTCTAACGAGGAAGCTTCGCCGTTAAGCACGCGGGCAATGAGGTGCCATATTTGAGATGGTGTGTCCAGGCAGCAGCCGTTCTAATTTACAAGGACAGCATAAAAGAAATTATCTACTAAGCCGATAACGGGTTTTTTTAGAATTCTTTTTTATTGGCAACCACTG
>Ga0068862_100005186_pt1 | contig 10950 bp, 9 predicted proteins | sample KBSSwiS52_FD_66598 | JGI IMG/M metagenome (GOLD analysis project Ga0068862, IMG submission 66598) | Switchgrass rhizosphere microbial communities from Kellogg Biological Station, Michigan, USA - KBS Switchgrass S5-2 | ecosystem: Host-associated > Plants > Roots > Rhizosphere > Soil ... | reverse complement strand
CGGGAAGAGTACACCTCGCCCGACGAGGGGCTGCCCGATCACAACCGACAAATTCTGCTGTCCGAACTGCGGCCTTTGGAAGTCCCGGGTCGTCGATTCGCGACCCGATCCCGGGAGCGCGGAGCGCTACCTGCGCTGGCGCCATTGTGCCGCGTGTCATCAGCTGTTCGAAACGGCGGAGCAGCTCACCGGGAAGACGATCGCGCCGCGCGACCAACCTGAGAAAACCTGAGATCTGGAAAACAGCACCGGCGCTCGCGTCGTGACCGCGACCCGGGGCGGGGAGCTCCAGCAACGAGCTCGCTATACCGCCGAGCTGGAGGCGCCTCAAATCCTGAAGTTTAACGGCGCTGCTCGCGACGCCGGTCGGCCTTATGGCGTGTCGGCAGTGGACGGACCGGGGGGCGCATGACGCAACGCCTCCGCGCCAGCCTCGAGCGCGACGGCGCCAGCCTCGTCACCGGCGGCGCGCAGCTCCGCCGCGCGCGCGATCTTGATCCGCCAGATCTTCGCCCGCGCGTAGGGCGCCAGCTTCAGCGCGGCGTGCACCGCCTCGGGGTCCGCAGGCAAACCAGCAAAGCGTCGACGGTCGTGGGTGAACTGCGGCGTCTCGTCGGGTCGCAGGTGAAACTTCACGTCGCCAGCCTCGCACGCAGCGACTCTTGATGCAACATGATCCTCTGATGATCGATTGCCGGTAGTCTTTCTCCCGGGCGGGTGACACATATGAGAGACCGATCTCAACAAGCGACATCGGACGTGACGCCCTATCAGTTGTTCATGCTGTCGCTTTGCGCCTGGGCCCTGATTATCTTGGCCGCCGGCGCATTCTTCCGTTGGAGTCAATCAACGGGCCTGATCTTGGCCTATGCCGACACCGTTGTGTGTGGGTTCTTTTTCGTGGATTTTCTGTTCACCTTCGCTCGTGCGCCCCAGAAACTCCGATATCTGAGGACATGGGGCTGGATCGATCTCCTCTCCAGCATTCCAACCCTTGACACGTTACGCTGGGGTCGAGCGGCGCGCGTGATGCGCATTTTACGAGTCCTTCGCGGCGTGAAATCCGCGCGGGCGATGGCGCATTTCGTCGCTGGTCGCAGGGAAGAGAGTGCACTTCTCGCGTCGTTGTTGCTTTCGCTGCTGCTCATCGTCTCTTGCAGCATCGCCATTCTCGAGTTCGAAGTGCCCGCTGGTGGGAACATCGCGTCTGCGCAAGATGCCATGTGGTGGGCCGTGACGACGATGACGACTGTCGGATACGGTGATCGCTATCCGATCACTGCCGAGGGTAGGATGGTTGGAATCTTCCTGATGGCGTCTGGCGTCGGCGTGTTCGGCATCTTGTCGGGCTTGGTCGCCTCTTGGTTCCTGTCGCCTGCGGCTGTCGAGGCGGATTCCGATCTGGCCGAGATCAAAGCCCTCTTGATCGAACTTCGCAGCGCAAGAAACGTGGACGACGCACGACGAGATCTACCTGTTGAATAGCAGTCGGTCGTACCTCAGGCTCTCGACTCCTTAGCCATGAACGACTGCGAAGAGCAGCAATTGAGGGCGCTCAGCAGCCTGCAAGGCGGATAGCACCATCGCGGGCAATGAGTTCGAAGGCTCGTCATCGAAACCATCCCGGCAACGCACCTCGTTGACGAGCGGCCGGGGGTGACCCCGGGCTTCGCCGCAGTATCGGGCGGGCTGCCGCTGCGCGCCGTGCTGCGCGGCCAACACGGCCCACATGACGGTGTACCGATCGGCGATTCGCGCGGGCCGGCCGCTGCTTGGCGCGCATGTGCCAGCACGGGAGCCAGATCACGTCGTTGAGTCGATCACGGGCCATCTTTCTCGACGGATGCTCGAGCACTCCCACACACATCCGGCTCCATGCCAAGAAAAGCGGCGCTCGATTCGGACAGGCGCCGCACATTTAAGCGTCGCTTTCGCCACAGAACATCACGAATTCCGTCGCGAATTCGGGAGACTACGGGCGTTTGAGGATCGGGATGTCGGCCCCGTTCCCCCACTGAATGCCCGTGACCGTGCCCGATCCGGAATTCACGATGAACCAGGTGCCGGTCGACGGGCGAAAGACCGCGATATCGGTCCTGCCGTCGCCGTCGTAGTCGCCCGGCACGGGGACGTCGACTCCGTTCCCCCACGGCATGCTCACGACGGTACCCGTGGAGGAGTTCAGAATGAACCAGGTGCCGGTCGACGGGCGGAAGACCGCGACGTCGGTCTTGCCGTCCCCGTTGTAGTCGCCGGGGACGGCGACGTCGGCGCCGTTCCCCCATTGGACGCTCGCGGCCGCCCCGGTACTCGAATTGACGATATGCCAGGTGCCGGTCGACGGGCGGAAGATCGCCACGTCGGCTCGGCCGTCGCCGTCATAGTCGGCGGCCACGGGACGGTCGGCGCCGTTCCCCCATGGGATGCCCACGGCTGCGCCGGTACTCGAGTTGATGATGAACCAGGTGCCGGTCGACGGGCGGAAGACCGCGATGTCGGTCCGGCCGTCGCCGTCGTAATCTGCGGGGACAGGGAGGTCGGCGCTGTTTCCCCAGGGCATGCTCATGACGGTACCGGTGCCCGAGTTGACGATGAACCAGGTGCCCGTCGATGGGCGGAAGACCGCGAGATCGATCGTGCCGTCGCCATCGTAGTCGCCGGGCACGGGCAGGTCGGCGCCGTTGCCCCACGGGACGCTGCTGGCGCCGCCGCTGCTCCTCAACGTGAACCATGTCCCGGTCGAGGGCCGGAATACCGTGAGGTCAGCCTTCCCGTCGCCGTCAAAGTCGCCGGGTTCACGTGTCCGGCCGCGTTGAATCACGGTGAAACTGTGCTGCGCGATGGACACGACCCCTGCGCGCGAGAATCGCGACGGGTTCGATGCGGTCGTGACATTGACGCTTCCGCTGCCGACGCCACTCTGGGGACTGATGTTCAGCCATGATGGCTCACTCGACGACGCCGACCAGGCACAGCCGCCGGTGGTGATGACAGAGGCCGTGCTCGTCATGCCGCTCGGCGGGGCGGAGGTGGAGGGACCGGCGACCGCGTAGGAGCACGACGGCGGGTCCAACGGATAGGGTGTGCTGCCGCCTGCCGCATTCACCGAGAACGCCGCTGCGCCGGGAAACACGCCAATCACCACGGGGCCATTGGCAATGACATCCGTCCCCGGTTGGGCTGCGGCGCCGTCGCCTGCAGTCGTCCAGTACGTATAGGTGCCACTATTGTGGAGGTTGGACAACGCCGTTTGCGTCGGGTGGCCAAAGGCGTTCGGACTGCCCATGGAGAGCACCGCGACTTTTGGCCGCGTCGCGGCGAGGAATGCCGCGCTCGAGCTCGTGGCACTACCGTGATGATGGACCTTATGAACTTCAACCGGACCAATAGTCGAGGCGATGCGCCCCTCCATGGTGCTACTGATGTCGCCCCCGAACTCCGCGTCGAACGCACCGAATCGCAACACCAGCACGACTCCGCGGTCGTTCTCGTTCGAGACCGCGAAGCCGTTGGCGTTCACGGCCACGACCTGGAAGACGACAGGGACACTACTGCTGGCATCCAGCGTGATTTGCTGTCCCACGCCGACGGTTTGCCGCTTCGAGGCCACGGCCGCGGCGTACTCGCCGTACTGGATCGTCGTGGGCACGCTCGTTGTGCCGCGGTCATACGCGACTTTTTGAATCGGCCAGCGGGCAGCGACCCAATCACTACAGCCAATGTGGTCGGCGTCGTAGTGGCTCGCGACGTGGTAATCAAGCTTCGTCAGGCCGATGCTCGCGAGGTAGGTGATGATTCCCGTCGGACTGGCACAATTCGACGCGGACTGCGGCCCGCTGTCGATGAGCAGGGTTTCGCCGAGCGGGGACACAATCAGTGCCGCATCGCCCTGGCCGACCTTGATGAAATGGATCTGCAATTGCCCATTGGCTTGGGCAGCGGCTGCGCTGGGAATCAGCAGCAGGAGTATCAGCGCCGCGCCGCGACGGGAGGCATGATTGATCGACACTGTCACGAACCGCAGGAGGACTCGCATGGCCGCTCACCCTATTCAGAAAAAATCAGACCGACACACACCCGCGTCCTTCGAGCATCCCCAGGCGAGGGCCGTCGGCGCCGCTATCGAATGGAATCAGACGGATTACAAAGACTTACAGAAGAATGGGCGAGACTGACCTAACTGTCTTGAGTATCGGCACGGTGTGCGCGTCGGGATAGCGCATCACACACCTTTACGAAACTCCGCCCTCGAGGGCGCGGTCCACGTTTCATCTTCTCGATCTCGTTGTAGTACTCCAACTAGACGAACGCCGGAGCGCAAGCATCGTATCGCGGTACCGATTGACGTTCAAGGAAGGGGACAATCTATTACAGGACTCTGGCACTGAAGCGAACTGAGCTGCGCCTGTCTGTCGTAAAAGACAACGCGACCGTGCTACTCGGATGCATTATGGGCGAAACGCCGCGGGCTTCTCCGGCTTGCTCTTGACGTTTTGGATCCGAATCAAGTTCAGGCGGCGTCGCGGCGGCGACCTCGGTCGCCGATGTGCAGAACCGTGCTAACCGAACTCCGCGCGGGCAAACAGCTCTCGGCACCAATCACGAAACACTCCCGTTGGCGCGCTCGAACTCGAACAGCAGATCGCCGGGCAGCGGCTGCCGCGACCGGGTTAGGGGCAACGCAGTTCAACGACGACGCACCCCGAGCCAGTCGGGCCAACCGCGCCAGTCGCTGGAGTACGTTTTGTCCGGATGCGATGGGATGTCTGCCGGCCTGCGCGACGTCTTCGCGAATGCCTGCCATGCCTGAAGACTGGCTAGTCGAAGGCCGTGTACGAAGGCCCGTGCACGGTGAAACTCTCGCCACCCGCTGACGTGGCTTCGCCGTCCGCTGCCGAGCCAATCGGCGAATCCCTTCCACGATTCTTTGTAGACCTTGCCCGGATCCGCAGGAATATCAGGAGGCCGGCGGCCCGCCTTAGCGAACGTCCGCCACTCGCCAGCGGACCGAAACTTCTGTCGGCGCACAAACGCCCGCGCCTGCGCAAATGGTCGCCACCCGGCTATAGGACGTCGGGACTGGGTTCCCAGCCAATCATTCCAGCCTTGCCACTCAACGGCGTAAGCGAAACTCGGGGCTTTCGGAATGTCTTTCGGCCGTCGGCGACTCTTTGCAAAGCGGTACCATTCAGCTTGGTTGAGAAATCCGCAGCTCTGCGCAAACGTCCGTGCCTCGCGAAAGGGTCGCCAATCCTGCACACGACGACGCGTACCGAGCCAGTCGCCGAATCCGTGAAACAGATCGCCGTAGGTGTTGGCGGGGCACGAGGGGATATCAGCGGGTTTGCCCCCTGACGCCACGTAGCGGCGCCACTCCGCGACATCACGAAGGTGGAGCCGCCTCACGTACGCGCGTGCTTCTCGGAATGGCCGGTAGCGAACGTACTGGGGCGCGACAACGCCGGAACCGAGCCAGTCGCTCCAACTGATCCACTCGTTGTGATAGTAGGCATCAGGTGCGTCGGGTATGTCTGGCGGTTTTAGATCCGACCGACAGTAGCGGTACCAAGCTGCCACGCTCTTGACGTGGAGTGAATGCACAAAATTACGAGCTTGTTCAAAGGGGCGCCAGTTAGCTCTGCCCACCTGCGCCCACAGCTTTGTCCGGATAGCGGCCGCAAACGCGTCGGCGTCAAGATGCAGCCCCACGAGAACGTCGCCGGTCACTTCGACCAGCCGTCCGCTGGGAATCTTGCCCTCCGAAATCGCGCGGAACTCTTCTGCGATGCGATCGTCCTGCGTTGAGAGTGTTGCCAGGACCCGCACGACGTGTTTGAACGGTGTCGTTTTGGCGAATTCCTCGAGGGACCGCATGTCCGGCACGATGAGTGGCAGCAGCACATACCCTAGTGACTTTCCAGGCGCAAGCCGCAGAGCGCGACCTGTCGCCTGCACGATATCTACGGTGCTCGCCTTCGGATCGGCGAAGAGCACGCAGTCGATGGCCGGCACATCAACCCCTTCGGTGAGGCATCGTGCATTTGTCAGGAGCGCCAACGGCTGTGCGGCGAACTCGGCGAGCAGGGCCGTGCGACGACCTGCTGGTAGCGCCCCCGAAATGTGCAGGTTGGTGATGGCCGTCCCGAGCGCATCCTGCTGATCCCGAAATTGTTGTGCTGCCCGGATGCTGCGGTGAAACGAAATCGAGTGCGTAATGCCGTACGTATCAAACGCGCTCTGCAGGGCGAATCCTGCCGCCAGCGCGTTTGCTTCGCTGGCATCTAGTTGCTCGCCCCTTGATCTCAGCGTCAGCAATCGGTTGTCACTAATCAGGTGCGCGATTGTCGCCTTCGTCACCGTAACGGTCAGAATCCGATAGTCGGAGATGACGCCATCGGCAATGGCTCGCTTGAATGTGTACAGGTGAAATCGACCCCATACACCAATGCATCGTCCATCGACACCACGTCGTCGCTTCTATCCCTAAATACCCGCTCAGTCGCGGTCATGAACACCCGACGGGTGATCGGGACGTTGCGATCATGAAGGAGCGTGGCGAAGGTTTTGGTGGTTGCGCCGACGGTCTTGTGCGCCTCGTCCAGAATCCCGACGTCAAATGTAATCTCAGCCAGACGTGCGGCTTCCGCGAGCGCGGGGCTGCTCTGGTACGTCGTGAAGACAAGATGCCGCGCGCGCCTGTGCGCGTCAAGTCGTGCTGCTATCTCGTGCGGCGCCGTGTATGTCGGCAACCCTAGTTCATAGGTCTGGCCAACGAAACTGTCCTGCAGTTGGCCGGTCGTTTGGTCGCTGCAGACGATAGTGAAGGCGGGTCGTTCGCCATGAGCGACCCACTCCCGCGCCCAGTCGGCAACGGTCTGCTTAAGGAGTTCGAGGCTGGGAACGGCCACCAGCACGGTGCGGCCCGCGAGTGCTTTGGCAATCCAGAACGCGACGAGCGTCTTGCCGGTGCCGCAGGGCATGACCAAGCGACCGCGAGTGTGACCCTGCTCGACAAAATGCCTGCGTGCCGCGTCGATGGCTTGTTCCTGGTGGGGTCGCGGCGTGCGTGGCGTGGGGTTGATGTAGCGACGCGCGACGACCGCGTGAATCCCCGCCCAGTCATCCGTCGTCAACTCTATCCACGTGCCGAGCGCCAACTCGGTCACTTTCCCGAGCAGGTGCACCTTCCGAATAGGCTGATTGCTCGTATGGGCGATCATGCCGAGCGCGATGCCGCGACAGTAAACGAACGTGAGCTGGCAGAACGTTGCAAGCATGCCCCTCGTGACGGTCGCTTCGGGGAGCGTTTGGTACTTGCACTGCACCGCCCGATACTCACCGCTATGCGTCTCGGCGATGAGATCGATACCTTCATCAGGATCCGGTAGATTCAGCAGCGTATGCCGGCTGCGCGGAACGTCTTCGAGCCGCCAGACGTTCTTCAATTCGGTGACGTGAGCCGGAGCGGTGAGCAGGTAAAGCTGCACCAGACGTTCAAAGGCTCGACCCTGCTGCTTGGTGTTCGGTAGCGCCGAGACGTGGCGGCAGAAGTCCGTCCAGGAAAAGCAGCGAACGATCAGCTGATCGGCAGCATCGGGAAGCAGGCCTGACCCTTTTGCGCCGTCGGAGCTCGAACGTCGCGATTTCTTCGAGCCTGCTTGCCTCTTTGTCATGCTACCGGTCCGTCACATGACAACCGGTTTCAACAGACTGGCGAAACCAACACTTTGGGAGCATCGAGAAGCCGGTCAGAGTGGAGCACAAATCATCATGTCCGTGCCTGAACGGGTGTCTCAGTTTCTGACCAGGCAGAAGCCCGCTCGGTTCTGCGATGCGTGCATCCAGAACGGGCTGGATCTTAAGCGCCATCGAAACTGCCTTCTAAAGATCTGGACCACCGGCCGTCAACCTCTTCCGCTACTGTAACCCGCCTCATCGGTGACAAGCGTTCCCTGTGCGCTTGGGTACAGCCAGTGGCGCCGCTCAGGAGCCATAGTGCACGCGGCCCGCACCGTTCCCTGTTACCCGCGTAGGAGCCGAATGAAACTCGCCGCTCTCCTCGTCATGCTTGGCATCGCGTATCCATCGGCCGTTCTCGCGCAGGACCAAGGCATCGCCGTTACAGTTGGCAACATCCCTGCGAGCGCCAATCAAATTGTTGTCGTAGTTGACGGCAAAGGGTCCTATCGGGTAGCACAGTCCATCTCACCGGGCATCACGACGACGACGATGGTCGTTGGAGTGCCCACAACGGATCAGACTTTTACCGGCTACCGGGTCCGAGTCATTGCAACTGCTGGTAGTGGCACGTTTCCTTCAGTGGTCGGCGGGGGGAAAGCTCTTGGTGTTCCGGTTGGAGCCGGGCAATTAACGTTGGTGAACGTGGGCTTGACAGTCCCAACTCTAACGCCTAATTCTGCCAACCCTTCCGCTGTTCGGCCTGGATTCTCGGTCACGTTTAGTTGGACGATTCATGACTCTGCACAGTTCGTGGACGGCAATAACGAAATGAGGATGTTCTCGTCAGATAGGACACCGCCGGGGAGCAACGTCATCGGTGTTCAGCGTTTTGGTAGCCTCATAAGCAAGGTGGGTGACGATTACAGCTACTCAATTTCCTTCAGCGCGCCTTCGACGGCGACGACGATGTACTACCAGTTCGGCGAAGCAGGATACCCATTCGATGACCCTACGGGTTCCCAGGCGCCCTTTCTAGTACTGCCGGACGTCAACGTCGCATCACCGCTCCTGACTTTAACTGTTAGTGGATCTGTGCTGTTAATCACATCGCAGCCGTCGAGCCAGATGGTTACCGTCGGCTCTACAGCGTCGATGAGCGTGTCGGCCTCCGGAGGAACGCCGATCAGTTACCAGTGGTACGTTGGGGCAAGTGGGAATACGGCCGTTCCGATTGCGGCCGCGACAGCGGCCAGTTACACGATCCCGCCGCTGACGAGCACGACGAGCTACTGGGTACGGGTCTCGAACAGCCTCGGCACCGTTGACTCCCATACTGCGACGCTTACGGCGAGGGCGATCACTGGCGACTTCGATGGTGACGGCAAATCGGACATCACGGTGTTCCGTCCGTCCAGTGGGATTTGGTATGTGCTGCGGTCGGGAAGCAACTTCACGGGCGCGACTGGCACGCAGTGGGGCAATAGCCTGGACATTCCCGTGCCCGGGGACTACGACGGCGACGGCAGGATCGATATTTCGGTCTTCCGGCCATCGACCGGCACCTGGCATATCCTCAACTCGAGCACCGGGGGGGCCGTGAGCATCCCGTGGGGGAACGGCGCCGACGTGGCCGTCCCGGCCGACTATGACGGCGACGGCCGGACCGACGTCGCGGTCTTCCGCCCGTCGACCGGCACCTGGCATATTCTCAATTCGAGTACCGGGATGGCCGTGGCGGTCCTATGGGGGAACGGCGCCGATCGTCCCGTGGCCGGCGACTATGACGGCGACGGCCGGGCGGACGTCGCGGTCTTCCGCCCGTCGACCGGCACCTGGTTCGTCATCAACTCGAGCACCGGCGCGGCCGCGAGCGTCCAATGGGGGAACGGCGCCGACGTCGCCGTGCCCGGTGACTACAACGGCGACGGCAAGACCGACGTCGCGGTCTTCCGCCCGTCGACCGGCACCTGGTTCATCCTGTACTCGACCACCGGTACCGTCGTGAGCATGCCTTGGGGGAACAGCGCCGACGTCCCCGTGCCGGGCGATTACGACGGCGACGGCAGAACCGACATCGCGGTCTTCCGTCCGTCGACCGGCACCTGGTTCGTCGTCAACTCGAGCAACGGGACCGCCGTGGGCGTCCAATGGGGGAACGGCGCCGACGTCCCGATCTTGAAGCGTCCGTAGTTGCAACGTTAACCCAGTGCAGGCGTTCCAACGAGCACCCGAAGTCGTAGCGTCGCGTTCAGAACATTGTGAAGGAGTTCGACGCGGCCTTCTCCAGGAGCAAGTCCGTTACGTGACAAGGGCCGCATCAGGAGGACGACTGTTCAGAACGGCTGGTCGTTGGTGAGCAGCGCGCGCCCCGTGCTGTCCCAGGAGCTGCAGCCCCTCCTCGGTCGCTAGCGGTCCAAGCTCCGCAGCGCGCGATCGAGTTGCTTCACGAGCCCGCCTGGCGTGAAGCTGATCGTGTCGGGACAGTCGCCTCGAGCGTCGCCATGTCGGCGGCGCCACGAGCATTCCAGACCAGGCGGAGCGCGGCATGGGGGTCGAGCGCGTCCCCGTTCGGCGCGGGCGAGAAGTAGAGTGCGACCCGTCGCGGCAGCTTTTCGAAGTCGGGGGTCTCAGACATCCCCTTGCCCAGTCGCTACAACCTTAGGCTGAAGGACTCTCAGATCTTTGGCGACGCGTCGAAGCTGACCAGCAAGCGCTTCGGGTTCCAATACCTGAGCCTCAAGTTCGGCTGCCTGCATCAGAAGCTCTCGGCGTTGTTCTCTCGTAAGCTGTGCCAGAATCCGCGTCATTTTCGACGTGTCGATCAGCGCATCTACGGCGGCCTGAACGTCCGCCTCAACACGGTCCGCCATCGACGAATTTGGATCGGTCATTCGATTGGCTCCACGAGGAAGGCCATAAGTTTCTCGAAGTCGGGCGTCTCGGGCATCAGCCTCGCTCCGCTCGATCGTCAGCGCGCGGCGCGACCCCGACGAAGTAGTGCGCGCCGCGGCACGTGACGTAGAGGTGAGTTCGCGCCGCTGTCGTCCGATCGTGGTACGGCTGCTCGACGACATGCGGTGTGATAGGTATCGACGAATCGGTCGATCTTCTCGTCGAGCGAGATGTCGGACGCCATCATCTGGAAGATGCCGGGAACAAAGGACGAGGCAATACGAAGCCAGACGGCGCGAGCGAGGTCGGCTTTGGATCGGAAATGGTAATGAAGCAGCGCCTTGTTGACGCCTGCCTGATCGGCGATGTCCTGCATCC
>Ga0068862_100005183_pt1 | contig 10953 bp, 9 predicted proteins | sample KBSSwiS52_FD_66598 | JGI IMG/M metagenome (GOLD analysis project Ga0068862, IMG submission 66598) | Switchgrass rhizosphere microbial communities from Kellogg Biological Station, Michigan, USA - KBS Switchgrass S5-2 | ecosystem: Host-associated > Plants > Roots > Rhizosphere > Soil ... | reverse complement strand
CAACCGTGATGCGCCCGGTTCCCGGGCGCTTGTCATGGCGATCTCCAACCGTGATGCGCCCGGTTCCCGGGCGCTTGTCATGGCGATCTCCAACCGTGATGCGCCCGGTTCCCGGGCGCTCATTGCCACCTCCAGGAGACGCCGCCGTAGAACGAGCGGCCGTCGCCGGGGAAGAAGAAGCGGCGGTTGGCGTCGTCCACCGCCACCGCCGCCGCGTAGGTCTGATCGGTCAGGTTGCGGGCCTCGAAGAAGATCCCGAGGCCGGTCGGCTTGTGCTCGAACCCGGTCCGGAAGTTGACCAGGGTGTAGCCGTGGTTGCGGGCGTTGTTCTCGCTGTTCACGAAGTATCCCTGCGGCACGATGTCGAGGCCGGGCGCCATCCAGAACCCCGAGCCGTGGTCGTAGCGCAGCTCGGCCTGCAGGAAGTGCGGCGGGGCGCCCGGCAGGTCGTTGTTGCCGAAGTTCACGTCGTCGACGAACACGTAGCGCGACCAGGTGTAGGCCGCCCGCGCCCGCAGGGTGTCGCCGGTGCGTCCCGGCCCCATCCGCGAGAGGATGTCCTTCACGAGCAGGAGATCCACGCCGACCTCGACGCCGGTGTGGCGCGAGCGGTCGATGTTGCGGAAGCGCGGGATCGTGAACGCGGCACCCGGGAAGGGCTGCACGTTGACGTTCTGGATCTCGTCCCACAGCTCGACGTCGTAGAGGGAGACGTCCCAGGCCAGCCGCTCGCCCGCGCGGCCGCGGGTGCCGACCTCGAACTGCCACGACGTCTGGGCCCCGAGCTGCCCCAGGTTGCCCGCGAGCTGGCCGGGGGCGGTGATCTCGACCAGCGCGGGCGGCTCGTAGGCGTGGCTCGCGTTGCCGAAGACGGCAACCGTCGGGGCCACCTTCCACACGAAGCCGGCGCGCGGGGAAATCGCGCTGAAGTCCACCGCGTCCGACTGGTTGCCGTCGGACCGGAAGCGGTCGCGGACCTCGCGGGTGGTGTACACGGCGCGGCCGCCCGCGATGGCGGTGAAGGTGTTCGTGAGGTCGAGCTGGTCCTCCGCGTACCCGGCGACGGTGTTGGCGATGTTGATCTGACTCTTGGTCTTGGCCCCGCGGTTCCCGTTCACGTTGGCGAAGTTGTCGTCGACCTGTCGGGTCCCCAGATACTGGAGCCCGGCCGTGAAGCGGTTGGCCATCCCGAAGAGGGGAGCGGTCAGCACGTAGCGCAGCTCGGTGCCGTAGCTGTAGGTGGTGTCGTTGATGACCGCGAACGACAGCGGGTGGTTGAGGTCCTGGTAGTTGAGCTGGGTATACCACTCCAGCGCCTGGTTCTCGCCGAGCGGCGTCCGGATCGTGAGCGCGCCTCGAGTGTAGTCGTAGTCTCGCCCTTCCTCGAAGGGAGCGTTCACCGGATTTCGCTGGCGCGGATTCCGATCCATCTCCTGCTGGGTGAGCGCGCCGGGCAGGTTCTCATCGCTCCGCACGTAGCCGAGATCGAGCCGCACGCTGGTGCCGCCGGACAGCTGGGCGCCGAAGCTCGCGAAGGCCCGGCGGCGAACCTGCTCGCCGTGCTGGCGGAAGCCGTCGAGCTCGGTGTCGCTCAGCCCCACGTAGAGGTCGAAGGGGCCGTAGACCTGACCGGTGCCGACGTAGCTCTTGAGGAAGCCGAAGGAGCCGGCCTCGCTGCGCAGCTCGATCAGACCCGCGTCGTAGCCGGTCTTGCTCACGTAGTTGATCGCCCCGCCGAGGGTGTAGCCGCCGAAGCGCAGGGCGTTGGCGCCCTTGTAGACCTCGAGACGCTTGGTGGTCAGCAGCTCGAGCGACTCGAAGTCCGCGAAGCCGTCCGCGTTGCCGTAGGGGAAGCCGTCGATCAGGACCGTCACGCCGCGCAGGTGGAAGTTGTTGCGGAGGCCGGAGCCGCGGATCGAGATCTGGCTCTCGTCGGCGGCCCCGAAGCGGGGCTGGATCAGGACTCCCGGCACGAAGTCGAGCGCGTCCTTGAGGTTGGCTCCGCGCGATTGCTCGATGGCCTGCTGGCCCACCACATCGGCGCCGCCCGGCACGCGCTGGAGCTCCTCGCGTGCCTCCTCCTCGGTGCGGCGCCGCTCGTCGATGCCGCGGCCGCTCTCCACCACCACCGGCGGCAGGGTCGGGGTCGGCGGGGCCTGGGCCTGCGCCACCCCGACGACGGCGAGCGGGCCCGCCACGAGGGCGAGCAGGAGCGGCAGCGAGAAATGGACGGGCACGGGCGGTCTCCTTCCGGCTAGCGCAGCTTGAATTCCACCGGCAGGAGCACCCACATTGCCACCGCCTCGCTCCCGCGCCGGGCCGGATCGAAGCGCCACCGCTTGACCGCGTCCGTCGCCGCGTCGTCCAGGTCGGGATGCCCGGCGGATCTCTCCACGAGGACGTCGCCGATGCGCCCGTCGGCCAGCACGTGCACGCGAAGCAGGGTGGTGCCCTGCACGCCGAGCCGGCGCGGGGCGACCGGATAGCTGGGCCGCACCTGGTACCCGCCCTGCGGGCGCGCGTACTGGGTGATGCCCTCGGGCGCGACCGCCGAGGCTCGGGGTGTCGAGGACGCGGGTGGCGCCGGCGCGTCAACGCCGGACGGGGAAGGCCCGGTGCTCGCTGAGGGCCGTCCGCCCGCCGAGGACAGGGCCGAGGACAGGATGGTAGCGGGCGACGGGCCGGAGTCGGCGGCGGGCGGCTCGCTCGCGACGGTCGATGGGGCGGGAGCGGGCGGAGACGGCGTCGGGGTCGTCGCGGACGCGATGGGCGCCGGCGGCGGGGCCGGTCGCTCCTCGGCCCGGGAGATCGGCGTCTCCTTGGGCTTCGGCGGTGCGAGAAGGCGCGGCGGCTTCACCGGCGCGCGGGGCGGCGTCGCCGCGGGCGGGGTCGGCGCGGGCGCGTCGAGCGTGACCAGCTGGATCGGAAGCACCGGCGGATGGAGCGCGACCGCGCTCGACACCCAGTGCTGGATCAGGATCAGCCCGGCGATCACACCCACGTGGAGCACGCACGAGACGGCGAAGGGCGCTCCCCGGCTTCTCATCTGCTCGATCAATGGACCACTCCCACTCGCGTAGAGTCACGGCACGTCACTTCGGGACCGCGGGCCGGCTGCCACGCCGGACCCGGACGAGCGGCGGATGCTACGCGGGGAGAGCGGGAGGGGCCCGGCCCTGGTCGGGGGCGAGCCGGTGGAGCGGCAGCGGGGTGAGATCGGGCTCGACGGGCTGTCCGATGGCGACCAGGATCGTCGACGCCTCGATCGCGCCATCGACCGCCACGCCCGAGACGTGGCCGGAGGCGGCTGCGATCGTGCACGTCTGGGCCTGCTTCGGATCGAGTCCGTGATGGACGGAGTGGAGCGCGTCCTCGAAGGCAAAGACCGCCAGCAGCAGCATCAGGCCGATGAGGACGGCCCGCCGGGGGCTCCGGCGCAGGGCCAGGCCGCCGAGCGCGAGCGCGCCCGCGACGATCCACGGCGTGAGCCCGGCGGGCTCGGATGTGGCGGGCGGGGGCTCGGATGTGTCGGGCGATGAGGCGGAGGCCGGGATCGCGGCGACCGGCACCGTGATCTCCAGGGCCGCCGTCGCCGGCGCCAGCAGCGGCGCGGACTCGTGAGCGGTGGCCGGCGCCGCCGGAACCAGCAGCGCCGCCGCGGCCAGCAGCCCGAAGATCAGCGCGATCGCACGGATACTCGACATCGCAGGCAGGGTACCGAATGAACCGCGGACCGTCAAATAGGGTTCCCGCGGTTGCCCGGCGCCGCCGAGGTCCGAGTCGTTGACGGGGCCGGAGGCCGTGTGGGATCATAACGTCCCGCCATGAAAGTGCATTTCACGACTCTCGGCTGCCCCAAGAACCAGGTGGACTCCGAGCTGATGCTGGGCATGCTGGCCGAGGCCGGCCACGAGATCACGCCCGCCGCGGAGGGCGCCGACTGCCTGGTCGTGAACACCTGCGCTTTCATCGATCGGGCGCGGGAGGAGTCGGTCAACACCATCCTGGAGCTGGCCCAGCTCAAGGAGCGGGGGAAGGCCCGGGCGCTCATCGTGACCGGCTGCCTCACCCAGCGCTACGGCGGGGAGATCAGCCGGGAGATCCCGGAGGTGAGCGCGATCCTCGGCACCTCGGAGCTCCACCGCATCGTGGACCTCGTGAACCAGGCCGACGGACGCCAGGCGTGGGTCGGGGCGGCGCCGCCCGGCTATCTCTACGACGCGCAGACGCCGCGCCTGCTCACCGGGCGCGTGCCGTACGCTTACGTCAAGATCGCCGAGGGCTGCGACATGGGCTGCACGTTCTGTGCGATCCCGCAGTTCCGCGGCCGCCACCGGAGCCGCCCGCTGGCCGACATCGTGGCCGAGGTGGAAGGGCTCGCGCGACGGGGTCTCCAGGAGGCGATCCTGGTCTCGCAGGACACGCTCGCCTACGGCCGCGAGCTGCCCGGCAACGGCGACATCGGCGACCTCCTGCTCGCGCTCTCCGACACCGCGATGCCGTGGATCCGGCCGATGTACCTCCATCCCGCCCACGTGACCGACCGGCTGATCGACAAGTGGCGACGAGCCCGCGTGGTGCCGTACCTCGACATGCCGGTGCAGCACGGCGACGACTCCATCCTGAAGGCGATGCGCCGCGGCGTCACCGCCCGACGCATGCTGGACGTCATCGCGCGCCTGCGCGACGCGGTGCCGGGGGTGACCATGCGCACCACCGTGCTGGTGGGCTTTCCCGGCGAGACCGAGGCCGCGTTCCAGAACCTGCTCGGCTTCGTGGAGGATGCGGGCTTCGATCGCCTGGGCGTCTTCACGTACTCGGTCGAGGAGGGCACGCCCGCCGCGGCGATGCCGGACCAGGTGCCGCCGGAGGTGATGGCCGAGCGCGCGCAGCAGGTCCAGGATCTTCAAGACCGCCTCGCATGGCCGCGGCAGAAGATGCTGATCGGCACGCGCCAGACGGTGCTGGTGGACGGGCCGAGCGCGGATTCCGCGTTCCCCTTCGAGGGCCGCACCGCCGGGCAGGCGCCCGAGATCGACGGCGTGGTGCTGCTGCGCAACCGGCGGCTCGCGCCCGGACGCTTCGTGCCCGGGCGGTTCGTGCCCGGGCGGTTCGTGGAAGTCGACGTGGTCGAGGTCGACGGTTACGAGCTCGTCGCGGAATAAGCCGCTCGGCGTTCTCGATCGGCTGGCCTTCGTGCTGGCCAGCGTGTTCGGGGCCGGCTACTCGCCGGTGGCGTCGGGCACGGTCGGCAGCCTCGTCACCGCGGTCGCGATCTGGCTCCTGCCCGTGACCCCGCTCCGCATCGCGGTGGCGCTCGCGGTGGTGACCCCGCTGGGCATCTGGGCCGGCTCGCGCGTGGAGCGCGCGCTCGGGCGCAAGGATCCCGGGGTCATCGTCATCGACGAGGTCGCGGGCATGCTGCTCTCGGTGGTCCTGCTCCCGCGGAGCATCCCGGTCCTGGTCACCGCGTTCCTGCTCTTTCGCCTGTTCGACATCTGGAAGCCGTTCCCGGCCCGGGAGAGCCAGGCCCTCACCGGCGGGGTGGGAGTGATGGTCGACGACCTCATCGCCGGGCTCTACACCCTGGTGCTGGTCATGGGGGCCCGCGCCCTCTTCGGCGTGCCCGCGTGAGCCTCCGGGTGAGGTCCAGATGAGCCAGGCCTGGATCGTCACGGTGGGCGCGGCGCCCCTCGCCACCGGCGAGGATCCGGCGGGGCTCCTCGTGGTGCGTGCCCTGCTGGCCGACGGGGTGCCGGTGGCCTCGCGCCAGCTGGTCGACGAGGAGGAGGCGGCGGTCGAGGAGGCGCTGCGCGGCGCCCGCGAGGCCGCCTCGCTCGTGGTGGTGCTCGCCCATCCCGGGGGGTCGAGCGGGGAGGTCGTGCGCCGCGCGCTCTCCCGCCTCACCGGCGCGCGCCTCACGCTGAACGACAAGCTGCTGGCGGCGCTCGAGGAGGACCACGCCCGCCGCGGGCAGGCGATGCCCCGCCGGCTCGACCGCCTGGCGCTCGTGCCCCAGGGCGCGGTGCTCTGGCCCGCGGCCGGTGAGCCCGCGTGGATGCTCGAGAGCGGGCACGCCGCCATCGCGGTGCTGCCCGCGGGCTCTCCCGGGCTGGCCGGCCTCGTCGACCAGCACCTCCGACCCCTGGCCCGCCAGCGCGCCGGCGGCGGGGAGCACACCCTGCTGCGCACGCTGCACACCACCGGGCTCGCGATGGCCGACGCGGAGGAGCGGCTCGGTCGGTGGCTCGGGGCGGAAGGGCCGGTGACGGTGGCCTGCGTGCCGGTCGACGGCGACGTGTGGGTGCAGCTGCGCGCGCGGGCCGCCTCGCGCGCGGCCGCGGAGACGGCGCTCGGGCCGGTGGAGCGCGAGGTGCGTGAGGCCCTGGGCGTCGACTGCTGGGGGCAGGACGAGGACACGCTCGAGGTCGTGCTCGGCCGACTGCTCCTCGACCGGCGCCTCACGGTGTCGATGGCGGAGTCGTGCACCGGCGGGCTGGTGAGCCACCGGCTCACCAACATCGCGGGCTCCTCCCGCTACGTCGAGCGGGGCGTGGTGGTCTACTCGAACCAGGCCAAGGAGCAGCTCCTCGGCGTGCCCGAGGACCTGCTGCGCGCCCACGGGGCGGTGAGCGCGCCGGTGGCGGAGGCCATGGCCGCCGGCATCTGCCGCATCTCGGGCTCGCCGTGCGGCATCGCGGTGACCGGCATCGCGGGCCCCGACGGCGGCACGCCCGCCAAGCCGGTGGGCACGGTGTTCATCGGGGCGGCCGCGCCCGGCTCCGGGGGGCCGCGCATCACGGTGCGTCGCTACCGCTTTCCGGGCGGGCGCGAGGCGGTGAAGTGGCAGTCCTCGCAGGCCGCCCTCGACCTGCTCCGCCGCGTGCTGCTGTCGCGCGCGTGACCCGCGCCTTCGTCGCGGTCCTCCTGGGCGAGCCGGAGCGCGCGGCCGTCGCGGCCGCGATCGACGGCTGGCGGCCGCTGGGGGGCGCGGTGGCCTGGGTGCCGGCGGCCAACCTGCACCTGACGCTGCAGTTCCTCGGGGAGCAGCCCGAGGAGCAACTGGCCGCGGCGGAGGCCGCGCTGGCCGGCGCGGCGGCGGACGGCACGCCGTTCGAGGCCGCACTCCACGGTGTCGGCGCGTTCCCGGGCCTCGAGCGGCCGCGCATCCTGTGGGTGGGCGTGGCGCAGGGCGCGCTCGAGCTGCGGGGCCTCCAGGCCCGGGTGGCGGACGCGCTCGCGCGGGAAGGCTTCCCCCGGGAGGAGCGCGCGTGGCATCCCCACCTCACGATCGGCCGGGTCCACGACGAGCGCCGCTGGCGGCGGGAGAGCGGGCCCGCGCTGCGGCAGGCGATCGCGCAGGCGGCCGGCACGCGCTTCGGCACCCTCCGCGTCGGCGAGGTGGCGCTGATGCGGAGCGAGCTCTCGCCGCGCGGGGCGCGCTACACGGTGCGGCGGACGGTCGCGCTCGGCGGAGGGGCGGGCGGTGCGGGCTGAGCCGGGGGCCCGGCCGTCACTCGGTGGCCGGGTCCAGGCGGGCGCGGATCAGGCGGGTGAGCTGGCCGATGTCGAAGGGCTTGGTGAGGTTGCGGTCCTCGAGCCCGGCCAGGAAGCGCTGGTAGCGAGGCTCGCCCGAGTTGCCGGAGACGAAGATCACCCGCTGCGCCATCCGCGGCTGGGTGCGCTCGAGCTCCTGGTAGAGCCCGACACCGTCGAGATCCGGCATTCGCAGATCGGAGAGCACGAGGTCGAACGGGCTCTCGCGCAGCCGCTCGAGCGCGGCGCGGCCGCTCTCCACCGCCTCGGCCAGGTGGCCCTCCGTGGTCAGCACCTCGGTGAGCCACCGGCCCACGAGGGGATCGTCGTCGACGATCAGGATGCGGGCCGCGCGCCGCGCGGGCGCGTCTCCCCGGTTCAGGCGTCGCAGGTGCCGCAGGCCCCGGCGCAGGCGGCGGTACATCGCGAGGGCGCGCCACGAGCGGCTCTGGCGGATGTCGCGCAGCGAGTCCTGGGCGCTCTCCGCGGCCGCGCGCAGGGCCGCCGCGTCCTCGAGGACCGCGGTGAGCGCGCGGTACGGGGCGGTCGCGGCTCCGGGCGCGCGGGCGGGCCGGCGCCGGGCCTCCTCGTAGAACTCGACCAGCTGCCGGGCCATCACCCGGATGTCGTGGTCCCGCTCGATGAAGGCGTAGACGTCCTCCGCCACCGCGGGGCCGTAGGCCTGGATCTCGGCGGCCAGCTCCGCGTCGGTGAACCGCCGGTTGTGGGTGCGGCCCGAGAAGTTGCGCTGGCGCAGCCGCTCGAACCGCTCGGGGGTGACGAGGCCGTCACCGCCGTTGTAGTCGTAGACGAGCACCACGCGACGGGCGGCCATCGCCTCCAGCGCGCTCCGGCCCAGCCCGAAGACCAGGTCCGCCTGCGCGATCTCGTCCTCCACCGCCCAGAGCGCGTTGCCCGCGCCGGCCTCCCCCACCGTGATCCCGAGCTCCCGGCACACGCGCCGGACCTGGGCCCGCTGGCGGGCCGGCATGTAGTTGGAGAGGATGAGGGCGCGCCGGGGCTCGGGCGGCAGCGGCGTCCGGGCCCGGAAGCGCTCCAGGTCGATGCCGTTGCGGACGATCACGACCTTGTCCGCCGGGACGCCGTGCCGCTCGATCAGGTGGCCGCGCACCTCCTCGCTCACCGCCACGTAGCGGCTCGCCCCGAGCGCGGCGACCGCGGGCTGCTCCTGCCACGGCAACACCCCGTGGCCGGTGAAGATCAGCGGGAGATGCGGGTAGCGCGTCCGGGCCAGCAGCGACTCGTAGCGGTGGTGCGCGTGGATGACGTCGACGTCGTCGGGCGCGCGGCCCAGGTCGGCGGTGACCGTGACGCCGGCGGTCACCAGCCGCTGGGCCACCGCGCCGAGACGCGGGCTGAAGCAGACGACCTCGTGACCGGTGCGCTGGAGCTCGACCGCGAGCGTGTAGACGAAGGTCTCGGTGCCGGCGTAGTAGCTGAGGTCGTGATTCGTGAGGAGGATCTTCATCCGGAGGGGGCCATGAGGTCCGCTCCGAAGGAGCAACGCGCGTGCCACCGCCGGCGGCCCACAAGTCGCGGCCATCGGCGGCGTCGCCCGGCCACGTCAGCGAGGGAACGTCAGCGCGACGTCGGAGTATCGAGATCCGGACATTGACAGCGGCGGGCACGGATTCCACACTGCGGTCCGGGCGGCATCGGCCGCCGCGTTGACTTCGATCCGGACCGGCCCGTATCATGGGGAAGCTTGTTGAGCCACCGCGCTGCCCGCCCATCTTCCGCGCCGCCTACCGGCCGAGCCGTCCACCGGCTCTTTCCACGTCCACAGTCGAGGAGATCAGCATGGCAGATGTGAAGAGCGACCGCCGCCAGGCCCTGGACCTAGCGATTGCGTCGATCGACCGTCAGTTCGGCAAGGGCGCCATCATGCGCCTGGGCCAGAACGGGGCATTCGACGAGATCTCCGTCATTCCCACCGGCGCCATGCAGCTCGACGTCGCCCTCGGGATCGGCGGCATCCCACGCGGCCGCATCACCGAGATCTACGGGCCGGAGTCCTCCGGCAAGACCACCCTGGCGCTCCACGTCATCGCCGAGGCCCAGCGGATGGGCGGCACCGCCGCGTTCATCGACGCCGAGCACGCGCTCGATCCGATCTACGCCAAGAGGCTCGGCGTCAACACCGACGAGCTCCTGATCTCGCAGCCCGACACGGGCGAGCAGGCCCTCGAGATCGCGGAGACCCTGGTGCGCTCGAACGCGGTCGACGTGATCGTGATCGACTCGGTGGCAGCCCTGGTGCCCCGGGCCGAGCTGGACGGGGACATGGGCGACTCGCTGCCCGGCCTGCAGGCCCGGCTCATGTCCCAGGCCCTGCGGAAGCTGACCGCCGCCATCGCCCGTTCGGGGGGCTCGGTCATCTTCATCAACCAGATCCGCGAGAAGATCGGGGTCATGTTCGGCTCCCCGGAGACCACCACCGGGGGCCGGGCGCTGAAGTTCTACTCCTCCATCCGCCTCGACATCCGCCGGCAGGACACCATCAAGAACGGCACCGAGGCGATCGGGGTCCGGACCAAGGTCAAAGTGGTGAAGAACAAGCTTTCTCCCCCCTTCCGGGAGGCCGAGTTCGACGTGATCTACGGGGAGGGGGTCTCCAAGGAGGGGTCGGTCCTGGACCTGGCCGCCGAGCACAATGTTGTCGAAAAATCCGGCACTTGGTACACCTATAAGAGTGAGCGGATCGGGCAGGGGCGGGAGAACGCCAAGCGGTACCTGAAGGACAATCCCAAGATCTTGGCCGATCTGGAAGTCAGAGTCCGCGATGCCCTTGGCCTCAAGCCGGTTGGGGGGGTGTCGCAGCCGGCACCGGAGAAGGTGGCCAAGTAGGAGCGGGTAGCCCATGGAACTGCAGCAGCTGCTGACGGAAACGGCGCAGCGCAAGGCGTCGGACCTGCACCTGAAGCCGGGCTCGAAGCCGATCCTCAGGATCCATGGTCACCTGGAGGTCCAGGACGACCTCCCGCAGATCACCCGCGAGTTCATCGACCTGATGGCCAAGAGCCTGCTCGGTGAGCGCCGGCTCAACATGCTGATGGAGGGCCGGGAGATGGACCTGGGCTACATGCTGCCCGGGGTCGGCCGCTTCCGCTGCAACCTCTTCCTCGCGATGGGCGAGGTGCGCGGCGTCTTCCGGCACGTGCCGGAGCGCATCCCCGCCTTCCACGAGCTGCACCTGCCCAAGGTCCTCGAGCGGCTCTCGATGGAGCGCCGCGGGATGATCCTGGTCACCGGCATCACCGGCTCCGGCAAGTCCACCAGCCTCGCGTCCATGATCGACTTCATGAACCGGAGCCGGAACGACCACATCGTCACCATCGAGGACCCGATCGAGTTCGTGCACCAGGACAAGAAGTGCGTGCTGAGCCAGCGCGAGAT
>Ga0068862_100005182_pt1 | contig 10953 bp, 6 predicted proteins | sample KBSSwiS52_FD_66598 | JGI IMG/M metagenome (GOLD analysis project Ga0068862, IMG submission 66598) | Switchgrass rhizosphere microbial communities from Kellogg Biological Station, Michigan, USA - KBS Switchgrass S5-2 | ecosystem: Host-associated > Plants > Roots > Rhizosphere > Soil ... | reverse complement strand
TCCGGCGCGTGCACGTTGTAGCTGGCACCGTCCTCGCGCACGCGCCGCTGCACGCGCGCCGCGCGCGCGGCCAACTCGACGGCTGCCACGCTGGCGCCGTCGCCGAGCGCTTCGAAGAAGGTCTGCCACACCGCGCTCGGCACGCCGCGTGCTGCGCCCGGCGCACTGGTGGCGTCGCGCAGCTCGTCGAACGCCTCGTGCGTGGCGATGCCGGCCCAGCGCAGGCTCAACTGCGCGTCGCTGTCGGAGCCCTGCGCGGGCCCCTCGGCCGGGTGGTCGCTCATGTGCGCATCATGCCAACGACCGCTGCCTGCCGACGCCCCCGATCCTCAGGTGCCGGCCGGCGCGGGCTTGCGGGGCTCATGAACGCCGCAAATCGAGCGTGAACGGAAACTCCAGACTGCGCTCGGGCGGCGCGTCGACGCGCGTGGCGAAGCCTTCGCCCGGCGAGTGTCCCATCGCGAAGAAGCGCGCCAGCCGCCGGCTCTCGGCCTCGAAGGCGTTGACCGGGAAGGTGTCGTAGCTGCGTCCGCCCGGATGCGCCACGTGGTATTGGCAGCCGCCGAGCGAGCGCTGCATCCAGCGGTCGACCAGGTCGATCGTCAGCGGCGCGTGCACACCGATCGTGGGGTGCAGCGCCGAGGACGGCTGCCAGGCTCTGTAGCGCACCGCGGCGACAAACTCGCCGGTGCGGCCGGTGGGTTGCAACGGCAGCGCGCGGCCGTTCACCGTGACCACGTGGCGCGGGTCGATCAGGCCGGTGGCGCGCACTTCGATGCGTTCGAGCGATGAATCGACATAGCGCACGGTGGCGCCCGCGCCCCCCTCTTCCCCCATCACGTGCCAAGGCTCGAGCGCCTGACGCAGCACCAGGTGCACGCCGCGCGCTGCAACCTCGCCGACCTTCGGGAAGCGGAACTCGAAGTGCGGCGCGAACCAGGTTGCGTCGAAGGCGAAGCCGGCGCGGCCCATCTCCTCGATCACGTCTTCGAAGTCCATCCACACGAAACTCGGCAGCAGATAGCGGTCGTGCAGCTCGGTGCCCCAATGCACCAGCGTGTCGCGATACGGCTGTTGCCAGAAGCGCGCCACCAGCGCGCGCAGCAGCAGCTGCTGCACGATGCTCATGCGGGCGTGCGGCGGCATCTCGAACGCGCGCAGCTCGAGCAGGCCGAGCCGCCCGGTGGCCGTGTCGGGCGAGTACAGCTTGTCGATGCAGAACTCGCTGCGGTGCGTGTTGCCGGTGACGTCGATCAGCACGTTGCGCAGCGTGCGGTCCACCACCCACGGCGCCATGTCAGCACCCGAGACCGACTTGCTGCGCTCGATCTCGGCGAGCGCGATCTCGAGCTCGTACAGCTGGTCGTTGCGCGCCTCGTCGACGCGCGGCGCCTGGCTGGTGGGCCCGATGAACATCCCGCTGAACAGATAGCTCAGGCTCGGATGGTTGTGCCAGTAGGCCAACAGCGAGCCCAGCAGATCGGGCCGGCGCAGGAATGGACTGTCGGCCGGTGTCGCGCCGCCCAGCACGAAGTGGTTGCCCCCGCCGGTGCCGGTGTGGCGGCCGTCGAGCATGAACTTCTCGCTCGACAGGCGCGACTGCCACGCCGCGTCGTACAGGAATTCGGTGTGGTCGACCAGCTCTTCCCAGTCGTGCGCCGGATGGATGTTGACCTCGATCACGCCGGGGTCCGGCGTCACCTGCAGCACCTTCAGGCGCGGATCACGCGGCGGCGGGTAGCCTTCGAGCACGATCTTCACGCCGAGGTCCGCGGCGGTTGCTTCCACCGCGGCGAGCAGCTCGAGGTAGTGCTCCAGCTCCTGCAGCGGTGGCATGAAGACGTACAGCACGCCGCTGGGCCGGCCCTGGGCCTCGGCCTTCGGGCCGTTGGCGCGTCGCGGGTCACGCGCCTCGACCACCAACGCGGTGCGCGTGATCCAGTGCGCCGACTCGAAGCGTTGCGGCGAGCGCGCGAGTTCGGCCGCCGACATCGGCCGGCCGCCGCCCAGGCCGGCATCGGCGCCGCTGGCACGCCGTGCAGCGGGTCCACGGGTCACCGCATCGGCAGCACCATCGGCGCGGCGCAGCGCCGATGCCTCGCGGCCATCGGCGCTGTTGTCGCGTGCGATGCCGAGTGCGTGCGGTGGGTACTGCTCGCGCAGCAACGCCGCGGCCGGCAAGGCGTTGCGCGGTGCGAACGGATCGAGCTCGATCTGGTACGGGTACTCGCCTTTGGTGACCCAGGGCAGCGAATCGAGCGGCAGGCGCAAGCCCATCGGCGAGTCGCCGGGATGCAGATACATGCGCTCGTCGCGGAAGAACCAGGGGCCGGTGATCCAGCGCGGTCCGGCGAGGCCGGGGCCCTCGTCGCGCTTGAGCGGCAGCGCGTATCCGATCGGATGGTGCAGGCCCTGGTCGAACACGCGGCGCAGCCGGATGCGCTCGAGCTCATCGTCGAGTCGCGCATCGAACGGATCGACGTTGACCGGCAGCTTGCGCTCGCGCCACAGGTAGTACCAGGTGTCTTCGTAGCCGGCCTGGATGTGATCGCCAGCGAGGCCGAGCCGGAGCGTCAGCGCGTCGATGAAGCGCTTCGCGTCGGCGCTGGTATATGGGTGCGGGTCGCGCTCGTCGGCGAACAGCGTCGGGTCCTGCCAGCAGGCTTGGCCATCGGTACGCCAGCACACGCTCAACGCCCAGCGCGGCAGCTGCTCGCCCGGGTACCACTTGCCCTGGCCGAAGTGCAGAAAGCCGCCGCGGCCATAGCGATCACGCAACCGCTGCACCAGGTCTTGCGCGAAGACGCGCTTGGTGGGACCGAGCGCATCGGTGTTCCACTCGGCGCCTTCGCGATCGCCCACCGCCACGAAGGTCGGCTCGCCGCCCATCGTGAGGCGCACGTCGCCGGTGTCGAGTTGCTCGTCGACTTGCTGGCCGAGCGCGAGCACGGCGCTCCACTGTGCATCGGTGTACGGCTTGGTGACGCGCGGCGACTCCCAGATGCGCGTGATGCGCATCGCATGACCGAACTCGACGCCGCTCTCGTCGACTGCGCCGGTGATCGGCGCCGCGCTCGACGGCTGCGGCGTGCAGGCCAATGGAATGTGGCCTTCGCCGGCCAGCAGGCCCGAGGTCGGATCGAAGCCGATCCAGCCGGCGCCGGGCAGGTACACCTCGCACCACGCGTGCAGATCGGTGAAGTCGACCTCGGTGCCGCTCGGGCCATCGAGTGCCTTGACGTCGGGCTTGAGCTGGATCAGGTAGCCCGACACGAAGCGCGCCGCCAGGCCCATGTGGCGCAAGGTCTGCACCATCAGCCAGCCGGTGTCGCGGCACGAGCCCGCAGCGAGTTGCAGCGTCTCCTCGGGCGACTGCACACCCGGCTCCATGCGAATGAGGTAGCGGATGTCGGTCTGCAGGCGCTGGTTCAGCGCCACCAGAAAGTCGATCGTGCGCTGTTCGCGCCGCTCGATCGTGTCGAGAAAGGCTTGCAAGCGCGGCGTTGCCGGATCAGCCACCAGATAGGGCGCGAGCTCCTGCTTCAGCGCGCTGTCATAGGCGAACGGAAACGTCTCGGCTCCGGGCTCGAGGAAGAAGTCGAACGGGTTGTAGACCGACATCTCGGCCACCAGGTCGACCGTGACCTTGAATTCGGTGGTCTTGTCGGGAAAGACCAGGCGGCCGAGGTAGTTGGAGAACGGATCCTGCTGCCAGTTGATGAAATGCTGGGTCGGCTCGATGCGCAGCGAGTAGCTCAGGATCGGCGTGCGGCAGTGCGGCGCGGGGCGCAGCCGCACCACCTGCGGGGAGAGTCCCACGCGCCGGTCGTACTTGTAGTGCGTGACGTGGTTCAGCGCGACATGAATGCTCATCTCGCCCCCTGGGCGCTGGGCGCCGTCCCCCCGAGGGGGAAATCGCCCTTCGGGCGGCCGCGCGGGCTCATGCCGGCACCAAGAAGTCGCGACTGATGCCGCCGCCGATGTCGTTCACCCGATCGAGAAAGTGCGTCAAGTAGGCGTGGATGCCAGTGGCCAGGATCTCGTCGATGCGGCCGTACTCGAGGTCGGATCTCAAGCGGCCGGCGCGACGCTCCGTGTCGGCGCTCTGCGCGTTGGCCACCAGACGCAGGTTGTCGACCACGCCGTTCATGCAGCTCGCCAGCGAGCGCGGCATGTCGGGCCGCAGGATCAACAGCTCGGCCACCTTCTCGGGAACGATCACGTTGCGATAGACCTTTCGGTAGATCTCGAAGCCGGACACCGAGCGCAGGATCGCCGACCAGTGGTAGAAGTCGATCTCGGGTGCCTCGCCATTGCCTTCACGGCCGAAATAGTCGCCGCCGAGCGCGTGGAACTTCACGTCGAGCAGCCGCGCGGTGTTGTCGGCCCGTTCCAGGAAGGTGCCGATGCGGATGAAGTGCAGCGATTCGTCCTGCAGCATCGTGCCCACCGTGACGCCGCGCGACAGATGCGAGCGGAACTTCACCCATTCGAAGAACGCGCTCGGATCGCGCTCGAAGCCCACCTGCCGCAGCATGCGGTTGAACTCGAGCCAGGTCTGGTTGGTGGTTTCCCACAGCTCGGTGGTGATGGTGCCGCGCACCGCGCGCGCGTTCTCGCGTGCCGCGCGCAGGCAGGTGACGATGCTCGACGGGTGCGTCTCGTCGCGCACCATAAAGTCCATGACATGGCGCGGATCGATCTTGCCGTGGCGCAGCTCGTACGCGCCGGTCAACTCGCTGATGCCCAGCATGGCACGCCAGCCCTGCTCGGCCCGGTCGGCCGACTGCGGCAGCAGCGACGTCTGGTAGTTCACGTCGAGCATGCGCGCGGTGTTCTCGGCGCGCTCCATGTAGCGCGACATCCAAAACAAGTGGTCTGCGGTTCGCGATAGCACGTCAGCCTCCGCCGAGCCGCCTCAAGGAGGCTGAAGCCCCCTCGGGGGGCAGCGAATAAAGTGAGCGTGGGGGCTTCACATCAGACCTCCAACACCCAAGTGTCTTTGGTGCCCCCGCCCTGCGACGAGTTGACCACCAGCGAGCCCTCCTTCAGCGCCACGCGCGTCAAGCCGCCCGGCACCATCTGCACCGTCTTGCCCGAGAGCACGAACGGCCGCAGGTCGATGTGGCGCGGCGCGATGCCGGCTTCGACGTAGGTCGGGCAAGTCGACAGCGACAGCGTGGGTTGCGCGATGTAGTTGGTGGGGTTGGCGACCAGTTGATCGCGAAAGGCTTCGATCTCGGATTGGGTCGCGGCGGGCCCCACCAGCATGCCGTAGCCGCCGGCGCCGTGCACCTCCTTGACCACCAGATCGGGCAGATGGCTCAGCACGTACTTGAGATCCGGCGGATCGCGACACAGGTAGGTGGGCACGTTCTGCAGGATCGGTTTTTCGCTGAGGTAGAACTCGATCATCTTCGGCACGTACGGGTAGATCGACTTGTCGTCGGCCACCCCGGTGCCGATGGCGTTGGCCAGCGTGATGTTGCCCTTGCGATAGACCTCGAGCAGGCCGGCGCAGCCAAGCGTCGAGTCGGGCCGAAAGACCTGCGGATCGAGAAAGTCGTCGTCCACCCGGCGGTAGATCACGTCGACGCGCTGCGGGCCTTGCGTGGTGCGCATGTAGACGAAGCCGTCCTTGACGAACAGGTCCTTGCCCTCGACCAGCTCCACGCCCATCTGCTGCGCCAGGAACGCGTGCTCGAAATAGGCGCTGTTGTACATGCCGGGCGTCAGCACCACCACGCTCGGCTCGTTGATGCCGGCCGGCGCCACCGCGCGCAGCGATTCGAGCAGCAGATCGGGGTAATGCGCGACCGGCGCCACGCGGTGAATGGAAAACAGCTCGGGGAACAGCCGCATCGTCATCTTGCGGTTCTCGAGCATGTAGCTCACGCCGCTGGGCACGCGCAGGTTGTCTTCGAGCACGTAGTAGGTGCCGCTGCCATCGGCATTGGCAGCGCGCACGATGTCGATGCCGGCGATGTGCGAGTACACGCCACCCGGCACGTCGACGCCGACCATCTCGGCGCGGAACTGCGCGTTCTTCAGCACCTGCTCGGCCGGCACGATGCCGGCCTTGATGATCTGCTGATCGTGGTAGACGTCGTGCACGAAACGGTTGAGCGCGTTGACGCGCTGGCGCAGCCCCGCTTCCATCTGCTGCCATTCGGTCTTGGGGATGATGCGCGGGATCACGTCGAACGGGATCAGCCGCTCGGTGCCCGCACCGTCCTCGTCCTTGGTGCCGTACACCGCGAACGTGATGCCAACGCGGCGAAACACCATCTCGGCCTCTTCGCGCCGCGCCTGCATCGAGGCGCCCTGCTGCTCGTCGAGCCACGACCGGTACGCGCGATAGTGCATGCGCACGCCGGCGGGGGTGTTCATCTCGTCGAAGCTCGCCTTCATGGACGCCTTTCTCCTGCGTCGGCAGGGGAAGCAACTTCCGCACCCAACGGCTCATCGCTCCAATGCCAATAGCGCCGGCGAGTATCGCGCGCGCACTCGAACGCGCCATTGAACCAGGTCCACGCACCGCAACGGTCGCTGCGCACCAGCATGATGCCGCGAGCTTGGTAGCGCGCCAACACCTCCGGAGCAGGATGCCCGAAGCGGCTGCGGTAGCCGGCCTGCACCATCGCCACCTGGGGCCGCACCGCATCGAGCCACGGCGCGGTCGACGACGTGCGGCTGCCGTGGTGTGGCACCAGCAGCAGGTCGCTGCGCAGTTGATCGCCCAGGCGCGAGACCAGCGCCGCCTCCTGGGGTGCTTCGATGTCCCCGGCGAGCAGCGCGCTGCGGCCGGCCGCATCCAGCACCCGCAGCACGCATGAGACCGCGTTGGACTTGGTCTCGCGCGCCGACTCGTCGGCGCGCGGATGCAGGAACTCGAAGTCCACGCCGTCCCATGACCAGCGCTGCCCGGCCTCGCACGGCTCGTGCACCGACGCCACGGCGCGCAGCGGGTGCCCCGCCGCCAGCGACGTGTGCCAGCTCCCGATCGGCAGCGCGCTGCGCAGCGACTCGGCCCCGCCGACGTGGTCGGTGTCGCGGTGGCTGAGCACCAGGCGGTCGATGCGTGCCTCTCCGCGCGCACGCAGCAGCGGCACGATGATGCGCTGGCCGGCGTCGGCATCGCGCGCGTAGGCCGGCCCGGCGTCGTAGACCAGCAGCTTCGAATGCGTGCGCACCAGCACCGCGGTGCCCTGCCCGACATCGAGCACGACCATTTCGAACTGCCCCGCCGGGGGCCGCGCCAGTGCCGGCCACAGCAGCGGCAGTGCCAGCGGCAGCGCCAACACGCGCAGCCGCCACGGCAGCGGCAGCAGGCCGAGCACGGCGGCGAGCAGGCCGCAGGCCACGGCCCAGGCCGGCGCCGCCGGCACGTGCCACACCGCCGCCGGCCAATCGGTGAGCCACTGCAGCAGCGACACCAGCGGACCGAGCGCGGCGGCCGCCGCATGCCACAGCCACGGCCATGCGACGCCGAGCAAGGCCAGCGGCGTGACCAGCAGCGTGATCCACGGGATGGCCAACAGATTGGCGATCAGCCCCACCAGCGAGAGCTGCTGGAAGAACGCCAGCGACAGCGGCGCCAGCCCGAGCGTGGCCACCACCTGGGCCCGGAGGGTGGCGCGCAGCCACGCGACCGCGCCACCGGGTGCAGCCGGCGCCTGCAGTGGGTCGTGCGCCATCAACAGCCCGACCGCCGCGAACGACAGCCAGAAGCCGGCCTGCAACAGAGCCCACGGATCGAAAGCCACCACGCAGACGGCCACGCCCAGCAGCACCAGTGGCCACGGCCAGCGCACGCCGGCGCTGCGCAGCAGCACCACCGCCGCGAGCATCAGCAACGTGCGTTGCGCCGGCACGCCAAAGCCGGCGAGCAGCGCGTACAGCGTGGCCACCACCAGGCCGCCCCAACGGCCAGCGTGTGGCGCCGGCAACCACAGGCAGGCGCGCGTGCTGCGCCGCCAGAGCCAGGCAACCAGGCCCCCGGCCAGCCACGCGAACATCGTGATGTGCAAGCCGCTGATGCTCATCAGGTGTGCAACGCCGGAATCGCGGAACAGATCCCAGTCGGCGCGCGAGATCGCCGCCTGATCGCCGACCGCGAGCGCGGCCAGCACGCCGCCGAGCCGGGCATCGGCCACGCGCAGCACCACCGCATCGCGCAGCGCCTGGCGCGCGCGTTCGATCGGCCGGCGCTGCGTCTCATCGAGCAGCGCAGGCCGCGGGCCGGCGAGCGCGCCGCGCACCGTACCGGTGGCACCGATCTCCTGCTCGAACAGCCACAGCTCGCCATCGAAACCGTGCGGGTTCATCGCGCCATGCGGGCGGCGCAGTCGCACCGGCACCTGCCAGCGCTGGCCGGCGCGCACGTCGGGCCGCAGCGTGGCGGCCGAGCCATCGTCCGCAAGGCCGTACAACCAGACCAGCGACACGCGCGCGGGCATCTGCACCGCGGCACCGGTGTCGAAAGCCCGCTCGGCCGCGAGCACGAAGCGCACGCCGTCGGGCGACACCTGCGGCATCTGGTCGACGATGCCGATCAGAAGCAGGTCGCGCCCCTCGAGCGCCGGTGCGAGCTGCGCGCTCAAACGCTGCGCCGCGCGCAGGCTGGTGGTACCGAACGCGAGCAGCGCCAGTGCGACGCACAGCAACAGCGTGCCGCTCCGGCCCGCGCGCATCGCAGCCAGCAGCGCGAGCGGCAGCGCAAGCACCACCAGTGCGGCGTTGATCCACGGCGGCCACAACGCGGCTTGCTGCAGTTGCAGCGCGCTGCCGGCCAGCCAGGCCAGCAGCGCAGCAGCCGATCGCAGCCCCAGTTCGCCACGCGATGCCTGCATCGGCCGGAGTGTAGGATGGCCGCTTCGTCCCTCACCGCCTTTCGCCGGCACCGCACATGTCCGTCTACGACCGCCTCACTGCGTTGGGCATCACGCTGCCGCCGGTGGCCACGCCCGCTGCCGCCTACGTGCCTTTCGTGCGCACCGGATCGCTGGTGTACCTGTCGGGCCATACGGCCAAGCGCGACGGCAAGCCCTGGGTGGGCCAGCTCGGCGTCGGCATGACCACCGCCGAGGGCAAGGCCGCGGCGCGTGCCGTGGCGATCGACCTGATGGGCACACTGCACGCCGCGGTGGGCGACCTGAACAAGGTCAAGCGCATCGTCAAGCTGCTTGGCCTGGTGAACAGCGCGCCCACCTTCATCGAGCACCATCTGGTGATCAACGGCTGCTCGGAGTTGCTGGGCGAGGTGTTCGGCGCCGCCGGTCCACACGCGCGCTCGGCGTTCGGCGTGGCGCAGATCCCCACGGGATCATGCGTCGAGGTCGAGCTGATCGCTGAAGTGGCGTGAGCCGATTTGTCGAGAGCAGCAGCCGCATCTTTGCGCTGACGCTGCTGCTGTCGCTCGGCGCGCTGGCCGCTGCGCTGGTCAGCCAGCATGTGTTCGACATGCAGCCCTGCCCCTGGTGCGTGCTGCAGCGGGTGATCTTCGTGCTGCTGGCGCTGGCCGCGTTGCTCGGGCTGCTGTGGCGCAGCGTGCGCGGGCTGCGCATTGCCGCGCTTGCCGGCATTGTGCTGGCAGCGCTCGGTGCCGCCGCTGCCCTGTGGCAGCACGTGGTCGCGGCCCAGTCGGCGTCGTGCAAGCTCACGCTGGCCGACCGCATCGTCTCGGGCCTGCAGCTCGATGCTCTGCTGCCGCAGGTGTTTGCGGCCACCGCGTCGTGCGCCGACGCAGCGGTCCAGCTGTTGGGCCTGCCTTACGAGTACTGGAGCCTGGCTCTGTTCGGTGCCCTGGGCATCGCGCTCACGATCGCGCTGCTGCAACGCCGGCATTCCGCGCGTTGAGGCGCCTGTTCAGCGACTCCGCGCGGTGGCACCATTCGCCCGACGGGCTCGGGCTTTGCGAAGGTGGCACGACGTGACCGCTGAGGCTGCAAGGTGAACTGGAGCGGGTTGCGCGACCGGCTGCTGCGCGGGTTCGGCGGCGGCAGCGCGCGCATCGCGGCTGAACAGGAGCTTGATCGGCAGCGGCAGTTGGACGAACAGGTGCACGAACGCACGCGCCGGCTTCAAGAGGAGCTCGACGCGCGCATCCGCGCCGAGGGGCAGTTGAGGGCGCTGAACCATCAACTCGCCGAGACCGAGCGCTTCATGCGCCTCGTCACCGACAACATCCCGGCGCGCCTGGCCTACTGGGACAGCGACCGCCGCTGCCTCTTCGTCAATCGCGCTGGCCATGCCAAGTGGGGCAAGCGCCGCGAAGACTTCGTCGGCCGCACCAGCACGGAGATCTTCGGTCAAGCCTTCACTGGCACCAACGAGCCGTACTCGGCCGCTGCCCTGCGCGGCGAGGCGCAGGACTTCGAGCGCGAAGAGCAAACACCCAGTGGTGACAAGGCCGTGATGTGGTTGCACTACGAGCCCGACATTCGCGATGGCCGCGTGGTCGGCTTCTTCTCGATGGCCACCGACGTGACGCGCACCCGCGAGGCGGAGCGGCGCCTGCGCGAGATCAACGAGCAGTTGCTGTCGGCACTCGACCGCGCCGAGGCAGGAAGCCGCGCCAAAAGCATGTTCCTGTCGAACATGAGCCACGAGATTCGCACCCCGATGAACGCGATCCTCGGCTTCACGCATCTCATGCGCCGCGATATTCAGGATCCGGCGCAGAGCGAGCGGCTGCGCAAGGTGAGCGATGCAGCCGACCACCTGCTTCGCATCATCAATGACATTCTCGATCTCGCGAAGATCGAGTCGGGCCGCCTGCGCCTGGAGACCGCCGACTTCTCACTCGACGATGTGCTGTCGCGCACGACCATGCTGGTGTCCGAAGACGCACACGACAAGGGACTCGAGTTGGTGATCGCAACCGACCGCGTGCCCGACCGCTTGCACGGCGATCCGACGCGTCTCTCGCAGGCCCTGCTCAACTTGCTCGGC
>Ga0068862_100005176_pt1 | contig 10959 bp, 12 predicted proteins | sample KBSSwiS52_FD_66598 | JGI IMG/M metagenome (GOLD analysis project Ga0068862, IMG submission 66598) | Switchgrass rhizosphere microbial communities from Kellogg Biological Station, Michigan, USA - KBS Switchgrass S5-2 | ecosystem: Host-associated > Plants > Roots > Rhizosphere > Soil ... | reverse complement strand
TTGGCGGCGAACCAGCTAACTCCGTTCACCGTTCCAGGGGTGGCAAGCTTATTGACCCCTCCAGGGCTGGTGATGACCAGACCGCCCTCGACCATGCATCCGAACAGGTTTACGTTAGCGGCCCCGAACATGAACATGCATCGCTGGTACGGGGCAAGCTTCACGTTGAACGAGGGACTGACACCCGCCCCCGCGTCCAAGTCACGCCACACGCCAGCGGTTCCGGTGAGGGAACCTCCGGTGCTGTCGATCTGGGTAGGAGGCGAGGAGCCAGCGGCCCCAGGTGTGGTCACAGGGCCCAGAATGAAGTACTGGGTCTGCTTGCGTACCACCAGAACCGTCTGACCCGGCGCATACTCAGTTCCGATAGAAGGCGTGAGCGCCTTCAGGTTGGTCAGAACAGATCCCTGGATCTGTACGGAGTTCAATCCCGTGGACGATGACCACGTGATGATCTTACCTACGTGCCAACCCGAATCATCCGACCCCGTGGGGCCCTGGAGCCCCTGGGTCAGAAGGTCGGCAATCTCAAACGCGGTAGCCATTCAAGCCCCTCAGTTCAGGTACTGCTTGCGAGTTTGAACGGACATCTCATCGTCCACCGACATTGAGTACGTGATCTGGTCGATGATGTGGACCTCGACGGTGCCCTCTGCGTACGTCACCGAAACCACGTCCCAAGCCTCCAGAGCGGGGTTGGGGACCATGCCCAGGGTGACCGAGTACGGGAGGCCGTGCCCGGCCGCTAGGAGCTTCTGAGCGGTCGAGTTGCACTGCTCTACGGTGGTCAGGAACGAGGACTGAAAGAACCTCGGGACCTTGCCGAACGGCCCACCGTAAAACGTCGGGGATGCCGGATCCACGTCCGTGGCGATCGAGTAGACCGGGGGCACATTCGCGTCCGCAGCCTCACCCGAAGCTACAACGGCGTTGTACACGCCGTCCCTGGAAACGGACCGGGAAGCGTGAACCAGGACTCCGTACGCACCGGAGTTGATGTTGAACACGGGGACACCCGTGGTTGAAGGTGCATCCTTCACCACGAAACGTCCAGCGTAGTCGAAATAGCAGATCTTCCCGTACGCGGCTACAAGCTCCTGGATGAACGCAAGGCGGTCCTGATCCACGAAATGATCAGATCCCAGCGTGGTCGCAGCTGCGGTTCCTCCAGGCCAATTCACGGTGTCATAGACCGTGACCACCGTGGGCATGACGTCCTGGACCAGGAAGTCCAGAACAGATGCCACGGAAGTAGAAGCCGTGAACTGGATAGGCGAGGTAACCCGAGCGTCTCGAAGGTTAGCCATTCGATCTTCACCCGTAATTCGGATTACGGGCTCATCGAACTTGCTGTCTTCGATGAAGTCGTCTTCCACCGTGTTGACCCGGTAGTAACCCAGGCCCACATACTCGGCGGTTCCGTTCGCGTACATCACGCCGCGCTCTAGGTAGATCTCATCCGAGTACGCGTCGATGTTCTCGAAGGCGGATGAGATGGTCAAATCCATCGTGCCGTTGACATCCGAGTTAACATCGAATGTTGCTTCGCCCTTGACGATAGGAATCGGGGCACCCGCCCCGGCCGGATTGACCCCGGTTGCCCAAGGTGCCACCAGCCGAGCACGGAATACCGCTTTGTGCGGGCCCCGAACCGTGTTCAGGAACGAATCAGTTACGGGCCTCACGTCAACTCCTTACGGAACAATGATGACAGAGTTCGATACCTTATCGACCAGGTTGGACCAGGTAGCCACTCCGGCCAGAACATCGGTCCACGTAGCGTAGTTCGTGGGAACATCGGACCAGATGTACGTGGATCCATACACAGCCGGTGCAGGCTGCGAGACCTGGCGTACAGACACGGTCACAGACCAGGAACCGCCCGGAGTATCAACGGCTCGCTTCAGGCTTGTGGCCGTGAAGTACAGCGTGTCGATGTCCGCGTTCGGGTCCGGAACCAGAAGGTACATAGGATCCCCGAGCGCGATACGCGCCGCGATCTCCTTGGCCTCTGTCTTCGTGGCCGCATCAATCGTGAACTCGAATGAGTTCGATTCCATGATGTCCGAGACGATGACGGGCGCGGAACGCCCGACGATCTCGAAGATCCCGGTACGCCCACCCTGGTTGATCTCCGAAAACCCGGTGATCTCTACCCGGATGTTCTGCCCGGGACGAGACGGATTCATCAGCCAGTACGGCTTCGAATTCGGGTTCGGGAACACAGGTGTGTACGAGGTCGTAGCCTGGTCCGTGGACGTTCGCTGCGCGACGTACACAACTCGGGCCTTGGACACATCGGCCACGCCACCCGTGTACATAACCGTGCCCGTGGTGATCGTGCCTGGGTTCGTGTTCGTGTAGTAGTGGAGCTGGGATTCGTCGTTAGACCCGGCGGTGTTATTACCGCCACCGGCTCCGGCACCGACGTACTGGACAGGCACTGCGGTTACACCCGAGAACACCGAAGCCTTCCACAGGTGCATGATTCCCAGCGCGTTCTGACCCGCCGGAATCGTAGCCGTGGGGTAGTCCACGTTCTGAGCCGAAGCATTGGCCTGGTACGCCAGGTGAACGGGATCCTGAACGTTCAGGAAAGCTCGAATCTGAGCCGAGCATGAATCACCGGCAGAACCGCCAGCGAAAGTCACAGACGGGGCCGTGACACCGGCGGCGTAGTCCCGATAGAAGATGGCCTGGTTCGTGCCACCTCCCGTGAGCCGGGTCCACGTGGCCGGAGTTCCGATCGTGGCCGCAGGGTTAGCGTGCGTCACGAACAGAAGGAGCTTGGCGCCCGTGGGAATGGATCCGGCCGGGAGACCGGGAACCAGGGTCGCGTTGTTGCCCGTGGCGAAGGAACCGGTGCCGAACACGCTTGGGGTCGCGCTATCGACCGCTGTTACACGGTAGTAGTTCACAACCCCGAAGATGTACCCATCGTAATGGTCTACGTGCCCGGAGCCACCCGAGACGGGAACAACGTCTCCGCCCCGGATGGTCGTCCAGGTGATCTGGTCCTTGGACCATTCGACCTTTGCGTAATCCGCGTCCGTATTAGCCCCCGTAAAGGAGATCTGAACACGGCCCAGGTCATCGTTGTACAGGGCCGATACTGAGAGAGCCATTACTTAGCAGCCCCCTTCCGAGCCTGAACGAAACGACGAGTGGTTCGGTTACCCTCTTCGACACGCGCATCAATGAATCCGGCCATGCCCTTTTCGTCGCCCTCGACCACAACGGTAATCGGGTTGGAGGCGAAGTCGGCCTGGGCCGATACAGCGCTGTTCACCGTGGAGTTCAGAGCTGACCCGAACTCGGGGTTTGCCACGACGCCGCTTACGGCGTTCATGGTCTCGGTCATAGCGTCTACCACTAGACCACCCTTGCTGGCGATACCCTTGGCCAGATCCTCAGAGATGGACTGGCCTGAGTACATCGACCAACCCTTACCCGAGAATGGGCCCTCCTTGGCTGGAGAGAAAGGCAGAAGGTTACGGGCAGCCTGCATGACGTTACCGATAGCCCCGGTCACAGCACCGATCTTCGACTTGATACCGTCGATCAGACCCTGAATGATAGAGCTACCCGCCCGGAAGAGCATGCTGCCGAAATCGCCTAGAGCGCCGATGATACGGCCCGGGATACCGCGAACGAAATCTACAGCCGCGTTGAAGCCGGTCGAGATTGCGTTCTTTGCGTTAGCCACTGCGCCACTGATGTTGCCCGTGATGCTGGACCAAGCGCTGGAGATCCGGGAAACCAGACCCGAGAACAGTCCTGTTACCGTGGTCACCGTTCCGGCGATCGTGGTATTGACCGCCGTCATAGCATCGCCGATGAGCTTCGCACCCTTACCGAACAGGTCGATCAGGGGCTTAAGTGCCTGAAGCTGGAACGACAGGAGCGCAGCAGCGATCTGGGCGAATAGCGCGATGATCGGAGTTACGATCTGGATGGTCGAAGTGATCACCGGGATGAGCGGCAGGAACGCCTGAACCAGAGAGATAACAACCTGGATCAGAGGTCCGAGAACCGGAAGCAGGGCCTGGAAGATCTGCACGATGGCAGCCCCGATAGCGCCCGCTAGAGGCGCCATAGCCTGGCCCAGCTGTTCGAACGCAGCACTCAGCGGCGGAATCAAAGGCTTGATCGCCATCAGCACCGAGTTGATCAGCGTGATGAACGGCGGTAGCAGAGCCTTAATGATGTCCAGGATCGGCTGAAGCGCTGCGGCTGCAAGCTCAACCAGAGGCGCGACCAAAGGAACCACGGCACTGAGGATCTTGCCGAGAATCTGGACCAGCTGAACGATGATCGGAATCAGCGGAGGAATGGCCTCAGCCAGCGTATCGGCCAGGACCTTAGCGAGGTCCCCGAGCACAGGGCCGAGAGCTGCGGCTACCTGCCCGAGCCCGGAACCAAGAACAGATGCCAGCTGACCCACGGCGGGGAGCGCGGGCGCGATACCCTTGATGAGCTCACCCAGACCCTGAACCAGAGCTGAGACACCCGGCGCTGCGGCCTGGAGTGCCTGCGCCAGCAGCGGAAGCACGGTCTGGACCACAGGGCCCAGGGTCTGGCCAACAGCCGTTCCCACGGTCGCCAGCGCACTCCCGATTCCGCCTAGAGCCTTCTGCATGCCCTCAGATCCGAGAGCCTTGTTGATGGAAGTCAGAGCAGGGAGCAGAGTCCCGGTCAGGCCACCAGCGCCCGAGGACAGCCCCGTGAATACGTTGGTGACGATTCCAACTACCTGCTGGAGGATCTGAAACAGCTGCTTGAACGCCGAGATTGCAGCCTCGATCGTCTTACCGATAGCCTCGCCACCGGACGCTGATGCGGTCCAGGCGTTGAACTTCTCGGCAGCAGCGCCGATACCCGATGTCAACTGCTTGACGATTGGGATTCCGATCTCACCAATGTTGATGAGCCCGGACAGGAAAGGCGCGATCGCCTTCCCGATGTTCTGGATTACCTGAGAGGTAACGATGAAGATGGAATTCAGCTGTTCGGTCTTCTGACCGGTCTTCAGCATTTCCGAGATATGCGTAACCACGCCGCCCATCGCGGTAGCGATGGACGAGAAGCCAACACGAAGACCTGGAAGAACGGCCTTCAGGTTATTCACAGCGGGCAGAAGCGAGGACTCGAACGAGGCCGACACCTGAGACTTCAGGGTGTCCAGCGTGGGCTTGAGCCCCTCGAATGCCTTCTTGATTCCATCAGCACCCAGCTTGAGTGTGATCATTGCACCCGCGCCCGCGAGCAGGGCCGCAGGAATCAGAGCAGCGGCGCCAGCAGCCTGGGCCAGGAGCGGCCCCAGGGTCGATGCAGCGGACTGCACAACCGTGAAAGCCGCTCCTGCCTTGGCGAACGTGAGCATCTTCGAGGTGGCCGTTGTGAGGCCGTTGTTCAGGTGATCGAACGCGCTCTTGAAGTCTACGTTCTTAGCCAGACTCTTGAGCTTCGACTCGATGTTGTTCGTCTTGACGACCAGGTTCTGGGTGAGATCCTTGCCGTCGTTCCTCTTACGGAAAGCCGCGATCTCGGCCTGCGCAGGCTTGGTATCCGCGTGAACCGCTACCCGAACCTCAGCCTTGATAGCCTTGAGTCCCGCGTTCAGTTCCTTTCGGAACTCGGTTAGGTCAGGCTTGATGCGTACGGACGCAACACCTACGATTGCCATCGGTCACCCTTCCTGGGCGTTCAGGAGCCCGCGCGCGATTGCGTTAGCGTCCTGCCTGTCACCGCTGGACTTCGAGTCACCGCGCGGTCCTGGAATAGTCTTCGGAGGCTTGATCTTCTTAGGGGACTGAACCTGGATCGTTGCGTACGTGTTGTGCATGACCAGGTTCGCGATGCTGAGAAGCAAGTCCTCGGCCGGGGTCCACGTGAACAGGCCCGGCTTGCCCTCGCGAGCCGAATGCAGAGCACTGCCCGGGGGAAGCCAGTTGATCAGGCTCAGAAGCTCATCCCAAGATCGGAGCTTGACGGCCTCTTCCAGCCTGAGTCCATAGACCCTCTGGAAGTCGGCCGTCAACGGCCCCTCAAATTCGGCTAGGAGATCACTCAGCGCCTTCGCTTTTTGCGGCATCGTTCAGCATTCCGGCGTACTCTTCGAATACGACCATGAGGAATGCGATCGACTCACCGGTCAAGTTCTTGCGGGCCCGACGCTTGTCATCGGACACAGACACGAGGCAGTCGACGAACTGGGCACGGACGTCGTCAAGCTCCGTGTCCTCCTTGTCGTCCATCTCGGTCAGAGCCTTCTGCGAGGCCTGAAACTTCTGGAACTCCTTCTCGTCCAGCGCGAGCAGACTCTTCAGGCGTACCACGTCTCCGTTTTCGAAGTCGAGTACGTATCCGTCGAACTTCTCAGCAGCCTTCTTGCGGAGTTCAGCAATTGCGGTCATGTCATTTTCTCCTTGTACCATCATGGAAAACCCGGGGCTCTACACGGCCATGACTCCGTCTAGAGCCCCGGGCGGCTAGTGGTTCTGGATCAGCTCAGCGGCATGAGCGTAGGCGAGATCCAGTCGTAACGTAGCGGCTTGCCCGTAGGGCCAACCACCGTTGCCGAATCCAGGAACGCAGCGTGAAGCGGAATCACGATTGCGTCTTCGATGGAATCGGTCGTGATGTTGTCTCGTCCGGTCCAGGACACGCGAGGCGCGTACAGGCCGACACGCTTGGTGCCGTCCTCCCAGACAACGAGAGCTGCGGTCTCCGTGGCTACGCCATCGGATGCGCCCTCGACCGCGAATACACCCGTGGTGGATCCGCCCGTGGTTCCGACGTACAGGGCCATTACCTCGCGCGTGAACTGCGAGACATCCACATCGAATCCGGTATCCACAGGCTCAACAACCTGACGGATAGCCTTCTTGGTGATGGAACCCTTGGTGGTCACATCCCCGCCATCGCGGGTGAACGCCACGTTACCCTGGGCGGTCTCATCGCCGATGTGGCCCAGAATGGTCCAAGCCACTCCTGGCGAATCCAGGGATGCCGGAGCAGGGGCAGCAGTATCTACGGCAGCCGTGTACAGGACGGTGCGGGATACGAGGAAGTATCCATTGTCGTTCAGAGTCATGATCAAACCCACTTCTCTACGGTCGAAAGGACTAGTTCGTACTGGGCTACGGCTCGTCCGACGCCCGGAGGGAGTCCAGGCAGATCCTGCCTACCCGGACGAATTAGTGTGAGCACACGATGGAGTCCCCCGGACGGGAACACAGCCCCTACCGAGTCCATAAGATCCGTCGAGATCTTGCGCCCGAGCCTGGTGGCTTCGAGAATTCCTACGTTCGAGTACACCACGATCTGGACGGTGGGCCGATCCGAGTACCTGATGTGCGGAGTCTGCCCGGAAGGCATCTCCTCAACCCAGACATACGCGGCCGAAGCCAGGGCGCTCTTCGAGATGTTAGCGGCCTCTGACTCGTCCTCGGGGTGGACATCCCAACCCTTGGCCTTCAGTGCGTCCACGGTGACCTGAACCGGGTCAATGAGGGTCACAGGATCGCCCCCTTGAGGATGTTCAGGCCGCGCACAAAGTTTCCGCCCTTCGTATGCCAACCGTTCTCAACTGCCAGGGACGAAGGCCCTTCCAGTGTCACGAAGTGGTCGACTCGACCCTTTTCCTGGATCACCTTGTGGGAACCGGTTTTGTGGTGCCTGGCCAGGTTAGCCCGAGCTCGAATCAGAATAAGGAACGCCGCGTCACCCAGGATCGATTCAACCTCGTCCGAATGCGCGATCGTTCGTTCCAGCCCCTTGTACAGCCTGATCTTTTCCATCAGTCCTCCCCGATGAGCCACCAAGGGCCATCTTCCGGATGCATGTCCGGGAAGTAGCCTGGGGGGAGCGTGCCCGGATTTCCGGCCCCGAGCTGGAAAGACGTGTACCAGGTCAGTCCTAGCTTGCGCCACTCCGAATCGAGGACGGTCACGTTCGCGCGGGAATACCCCGGGTGCGTCGACCAATCCTCGGTACCCGGATACGCAGCCTGAACCGCGTCCGTGATCCTGGCCGCGCGGAGCGCTACCGAGATCTCCACGGACTTCAGGTTCTGCTCGTAGTTAGCATCCGTTCCAGCCTTGGTTACGGCGTCGGGAAGCTTGGCCAGAATGGCGGACTCGGCATCGGCAAGGTACGCGGTTACCTGGTCCTCTTCGAGGCTGTTCAGCGCACGGCCCAGACGGACCGCGACATCGGCAGCAGTCGCTAGACTCATGCGAGCCCCCTCATTTCGTCTACGAAACGGGCAAGTTCCCGCTCTGTCCGATCTGCGAGTTCTACGCCCCGGAGACGCGCCATGTCGGAGCGTTCCTGGTAGTACTTCCGGTCCTCCAGGAGGAGCCTCAGCGTACGTTCGTAGTCATCGATGTTCTCGCGTGGGATGTAGATCCCAGCATCGCCCAGGCACTCAACCAGACCCAGAGTCGGGTTCGCGATCACCGGGATCCCGTTCACCTGCGCCTCAGCGGCAACCATGCCGTACGATTCGTAGCCCGAAGGCATAAGCACGACACGGGACTTTCGCCACACGTCGCGCATGTCCTGGGTCACAGGCATGTATTCGATGTTCGGAATCTTGGGTCGTTCCTGCTGCCCGTGCGTGCCCTCGACGCCCAGAAATCGAACATCGGGCATCCTGCGAGCCAACTCCTGGAATACGTGCACGCCCTTGTTCTCCTGGAGATTTACCAGAGTCACAGCTGACCCGGTCTCGTCGACAGAGTGACGATCGAATTCCAGCGGCGGGTGTACGACGATATGACCAGGACCAGGGATGAACCCTGCGGCGCCCGGCATGAACAGGCTGTGCCCAACCCAAAACGTATTGAACACCTGAAGCTCAGCATTCAAGGCCTGAATATCGGGGATGTCGTACCGCTCGTTGTGGTACACGGCGACAACCCTCGCCTCAGGATAATCCTGGGCAATGGCCTGAACTACCCGGGCACTCGGCCCGTGGTGCGTGATGATGATGTCCGGCTCGACCGGCGGCTTATAGCCGACGTGGACCGGGAGGCCCTGGTACGTGTATGGAACCTGGCGGTGCCTGTCATCGGAATGCCCCAGGGAAAGCACCGTGACTTCAAACTCCTCGCGCGGGAGCGCGTCCAACATGTGTTGCATCATGCGCTCAGAACCAGCTGCGAGGTACGGCATCCAGCCGTGCACAACCGCCAGAACCCGGGCCGGACGACCTAGGTTCTGGCGGGGTGCAACATGCTTGGTTCGGAGTTGCGCAGGCTTCGCGCCCTGAGCGATCATCCGCATCATGACCTCAATGGGGCCAGTGACCAGAGTCCCGCCCTTGGCACGTACCTGCATTGCTACTCCTTAGGATCAGCTAGGAACCGAAGCACTGGTGAACTTCACGAAGTCCTCCGGGTCGGCGACCAGGATTCCTACGCGGGCCTCGATACGTACGAGGACCAGGTTGTCCTGGAAGGCCGAAATCACCGTCGAACCACGCTTCACCGTGGCACGGTTGTCGTAGTCAACCCGAATGTCACCGATCAGGCCGTAGAATACGCGGCTCCAATCGCCACCCCATCCGACCGTCTGACCCTGACGGATCTGGGTCAGCAGAGCGGAAGGACGGCCCAGGAGACGACCGTAGCGCTGAATCGACTCGGTCTCGCCAACCATGGTGTCCGTGAACAGAGGACGTCCGTTCAGGTCCACGGCCTCGTTGAAGTCAGGCTCAACCACGGCATCGAACGCGGATCCGGTCCACGCGCGAGGCGTGTCCTCTCCCGTGTCCGAAACCAGGAGGCGGAGTCCCTCGTTCAGGTCGGTCCAGAGTCCACCATCAGCCGTGGAAGCCGTGCCCAGGGCTACGGACTTCGTGGTCTGGTTGATGTACGACTGACCCGAGATACCCGAACCGGTTACGGCCAGGCGGTCAACCGCGCGCCCGAAACCACCCTGAGCGTTGGCCACAACCTCGGCCAGGAGGTTCATGGAGTTCTGGTCGGTAACCGACTCTTCCGAAACGGGCACAATCGTGGCCCACTTGCGGATAGCCATCGGCTTGTTGGTGATCACAGCGTCGTTGACAGGCTTCGAAGCAGCCTCATCAACCCAGTCACCATCGATGTCCGTCGTGAAGACGGGAACCGTGGCACCGGCACCGGTTACGGTGACGCGAGTAGCGTTGCGCAGGACGAACGAGTCCTTGCGCGAGCGGGTCAGAAGCGGAGCTGCTTCAGCCTGCGGAATGACAAAACTGCCCGAAGTGAGGGTAGCCATCAGTCACCATCCAATTCTGCGAAGTGGCGGGCGATCGCCGTGGTGAGAGCGGTATGCTCGTCCATCGGACCGGCCGCGCCGTTACCGTTTGTGCGGTCTCCTACAGCTGGGCCTGAGCCCGCGCTTCCGAGAGACTGCTTGAACGCTTCGGCGTCAGCCTTTAGCGCATCCGGGGAGTCACCCTTGAGGCGATCCGCGAAACTGAGGTCCAGCTTTGCTTCCCGCGCCGCATTGATGCGGGCAAGTTCGAGCTGGGTATTGGCGTACGCAGCAGTCGTCTGTGCGTGCTCATCCTGGAGGGCAGAATACTTGGTGGTGATCTCCTGGGCCTGCGCGATCTTCTGGTTCAGTTCGTCCAGCTTGGAATTAGCCTGGCCGACAACAGCATCACGCTCGGCTACCTTGGCCTCGAATTCCGAAGCCTTGAGCCGATTCGCCTTCGCCTCATCGCGAAGTTCCCGGATGTAGGCCTGGGCCTCTTCCGGGTATACGGAGATGTCCCGATCAGTCATGATCAATTCTGCCCTTCAGGGTCAATGGTCTTGAGTTGCTTCACAAGCCCTGCAAGATCGGTCTTACCGCCGTTAAGGCGGACCGCCTGCTTGTACTTGGACTCAGCAGCCTTTACCTGGTCCACGCCTTCGTAGTCGGTCTGGCCCTTCTTGACCAGAACAACTTCGCAGGTATCAC